>Ga0255342_1002403_pt1 | contig 23379 bp, 16 predicted proteins | sample wastewater_treat_3_FD_192416 | JGI IMG/M metagenome (GOLD analysis project Ga0255342, IMG submission 192416) | Wastewater microbial communities from Lulu Island WWTP, Vancouver, Canada - plant14 | ecosystem: Engineered > WWTP > Wastewater > Unclassified | place: Canada: Vancouver, British...
TGATAGAGCTGTTTCTAGTAATTGTTTATTTACCCTCCCCTTTCCTGCTATGGCTCCATCTTTATCATAATCTGTCAATCCACTAGAAATAATTCTTATTATCTCATCTATAACCATATTACCTGGTCCGGTATCAAATGCTATGATGTCATCTATATCCCCTCCTTCAGGAAGTATGGTTACATTGGCTATCCCACCAATATTAAGTATGCATCTATTGCCCTTCTGAGAAGAAAAAAGAATCCAGTCAGCAAAAGGGACGAGTGGTGCACCCTGCCCACCAGCTGCCATATCTCTCACTCTAAAGTCACATATGGTGGTTATCCCTGTCCTTTCAGCTATTACAGCCCCTTCCCCTATCTGCAGAGTAGATCTAACTTTAAAACCTCCAATATCTTCAGGATAGGGAGAATGAAAAACCGTCTGCCCATGACTGGAGATAATGTCAATCTCCTTTTCAGACAGTTTTGATGTCTTGATGGTCTCTAACGCCACCTCGGCAAAGACCTCTCCCAGTAGAAAATTCATATGAGAGAGAAAATGGATACTGGTATTATCGAAGTCAAACAATTTATGTATCAGTCTCTTTATCTCTTCCGGATATTTATAGTGATAATGATGGATAAGCCTTATCTCTGAATCTTTCCAGTGTCCCGATATCCTTACTACACCTGCATCTACACCATCTCCGGATGTCCCTGACATAAGCCCTATTATTACTCTGGAATTTTTAGCCCTCAATTCTTCCAGCATCTTATATTACCCCTTTTTCCAGCATTGCTACCGCTATAGCAAATCCACCATCGTGGCTTATACTGACCACTATGCTGTTCACCATAAAACTTTCAAACTTTTTTCTAGCCCTGTCGCTGAGGATAATATATGGGGAGCCATCCTCTCTATGCATGACAGAGATATCTTTAGGGGATAATCCTCCACCGAGTGCTTTTATTACCGCCTCTTTACAGGCAAATTTACCAGCGAGGGCCTCATAGAATTTTTTACGATTCTTGACCTCTTCAATCTCCTCAGGGGAGAAGACTCTATAGAGAAATCTCTCCCTTCTTTTTATCGCTGACTCTATTCTCTCTACATTCACCATATCTATTCCCAACATAACATCTACTATTATACAACAATTAGATGTTATAATAGTAATCTATGGATCGCAGGATTATAGTAAATATTACTACAGCTTTACTAATCAGTATCTCTGTTATTGCGATTATTAGCTCTTTTATGGGAGAAGAAGTTTCTGTAAATGAGATACTGGATAGAGAAGTGATATGGCTAATTCTCCTCTGTTTGGCTATCAGTATAGGCTCTATACTTCTAGATGGACTTAGAATATGTATAGTGGTATCAGCCCTCAGAGAGAAGATCAGATATATAGATGCTGTTGAATCCTGTCTTATGTACTCCTTTTTTTCTGCCATAACTCCCTCTTCAATGGGAGGGCAACCCTTTCAAATCTATTTTTTGACAAAAAAAGGGATAAAGAGTGAAGCTGCAGCTAATATAACACTATTCAGGACATTTGAATATCTGTTGGTAGTATTGGGGATAGATATATATTCGGTAATATTCATAATTCCCAAATTGTCCAACTGGTCTGTTGGGAAAACGATGATTATACTTGGGTTTGCCAGTAGCGTTTTTTCTACCGGTCTTACCTGGATTACTATGAAAAAACCTGAGATATATAAGTATCTCATAGCTAAACTGAAAAGGATAAAAAAATTAACGAATTTTATAGAAAGATGGGAAGATAAAACTTATACCTGGATAGATAGTCTCAAACTCAGTGTAAACTCCCTATTAAAGAATAAGAAAGCGGTAGCTCTAGATCTTTTTCTGATGCTGATTTCAGTACTCCTCTATTCTTATATACTTTTTCTTCCCGTCATAAGACTTACAGGTATAAAGATAAATTTTCTTACTTTCTTCAGTGTCCAGACCCTTCTCTCCTCTCTTGCTACTTATATACCGACTCCAGGAGCAAGCGGAGGTTTAGAGGTAATACTCTACAGCTCCTTTAAGAGTTTTGTGGTCTCTCCAAGATCACTGCTTCTGGGGATAACTATATATAGAATTGCAACATATTACATCATTATTCTTGGAGGGATACCGCTAATACTCAAAAACCAAAAGTTACTCTGGAGAGAGAAGGGGAGTGCTGGCGACACTGACACCTCTGCTTGAGGGCAAGACAGTTTTATCAGAACTGCGGGACACTTATAATGGTAGTATTCTCATTACCAAGCACCTTACCTGAAAAATAACCAATTACTACTGTTCTTACCAGTATATCCCTGCTCGATTTTGGACCTACTATAGCCACCTCAAAGCCATTTGGAAATCCATCACCACTGTTATCAGCATTGGCAAACTTTGGTATATCTATTAATCCCATATTGTTATAACCTATAGCATAATAGACTTTCCCAGTTGGAAGTTGATTAGCTCCAAAATCTCTGGATGCAGGATTTGACTCCATCTGGACTGTATGATTATTTTCAGAGTTGATATTCCCATTACTATTTAATGCATAAAAATTTGTATTCTTCAAATCAATAGCGTGTCTTATACCTGTATTATATAGAGCTTTTACCAGGTCTTTTTGTTTGGATGCACTATAATCCACATAGGTTTCTTGTGATTGACTTCTCATAAGTATTATCGGATTTTTCCCATTTATTGTAGAACCCGTATCTTTTGCTAAGAAATAGTATATAAATCTATAGCAATCTATTCTATAATTAGTACCATTTACAGTAATCTCTACAGGACTCAGATATTTTGCCATAAAGAGTATATTCCCCACTTTATCTGATTCTGGAGGGAAACTACCTGTCTCATTTATAACGGGAAGTTTATTTTTGTTCAATGACGTGTAGTTAGGTGGAAGGTTTAAATATAATGTATATCCGCTGGTGCGATCAAATACTACTGCTGACTGGACTACATCTGTTTTTATACTCTGTATAAGTTTCTGATTTATAAGTTTCAGTTCATTGGTAACACTGGCAGCAGTTGTTGAAAAGACAACACCTTCTGATACCTGATATACTATTGGAATCACTAAAGAGAACACTACTAAACTTATCAATAATTCTATTAGGGTGAATCCTGATTTCATCTTCTTATAAATACTCTCCTCTGATGAAATGCATAGTGGTTGGGAATGTCTCTTCTGAATGCCTCTACCATAAAGATATATGTGCCGATAGGAAACTTGTTGGCTGGAGTACTAAGTGTATAAGATGTATCATCAGGTTCTATCGTATGGGTATCATCATCAGGTCTTTCTCCAGTGGAAGTAGACTTGTCATCCTGGACATACTTCCAGGTCTTCCCGCCATCAGTAGAATACTTTACTGCGTAGATTACTGATGGCGGATTAGTGTATGTATAATCGGAATAATTCTTCCCATCCCACCGTTTCCATTCTGTCGTCCACTGTATTGTTATATCCGGAGGGTCATTAATCTCCTCTGTCTCTGTGGGAAATGTTATAGTGATATAAGGAACCTGTTCTATCCTATCTGGATTTGCAGGATTTCCTGCATCTAAAAATCCCATAATAGTGCTTACAATAGCATATCTAGCGATAAATGCTGTTCCTGTATCTCCGGCTGGTGATAGACCGTTTATCAGAAAATATCCAGTCTTTGTATCATTGGCAAGAGTCTTGGCATTTAATTTTAATAAGACACTGGAATTATAACTGGAATTGAAAGATGCATTGTAGTATGTCTTATAGAAACTTAGAGTACCTCTATAAGTTTTAAGAATGCCATCCCATTCGGGGGGATAGGGATTACTTCCACTGACGGTAGTTGCATTCAATGCAAATGGTCGCCTAGCATCCATAGATTCAGGTAAAACCATATTGAATGCCTCATTTATCTTCTTCCCGGCATCGGTAAGTGTAGCAGTATTTGTATTGTCATTTTTATGCTCATGATTAAAACATCCACTGCCAGAATTGGCATTTAAAGCGGTTGGTGGACCATAATGACTTGTTCTCTTGTACCTATCATAAGAGTATCCCAATGATGAATATTTTTCTCTATAAAATGTTGGAGCTGTTAGATTACCATTGTTTTTCCAGTTGTTATACTGGCTATCCGGATACAATTCTCCCAGCCATATCCTGGAATACCAGTTAGAACCCTTTATCAATCTACAATAAGATTGATTCGCTCCATCATCCGGTATAATCTCATCGACCTTAGTTGTTCCAGTAGTCCCCCAGGGAAGTCCAGAGATAGGATTATCTAAGAGATTATTTATATATGCATTTGAACTATCTCCACCAATCTCCTGACCAAAACCCACATAATAGAAGGAGAATCCTGTAACACTATTGAAGATACTGCTGGACCTTAAGATTCCATCCCTGAAGACCTGAAAGTATCTTGGGATATCAGAATCAAAAACTCCGTTCCAGCCGTTATATCCGGTAAATCCAGAATAACCTGAGAGAGAATTTGTGAAGTATCTATTATATCTATCATCTTTCTTTACATCCAGATAAGGACAGTATCTTGGGTCACCCATAAATTGAAAGCTTTCTGTTATAGGAGGTTCTATTCCTCCTATCCAGGTATATGTCCTGGAACGATTTGGAGTATATTGGGTTGGGTCAGGTATATCACTTGCACCTTTATTACCTATATAAGTCTCTATAGTGAGAGGGTTATTGTCGGAAGATATTTTTTCCCCATCTAAGGTTATTATCCATCTAGCGGTATTCTTGGGAATATCTCCAGATACAGTTAGATCTTGCCAGTTTTGCCCATTCACAGGGCAGGGGATATATTGAAGTTCATAAAGCTTTTGACTGTCAGGTAATCCGGTAATATTAGACGTATCGTTAGGGTCATTATAAGGAGGACAACTTGTCGGAGTATTCTTAAGTAGAATCTTAACACCAATTGGTGAACCTTCTTTATAGAGGATCCTGGTTTCATAATCAGAAGGGGTAGCAGCGGGTGTTTTAGTATATTCAGTGTTACTATTACCTTTTATTACCTGGACGTTCTCTACAGCACTGGTGTTGTTTATTCCTCTCAATAGAATAGTTATATTATCGACAGTAGAAGGACTAGAATAATTCGGCATTAGATATGCATAGACCCTTAGCTTTACATCATCTGTTTCATTATTATATTTCAGGTTTTCTGGATGTGTTACCACCCTTACCCCCGGATAATTCTCCGGGTCTTTAGCAGGATCAGAATAGTTTCTCAACGGTGGGAAAGGCATTAATTCACCGTGTAAATTAATTATTATGGAGTTTTTGTACTTGTCCGGATTTGAAAAGAGGTCTTCCATCAGCATACGCCAGCTCGGTTCCAGATCTGGATTCTTTTGTTTTTCATAGTTATACCTGGCTAACTCGTCGGGATATCTCATACTGTGGTTGAACTGGTCAGCTAAAGCGTAAGTCCCACTATTTGGTGTTCCATCTATATTGAGTTTACCCTTTATAAAGTTTGTATCGTAGTAAACAGAATTAGCCTGGTTGCTATTGTTCAATAATCCAGGATATATATAAGCCCAGGGGATAGAAGAACTCACCGGATTTGTTTTATTTATATATGGTCTGTAGTACTCATCTCTTCCATAGGAAAGTCTTGTTATCCAGTGTGTCCTTATTGTAAGATTTGGATTTCTCGCCGCTATCTCACTTATAGAACTATCCACCATCATACGCAGATTTGTAGTATTTACCCACCATCCAGGTATATTCTCAATAGCAATCAGATACATATCATAAACCTGTTGTGGTATATCTGGAGAACCCATCGTTGAGATTATCGTGCTTATCTCTGACAGCTTTCTGTAACTGTCTCCCGTTTTCTTGAACATCTCCACCGTAACATATCTCACATCACGGCTCTCTACATTTGGAAGTTTCCTTACCGTTATTTTCCTATAGAATCTCCAGCTTCCGTCTGCCAGCTTACTGTTACCACTCAAGATATGTTCAGGGGTTGCATCCTTTGTCGTGGTTAAAACTGGATTATAGCTTGTTCCGTCATCAAAATTATCCAGATATTCCGCCCTTTTTTCTTCTCCCTTCCTTATATAGCTTTTAAGTTCTTCTATTATCTGATTTGTCTTAACATTGGCAAAAGATATATCCTGATTGCTGGATGTATAGTTAAATGTCATAGCAACATAATTGGAAATAACAGCAAACACTATACCAAGAACAAGTAAACTTATTATCACTTCTAAAAGAGTAAAACCTCTTTTCATTGTATAACCTCTTTTATTAGAGGAGTGGACCTTCTATATAGCCCTACCCTCCGTTTCATTGTGTCTATAATATTCTTGTCATAATCTATCTCAGAAATCTCTCCTGCCCCTTCTATATTTAGCACTGACCCTTTTACAACCAGGCATCCTGTGATAAAAGAAGGGGCTTGCTGTTGATAATTACTGCTGGTATTACCAGCTACATATATGATTCCAGTAAAACTGCTATTACTCCCTGCATGGATTACCAGATTTCCATTTACTATAAGAATCCCTCCTCCATTTAGAGGTCTATCTCTGGTAAACTGTGCATTGCCATCTATGTATATAAGAGCTGAAGAGGGAAGTTTCTCCGGTAACTCACTTACACTGGAGACACTTATATCGGCAAGGTTGCTGAGCTCATTCAGGTTGAGTCCGAAGATAGATTGAGGATTAAGAGACATATGCCGATCTTCTGATGCGATACGTAACGCGTGATAGGTGACGCGTAACAGGATTGTAGGGGCAATTCATGAATTGCCCCTACAGGATATAAAAAACGATTGCTCTCTTCTATTAACACAAAGAAAAAATTTCTTTTATGTTATAATTAACTAAAAAGTAGGAAGGATTTTATGTTAAAGGTTGGGCTTGGTTTCAGTATGCTTAGCGATTCTTATAAGGCAGGGGTACAGTCAGCCAGAGAGGCTGTTTCAAAATCTGGCGATCCGTCCTTTACTATCGTTTTCAATACCCTAGATTATGATCCGTGGGCTGTATTTAAGGGGGTAAAAGAAGCAGTAAAAGATTCCAGGATTATAGGAGCAACCAGTAAGGGTATCATTGTCTATGATGATATCTTTCTAAAAGGGATAGGTGTTTTAACTGTAGGAGGGGATGGGCTTAATGTTAAAACCTTTGCACTAGAAGAATTTAAAATAGATGATATTGAAAAGGGAGAAAAAACTGGAGAGTTCCTGCTGGAAAGTGGAATAAAGAGAGGAACTGTTATTATCTTTTTTGCTAATGGCTTTATAGATCCTTATAAGATATTACTTGGATTGTATAATACTATGGGGCCAGAATTTTCATATATTGGTAGTGGAAATGAGGGGAATATAAGAAATCAATGTGCATTTAAATATACAGAAAGGGGTGTAAATGAAGGACCTCTGGTGGCTGCTGTTATTGAAGGGATAGATTTTTCAGTAGCTTTATCTCACGGTTTTACAGTCTCTGGAGACCCTCTCGTAATAACTGAAACTAACAAGAATAGAATAGTGGAGATCGATGGAATCCCCGCTTTAGATGCGTATGCCAAAAGGCTCAATAAAGATTCTGATATAAATCTGCTGTCACATATGTTTTTACATCCTCTAGGTTTCCCAAATCTCTCCGGGGATTATATAATTCGTGACCCTATGGATATTAATCCTGATAAGAGTATCTCATTTCCGATAGAGATACCTAAGGGGGCTGTGGGTTATGTGATGAAAGGATGGATAAATAATCTAATTAAATCTTCAGGAGATGCAGCCAGAAGGGCTATTCAGAAGGTTAAGGACCCTCAGTTTGCACTTATCATTGACTGTATATCCAGGCATTCACTTATGAAAAAGAAGTTCAAGATGGAATTAGAAGCAATAAGGAATTCTATGGGCGCAGATATTCCTGTGCTTGGCATGCTTTCCTGGGGAGAGATTGGTTCTCAAGACTCTACGCCGATGTATCATAATAAGACCACTGTGGTAGCAGTTGCAGGAGAGAAGATCAAAGATATAGAGGAAATCAGGAAAGAAACGAATATTCAGACGTTAAGTGCGGACCTATCAATACTTCATGAGATAGCATCACTCTCTTACTCTGGTTCATTTAAAAGATTTTCAGAAGATGCCATAGAAAAGACTATAAGACTTTTTGGCGCCAGACGTTCTGCACTTTTAGAAAAAACAAGTGGAGGATATAGACTACTTTCATGCTGGGGATTCAAGGATTTAGACGAGATACTTGGAGTGTTAGATAAAGAAAACTCTAGAAGTATAACCTTCTATCTGGGCGAGTGTGGAAAATATGGAGCTCTCTATCTAGAAAAGGATAAACCTATAGATGACCGTGAGAGGCGTATATATGCTATCTTTGCTAAAAGATTAGAGGATGTATTTGACACAGTAGAGATTCTCAGAAGGAGAGATAAGGCGGAGAAGAATCTCAGAAGATTGAGCCTGACGGACGAACTTACTGGAATCCATAATAGAAGAGGTTTTATGATGTTAGCAAGACAGCAGCTAAGACTGGGCAGAAGATTGGGAAAAAGAAGTATTCTTATGTATATGGACGTGGATAATATGAAATGGATTAACGATAATCTGGGTCACAGTACAGGAGATGAAGCCCTGATAGAAGTTGCTTCTATTCTTAGAAAAACTTTCAGGAAATCTGATGTCTTAGCCCGTATAGGTGGAGATGAGTTTGTATTTTTAGGGCTTGAGACAGAGAAGAATAATCCTGGTATTCTGGTGGAAAGAATCAGGAGAAAGTTTGATGCCAGAAATAGTAAGAAAACATCTCTCTATCCTCTATCTCTGAGTATAGGACTGGTAGTATATGATCCGGATAGTCCTGTTTCTCTGAGAGACCTGATAGAAGAAGCGGATAAGAGAATGTATCAAGAAAAGATGGCGAAAAAGAAAACAGCGTAAGTTTGATAGCTAAAAGATAAAAAAGAGGGTCAAGACATCTCGAACCCTCTTTTTTATCTTACGCTTCCTGATCTTAATGATTCATCGTACCTAAATCTAGATGCGTTCTCTATTTTGTATATTTATCTTCAGGTAAATAGGGTGCCTTTATAAAGATAGCCAGAAAATCCTCCGAAGGAATAATATTGTGTTCTTCAGGGGCTTCGACCCTTATCGCATCTCCAGCTGAAATCTCGAAAGTTTCTCCATCCACTGTCATCTGTGCCTTTCCAGAAATCACATAGAATGTCTCTTCTACTTCTCTATGGTAATGAGCTCCAAGCTCTTTCCCCGGTATTAACCTGAGCAATCCCCACTCAATACGGGGTCCCCGCATTATGTACTTGGGACCCCACTCTCCATATCTGAAAGTTTTCTCTGATTCTTTCACTCTCTCCATACTATTTTACCTTTGCCTCTTCTTTTTTCTTTGCGTAGTTCTCTTCCCATATCGGATCAGATACTTCCTTCCAGCTTTCTGCATATTTATCCAAGGCGTTAGCCAACTCTGTGGATAGAAGAGCTTCAGAACCACCATCTGTTGATTTGGCTCCGACCTTTGTAACTATTTCCCTTAAAGCCCAGGGATTATCCACTATTGGACAGGGTCTAAGTAAATTATCACTGAACGGAATACTTTTTTGATATTCTGCAAACAGAGGAGATTTCAGAACTTCAACCAGACTCTTATCTTTTATATTGTCTACGGCAAAATGGACAAAGGCACAGGGTTCTACATCACCCTTTCCATTGATATGGATGTAGTTTCTTCCTCCAGCTATGCAACCGCCAGTATATGGACCGTCATTCCAGAAGTCAGCTACAAATATAGGCTTGTCTGCTCTCCAGTGGTGCACTGTCTCCCTTAATTTTGCCCTTTCCTCAGGTGTAAGCATAAGACTCAGGTCAGGGTCTCTTCCGATAGGCACATACATAAACATCCATCCAAAAGAAGCCCCTTTATCGATGAGAAAATCTATAAATTCATCTTTAGTTATAACGTCAATATTCCTGCTGGTGGCGGTTACTGAAAATCCAAAAATAGCTCCATTCTCTCTCAATAAATCCATGGCACGGGTTGCCCTGGCGAAGACTCCCTTACCACGTCTCTCATCTGTCTCCTTTTCAAACCCCTCAATACTTATAGCAGGAGCAATATTCCCGAGCTCCACAATCTTCTTCGCCATCTTCTCATCTATAAGAGTACCGTTCGTATAGGTATGGAATACCACATCATCGTGTTTCTCTGCTATTTCAATAAATTCTTTGCTGAGGAATGGTTCTCCTCCAGAGACAGTAATAAAGTGAATACCTAAATCTTTTGCCTCAGTAATTATTCTATCCATAAGGTCTTTACCAAGGCTATAGTGTTGCTGGTACTCTCCAGCCCAGCATCCTACGCATCTAAGATTACAATTTGTTGTCGGGTCTATAAGTATAAACCAGGGGATATGAACACCAAGCTTTTCGCTCATCTCCATCTCCCTGGGTATACCTAACCATACAGCGTTTATAAAGAAATCTATAAACATCTTGCTCCGGACATTTGGATGTGTATTCTTCAGTAATCTGACAGCTAATTCTCTTTGAGGCGTATCATCCAGCAAATATTTAGCCACCTGCTCGAGTTGTTCCTTTTGGTAATCAAGCTTAACGAATTTTCTGGCTAAATTAATCAGTTTTTCTATATTTTGTTCCGGGTTTTTGGCAAGATAATTTAATCCTTCCTCCAAGACCACCCCACCAACATATTTCTTAGCAAAATCAAAGAATGCCATAGGTCTATTCCTCCTCTCCTAATAAAATATTTCCAGTATAAATCTCTTTGGTAATATCAAATAAAAATTCCTTATCCTTATGAGAAAGCTCATCCAGTATCTCCTTGTATTTATTCAGTATAAAACCAATCTTACTGTTTACAGTATTACCATATTTATTAATCCCAGCCTTAGCCAGAATAACACCTATAAGTAGAGCGGTTAAACCCAAGAGTCCACTCTGAGGGTCTATACTCTTAGAAAGAATTTGATAACTGGAGGATATGTTATCCCAATTTACTGCTAACTTCTGACTTAACATAAATATAACAATACTTATATTGAGCGCTTTCAGTACTGGAGTTTTAGATGAGGATATCTCCTTTAACCCAGACTGAAGCAACTCATTTACAGATAGACCCTCGAAGGACTTTAAACGAGTCCTCATCTCTTCAGAAAGTTTAGTAACGTTTTCCTCCTTTGTATCTTTATAGATCAAATCCTTACCCTTATCGGTGAGTTTAAAAGCCACTGTGCTTCTTCCACTTCCTTTGTCATTCAGTATATAAAGGGGTTCCACATACCCCTCATCTCTGAGAGCAGTAAGCAGATCATATGCTGTCCACTTACTTACTCCCAGTCTCTCCGCTACCAGAAAATAATGGACTGGACCATTATTCTCCCTGCAAAGCTCATCCAATGTGCTCATAAACTCAATTCTTCTCTCTGTAATCCCCATATGCCCTCCAAAAAAACCAAAATACTCTATATAAATTATAATTAATAAAAGGAAAAAGTCAAGAGGGTGTTATCGTTCTGTGATATTGTCATGGGTAATGGGTGACGCATAAGGAATAGAGGTGCGAGATTATTATAAAAGACGAAATTGTAGGGGCAATTCATGAATTGCCCCTACAGGGATACAGCTCATATGTTTCATTTCCTTTCCCTGACATTTTCACAGACTATTGACAGAGGGTAAATAGGATATATATAACAGGTTTACCCCACGCAAAAAGTTGAAGAGCCGAGTTTGTTGAGAAAAAATAAATGGGGCAGCCCCTAGCTGCCCCATTTGCTACTTAGGGTTTGAAGAACCACTGTTCAGGTTTTGTTATATTCCACCAGGAGAGGTCATCTCCCCATATGACCTTCTCTGGAACATTCCTGAGCTTATTGGTTATTATAACTGGACACTGAACCATACCGACAGTACCAATTAAATAGAGATTTCTAGCCTGGAAATCCCAGGCTTCTTGAGCCCTCTTTTTATATTCTTTATCTGTAACACTCAGATACCATCTATCCAGTGCATTAAAGAATGCTTTGGTCTCTCTATCCGGTTCTTCTCCGCTCTTACCTCTTGTGTCCCACCAGAGTCCCCATTTAACCGCCCAACCAATACCATAATAATTTGGAGTCCACTTGGTCATACCCGGGATAAAGCATCGCAATTCCAGCATACGATCTGGTGACCAAACCCCAACATCGTGGAGTCCTGCATTGCCCCGAGTTACATAGAGAGATCTTTCTTCCGAGACTAAAGCTACTTTTATGCCAACCTTTTCCCAATAACTTTTTACTAATTCACATACAGTCTTTACGCCTCTAATCCCAGCCCCTTCTACATAAGGGATAGTAATTGCGAGTGTCTTTCCATCTGGTCTTAATCTATAGCCATCTTTATCCCTCTTATCTAACCCCATCTCATCAAGTAGTTGATTTGCCTTTTTAGAGTCATATTCAGCATAAGCCTTTCCCCATTCTTCCTTATAAAAGCTACAACTTGGGTGGACTGTAGCCTGCATAGGAGTTCCGGTCCCAAGATAGGCAAATTCATTTATTTCACCACGATTTATGGCTAAAGACATAGCTATACTGAATCTAGAATCCTGGAAGATCTTTCTTAGCACAGGATCAGGGTGATTTCTATTAAAGCCAAAGGCTACTTCACTGGGGAGACTGCTAGTCCAAAGAAGAACTCGATAATTCCCCTTCTTTTCATTCTCCTTATATAAGGTAAAATCCTCCATATTCCCACCTACAGCCAATCCACCATGTGTAAGTTCTCCATTTATTAGCTTCATTGTTGCTACTTCTGTATTACCTACTATATCAACTACTAATCTGTCTATGTATGGAAGCTGGTTTCCAGCCGGATCTATGGCGCAGAAGTATGGATTACGAACGTAAACCCTTCTCTCTATAGTTCTTCTTTCAAGTACCCAGGGACCAAGGACTGGTGTATTTGGGTCTTGTCCAGCTGCACCTACATCTGAATGGAATTGAAATGCCTTATACCAGGCATCAAGTCCTTCGTCTTTTGCTAATTTATTTGCATCTGGATTATATTTTATGTGCCACTTTTTAAGATAATGTTTTGGTACATAGAATTGGTTCTGTCCTGTTGAAAAATATCCAAGTATTCCAATGATTGGTCTGAAGGGAACAGCAAAGGTAATTCTAACTGTGTAATCATCTATTTTACTGAACTTTGCCAGTTTTCCCCCAGGCATCCATCTCGTAGGTTTTACAGGTGTAAGCTCGTTGTTCAGTATTATATCTTCCCACCAGAAGAGTATATCATCAACGGTGAATGGCTCACCATCAGACCATTTCATCCCCTTTCTTAAATACACTATAACCGTTCTACCATCCCTGGAAACTTCATATTTTTTAGCAATATTAGGCTGTATCCCTTTTCCTTGAGAATCAGGTCGGAAAAAGTAGAACTCTCTGGCATGTTCAATATCTGAAAAGGCAGCTGGACCTAAAGCTGCGCTTCTCAGCTCTCCCCCGTATCTACCAATCTCTTCTACCGGTTCTATAACCAGCGGGTCTTCTGGCAACCTCTTCTCTACCGATGGAAGCTTTCCCTGTTTTACCAGCTCTGCTAATATTGGTGCTTCATTGAACCTGGAAATCTTCTTACCGGTAAGCTTCTCATAATCTGAGAGGTTATATAATCCCCCACGAACAGGTTTCCCCTGTGAAAAGACTACAGGGACGATTCCCAGAATAAGAAATAATACAAGAATCAATGAAAAAAGCTTTTTGTAAAACATATACACTCCCTCCTGTAATATAAGATTTTTGAAGCTTTGATCAATATTCTCTCTTAAATCTTATCATAACTTCTCAAAAATTCAACAGCTCATTTCCCCAATACCTCTTAGAAACTAAATCTCATTATTTCTCTCTGAACTTTTCGTAAGTTTTTATTATTCGGTTATTATACCTTTCACATTCTTTTTGCTTATAAACTTTGAATAATCTTTCTCCCCATCCGAACTACACCTGTAGAGCTCTATGTTTTCACAATTTTCAAATTCAAAGGCTGTACCATCCTGTCTATTTACTGATACATTTAAAAATCTGGCATTCTTTACCGTATTCAAAATGAATCCCCTCTTAGCCATCGGCTCAAGGAAACTTATCATTGCCGGAATCTCAGGCTCTGGATTATCTGCCATATCAATGACAACATTTGAAAATACGACATCCTCAATTGGCATCTCAGTAAGACCGTATAAAAATCCTGCAGCAGCTCTAGCTTGCCTTACTGTGACATCACTTACATAGATTCTCCTTACGACAGGTGTTGTCTCATCAACCGGATAGGCAGATTTATCCCATACCCTTTTTTCCTGTCCACCTTTCCCACAGTTATAATACATATAAAAGGCGAATGGGCATATAACATTTTTCATCACGATATTAGAGACTCTTATATCTTCAACAATCCCTCCTCTTCCTCTACGTGTTTTTATCCTTATCCCTCTGTCGGTGCCTTCAAATATGCAGTTTGAGATAACCACATTCCTTACTCCTCCACTCATTTCACTTCCAATTACCACCCCACCATGCCCATGTGCCATTATACAGTTTGTAACAGTTATATTTTCACAGGGAATTCTCTCTCTGCAATCTTCTGTGCCAGACTTTAATGTAACGCAATCATCCCCAACATCTATATAACAATTTGATATTCTGACACCTCTACAGGATTCTGGATTTATTCCGTCAGTATTGGGAGAATCGTATGGATTTTGTATCTTTATATTGTTAACCGTTATATTTTCGCATTCAATTGGATTTACGGTCCAGCTCGGTGAATTGATTATTCTGATGCCATCAATTGTGATATTCCTTGATCTATAGAAGCTTATACCACGTGGACGTGGATATCTTAATTCTTTCTTCCTGAGAAGATTCCACCATAACATCCCCTGTCCATCGATAGTTCCAAAACCAGTTACTGCAATATTTTCTATATCTTCTCCATAAATTAATGGGGAATAAACTTCTGCCTCTTCACCTTCCCATCTGGTATAGACAGTGGGGTAATCATCTATATCTTGCGAAAACTTTAATACAGCCCCATTTTCTATGTAAAGGGTTATATTGCTCTTCAGATGAATGGGTCCAGTAAGATATATACCAGCCGGTATATATAAAGTACCACCTCCATTCTTCTGGCACTCTGATATTGCTTTTTTGAATGCATCGGTATCTTTATTAATCCCGTCTCCTGTAGCTCCAAAATCCTTAACATTAAAAACCACCGGCGTTGTTCCTCCTTCAGGCTTAAATAATAGATAGTCTAATTATATATCTATCTACTTTTCTGTCAATGAAGTCTTAACTTGATTTTTCTGTCTTGTAACCTGGTTTATAATATTAGTATCAAAAAGAAAAAGGAGGGAAAACAATGGCAGTTATACAGATGAACCTTTCATCTAGATATCTGATGATGGATACAAGTGTAACAGTTATTATTCCAGTTTTATCCGGGGGGAACAATGAGAAAACCTTAGAAGAGGTCTACAGGAGAGATGTTAAATATCCAACTCTCTATTTACTCCATGGTTATTCGGGAGACAGTACCAACTGGCTCAGGTATACCTCCATAGAGAGGTATGCAAATGAAAAAAGATTAGCTGTGGTTATGCCGTCAGGATATAATAGCTTTTATACCGATATCCCGTACGGATTTAAATGCTGGTCTTATATAAGTGAGGAATTACCACTGGCTATGAGGGCTATCTTCCCATTATCTGAGAAGAGAGAGGAAAACTTTGTGGCAGGGTTATCTATGGGTGGTTACGGTGCAATGAAATGGGCTCTCAGAAAACCAGAATTTTTCAGTGCAGCTGCCAGTCTTTCCGGTGCCCTGGATATAGTCGAGATAGTTGAATCTGCAGAGCCTGAGGGTAAGCGTGGTTTTGAAAACGTCTTTGGAGACCCCTCGAAGTTGAGGGGGAGCGATAATGACCTGTTTTATCTGGCTGAAAATCTTGTTAAAGAGAATAAAACTTCGCCAAGATTATATATAGCCTGCGGGACAGAAGACTTTTTGTATCCAGCCAATATCAGGTTCAAGGAACATCTAATAAGATTGGGGTATGATATAACTTATGAGGAGGGTAGAGGTACACATAACTGGTACTTCTGGGATAAATATATAAGGAGAGTTATAGACTGGATATTTTCTGTTTAAATAGAATAAATTCTGGAGGTGTTTTATGGAGAGAGATATAAAGAGAATAATTTCTCATATGACCCTTGAGGAAAAAGCCAGCCTTTGTTCAGGACTTGACTTCTGGCATACAAAACCTGTAGAGAGATTGGGAATCCCATCCATTATGATGACCGATGGACCACATGGTCTGAGAAAACAGGATGAAACAACAGGAGGAGGATTACATAATAGTGTTCCTGCCACCTGTTTTCCTACCGCTTCCTGTCTAGCCTGTTCTTGGGATAGAGAACTTATTAAAAAAGTAGGTAAGGCTATAGGTGAAGAGTGTCAGGCAGAAGGAGTTTCAATAATACTTGGACCAGCTGTCAATATAAAAAGGTCTCCCCTCTGTGGGAGAAACTTTGAGTATTTTTCGGAAGACCCATACCTCTCGAGCGAACTGTCCAGAAATCATATAGATGGGGTACAGAGCCAGGGGGTGGGGACATCTATAAAACATTTTGCGGCAAATAATCAGGAACATAGAAGGATGACTATAGATGCAATTATAGATGAAAGAACACTGAGGGAGATATATCTGGCAAGCTTTGAATCTGCTGTGAGGTTTGCACAACCCTGGACGGTGATGGCTGCATATAATAAGATTAATGGAGAGTATTGCACTCAGAATAAATACCTGCTTACCAGGATATTAAAAGAGGAATGGGGACATAGAGGTTTTGTTGTATCTGACTGGGGAGCGGTTGATGATAGGGTTATGGCTCTAGAATCAGGGCTGGAACTGGAAATGCCATCCAGTTATGGTATAAATGATAGAAAGATAGTGGAAGCGGTAAAAAATGGAAGACTTCCAGAAGAAGTTCTGGATAGAGCTGTAGAGAGACTGTTAACTATAATATTTAAGGCTATAGAGAATAAAAAAGAAGGGGCAAGTTACGACAAACTGGCTCATCATAAACTGGCAAAAGAAGTTGCAAGAGAATGCATGGTACTGCTGAAGAATGAGGATAACATACTCCCATTAAAGAAAGAGGGAGTCATTGCTATTATAGGTGCATTTGCCAAAAACCCCAGATATCAGGGGAGTGGAAGTTCTCATATAAATCCTACAATGCTGGATATACCATATGAAGAGATAAAGAAGGTTGCAGGGGAGAATGTGAAACTTTTATATGCAGATGGTTATAGCCTGGCAGAGGATAAGGTGGATGAAAACCTGATTAATGAGGCAAAAGAGATAGCAAAAAGGGCTGATCTGGCTATAATATTTGCAGGCTTACCAGATGAGTATGAATCTGAAGGTTACGACAGGGCACATATGTGTATGCCTGAAAGCCATAATAAACTTATCTCTGATGTTGCAGATGTCCAGAAAAAAACTGTTGTTGTCCTCTGTAATGGTGCTCCTGTCGAGATGCCATGGATAGATAAGGTTAAGGGGCTATTTGAATGTTATCTGGCTGGACAGGCAGGAGGTTCTGCGATAGCGGAGTTATTGTTTGGTCTTGCAAACCCCTGTGGAAAACTGGCAGAGACATTTCCAGAAAAACTGAGTCATAATCCTTCTTATTTAAATTTCCCGGGTGAGGACGACAGGGTTGAGTATAGAGAAGGTATCTTTGTTGGATACAGATACTACGATAAGAAAGGGATAGAACCCCTATTCCCATTTGGCTATGGTTTAAGTTATACCAGCTTTGAATATACTGGAATTTCCGTTGATAAAAAGGAGATAAGTGATACTGAAACTGTAAAGGTCACTGTAAATGTAAAGAATACAGGTAATCTCGCCGGGAAGGAGATAGTCCAGCTATACGTAAAAGATGTAGAGAGCAGTGTAATCAGACCAGATAAAGAACTGAAGGGTTTTGAGAAGATTGAACTCCAACCCGGAGAAGAGAAGTCTGTAGTATTTACACTTGATAAGAGGGCTTTTGCCTGCTACAACGTGGATATAAATGACTGGTATGTGGAGACTGGAGATTTTGAGATACTTGTGGGCAGGTCATCTAAAGAGATACTCCTCAGAGAAAAGATAAAGGTTAACTCTACTGCAAGGGTCAGTAAGAAGTTCACCAGAAATACCACCATAGGTGACCTGCTGGAAGACCCTGTGGGGGCTGAAATATTCAGACAGTTAGTAGAACAGTTCAAGCAGAGCAGCCCTATCTTTGGCAATGTCGAAAACGACAATCCTCAGATGTTAATGGCAATCCTCAAATATATGCCTCTAAGAGGGCTGATTAATTTCAGCAGGGGAGCTTTCACTGAAGAGATGTTAAATGCTCTCCTGGAGAAATTATCCAGCTCCGCCTCCGCCGCCACCTCCACCGCCGCCACCACCTCCACCTGAGAATCCTCCACCATGACCTGAAGAGGCTGAGTAGTAAGCAGAGGAGTGAGCTACAGAAGAAAAATTATTCAGCATTCTGGCAAACGCTAAGGGTTCTATCCCCTTTGCGCTTGCCCTTATTAATGGGTAGCTGCTTATTGCAGATGACTGTGAAACTTCAGGTAAGAGTATCTTCATACTGGAAATTACCTTATCTGCAACCCCTAAAGATGTGCCATATACTAGATATTTTTCCCAGAGTATCAAGGATTCTGGAGGCATAGTTTCTATCTGGCTAAAGTCAGTTAAAAACTTTTTTAGATTGTTCCATCTTTTATAGTGTAAGGCACCTGTTTCTGTTCTCCTGTTAAACCCAGGCTTAAAGATTACTGAGATTATAACTCCCAATACTCCTCCAAAGAGCAACCCTAATCCTGCACCTATCAAAAGACTCAATGCCTGAGAATTAGCCTCATTAAAAGTAGCTACGTAAATTATTATGAAAGCTATTCCAATGAGTAGAAATATAAAAGAAATCTTTGATGCCAATCTGTAGCCTTTATCATCAAAGAAACCAAGGAGATTTACCTTCGACTTTACAGAATCAGCCCATTGCTTATAAACCTTTTGAAACTCCAGAGGGTTACTCTTTATATGGTCCTGCAGGGCAGAAAATAGTAATCCCTCATCTTCTTTCTTTTTAATCTCTTTCAGATATTCCAGGATATACAATTCAAAAGGTTCCAAATTACTCCTGTCTTTTTCTTTTAAAGAAAGTATATAATCATCTCCCACCGGTGTCATATCTATATATCCTTTATGAACAAGGTCAAGCAATGTGGCTGTAAAATCTCTTGTGCCTGGAGTCATAGTCCTTAGATTCATAATGGCTCCAACTATCGCAGGAGAATAATCATATGGAATCTCTCTTTCATATATCCCCTGATAATTTATTTTTGGTTCTCTTCCATATATGAAGTATAAATATATCAGGATAACTATCATACAGAGAAAGACACCAAGACCTCCACTTATGGCGAGAGAAAGATAATACTTTTCTTTTTCTGTCTGCCTTGTGAAATTCTCTTCTTCCCTCAATATATCTTCCAGCATATCCTTGTTGATTCTAATTGCTCCAGAATAAGAGCTTAGAACTGTAGCAGGGAAGAGAGCTCTTATCTCTACCCACTGATTAGAAGATATATCTTCTGTCTCCAGAGAAAAGCCATCCAAAGTATTCAGTATATCTACCCGTCCAGGTAATCTGGGATGTCCCCAGATATATAGTTCATCTCTATGACTGACCTTGCCAGGTAAATAGACTTTCACATTTAATTTACCAACCTTCACATCCCAGCCTTCCGACCAGATCTTCCAGTAGAACTCTGCAATGTCATTATAAACTTTAAGGACGTTACTCATCTTATAAGATAGATTAAATGTTTTCTCCTCATTTTCAGCCGAGAAATCCCACCTGACTCTGATATGATCCCCTCTGTTTTCTATAGAGATTTTTTCAGGAGAAGAAACCTCTTCGATTTTGATCCCTGCAGTTGGGATATCCATATAAGCGTATGAAAATTTACCACTAAAAGAGAACCTCAGTGAGTATCTCCATAAAAGACTACCATCTTCCTGCACGTCTATTCTACAATCTACCTGTGGAAGCCAGTAGCTCTTAGCATAAACAGAAGAAGTTAAAAGTAGAGAGAGGAGCAGAACAGAAAAAAATAAACCTACCCTTAAGAAAGTTTTATTACTCATCTAACCCACCTCATACCAGTATAAGATTTATACCTAACGATTGAATCTCCTCTGCAATCCCTTTATCCAGGTCTCTATCGGTGATTATAGCATTAACTTTATCTATGGGAGCTACCCCTGCATATTCGATTCTTCCAAACTTGCTGGAGTCTGCTACAAGGATTATCTCTTTGGCACTATTTATCATTACCTGTTTCAAATGAGCAATCTGTATATTTATTTCAGTCAATCCTCTCTCAATATCCACTCCATGGATAGCAAGAAAGAGTTTATTGGCATTTATCTTCGGGAAAAACTCTTCAGTCTGAGGACCGTACAGCGAGTATCCTGTAGGATTAAATATTCCACCAGGCATTATTACAGTTATCCCCTCTTTACCACCTAATTCTGATGTAACCTTTAGAGATGGTGTAATGACGGTAAGACTCTTAATATTTCTGATGTTCCTTGCTATATGTGGGGTAGTACTGCCTGAATCTATAATAATAGTCTCCCCATCTTTTATCAATTTAGCTGCCTCTAAACCTATCCTGCGTTTCTGAACTGCATGGTCTCTTGCTCTCTTGGCAAAATCTATGTCCAGGATGGATTCCCTATTTAATGCTGCAGAACCATGCTCTTTAATTATTAGACCTTCTTCCTGGAGTCTGATCAGGTCGTGCCTTATTGTTTCTCTACTGACATTAAAAAGCTTACATAAACTTGAGACCCGAACCTGGTCATTTTCTATTAATATCTCAAGTATCTTATCTCTTCTCTCCCTGGAACTTGTTTCTCTCATCTTTCATCTCCTTTCTATTTTATTATTCTATCACATAATAGAATAGAGGGAGTTGGTAATTCTGAAAAGCGGTGACGGGTGTTGCATAGGGTTTGTTTTATTCCACCCTTGCAGGATAATTTCTATTTCATCATTTCCCTTGAAAGGTGGTCTTCCCTCTCTTAATTGGGGTCATTCTCTTTCCCCCTCCCTTGACGGAAACTTTAAGCTCTCCCTCTTCCGAAAGCGTCAACGCGTAACGAATAGGATTAGCCCTTTTAGACTCTCTGCTATCTAAATAATATGTCGTATTACAAGCTTTATATCCCACATAGTTCAGATTGACCGAAAGTTAATGAAGGTATTGGTGTGCTTAATTCTACCTTTATATCCCACATGGTTCAGATTGACCCCCAATTGCTGAAATTACTAGAGTAAAAAATATACATCTTTATATCCCACATGGTTCAGATTGACCAATATCATTCTTTCCTGAGAATCCTGGCTTTATGCCCTTTATATCCCACATGGTTCAGATTGACCCCTTCTTCAATAATTTTATCATATAAACTTTTTGCTCTTTATATCCCACATGGTTCAGATTGACCTTTCTTGCCGATATATTAAGAGCAGAGACACTCCTAGCTTTATATCCCACATGGTTCAGATTGACCTTATCGGTGGCTTTGAACCTGGAAACCTAATTTTGCTCTTTATATCCCACATGGTTCAGATTGACCATCAGTTCAAGTCAATAATCGGACACGATAATACAGCCTTTATATCCCACATGGTTCAGATTGACCAGATACTCCTTCTTGGTCTGCAAGGTCTATAACCTTTTCTTTATATCCCACATGGTTCAGATTGACCTAATCATATGCACCATCCTTAACTTGAATGTTAAGGACTTTATATCCCACATGGTTCAGATTGACCCTTGATTTATAGTTTCCAAACAGCCCCTAGTAACACCTTTATATCCCACATGGTTCAGATTGACCTAATCATATGCACCATCCTTAACTTGAATGTTAAGGACTTTATATCCCACATGGTTCAGATTGACCTTAGTTATGAAGTTAGAGAATATCTACTTGAGAAATCTTTATATCCCACATGGTTCAGATTGACCTAGAAGAGCCACTATTTATCAGGGAGGTTTAAAGTACTTTATATCCCACATGGTTCAGATTGACCTAAAAAAAAGTTTATAATACTAATAAGGTATTATATACTTTATATCCCACATGGTTCAGATTGACCGGGAGGTGAGTTGGTATGCTGCTGACGATGTCTCAATTCTTTATATCCCACATGGTTCAGATTGACCCTTCAAGGGGCTTTTTTTGTATTCCTTTATATCCCACATGGTTCAGATTGACCGCTATGAACTCGTCCATACGAGGCTAGAATCGGCAAACTTTATATCCCACATGGTTCAGATTGACCCACTCTGTATCATCTCTTATCAACTGTGTATAATATCCTTTATATCCCACATGGTTCAGATTGACCGGGGAAAGAGGTAACCGATATGACAGATATTCCTTACTTTATATCCCACATGGTTCAGATTGACCTCTTGTATACAAATATACTGTAGACAAGATACCTTCCTTTATATCCCACATGGTTCAGATTGACCTAGAATAGCCCAGCTACAGCCAGCCCCTGGGGATATCCCCCTTTATATCCCACATGGTTCAGATTGACCGAAGCTGGCGGTTCACCTGCTGGCGGATTAAATGCCTTTATATCCCACATGGTTCAGATTGACCAAAAGTGATACTTACCGGGGCAGTTGATATTAAAGCTCTTTATATCCCACATGGTTCAGATTGACCAGACTAGTCAAATAGACAGTAGTGCTTTTGATACTCTCTTTATATCCCACATGGTTCAGATTGACCAGAAAACTTTTAAGGAGTATATTGCCGGTCTGGATTTCTTTATATCCCACATGGTTCAGATTGACCCCCAAAATTTTCTTATCAGAGTCTAGACCGTAAACTCTTTATATCCCACATGGTTCAGATTGACCCGTGTAAGTCTTTTCTAGTTCCGTCAAGTCTAATACGCTTTATATCCCACATGGTTCAGATTGACCAACATTTACCTTAATTTCTCTGTTTAGATTAATTAACTTTATATCCCACATGGTTCAGATTGACCGAAAAATATTTGGCTTGCCAGTATAATCCCTGTCTTCTTTATATCCCACATGGTTCAGATTGACCTGTTTGGAGGGACTCCTGACTTTTATGGTTTATTAGACTTTATATCCCACATGG
>Ga0255342_1002406_pt1 | contig 23343 bp, 17 predicted proteins | sample wastewater_treat_3_FD_192416 | JGI IMG/M metagenome (GOLD analysis project Ga0255342, IMG submission 192416) | Wastewater microbial communities from Lulu Island WWTP, Vancouver, Canada - plant14 | ecosystem: Engineered > WWTP > Wastewater > Unclassified | place: Canada: Vancouver, British...
ACTCCGGCAAGCGAGCTCGCTGGCGGTGATTTCATGCCGGGGCTGGTCCCTGACCCCCTGTATGATCATCAGCTTTCCACCGCCGGGCCGTACGAAAACTGCGTTTTCTGGATCACTGTTCAGGTCCCGGCGGATGCGAAACCCGGCCCCCGCGAACTGAACGTGCACTGGAGCTTTCACGAAGGCACGAAATCCGCCGATCTCAGGCAGGTCGTGAACGTGACCGAGTTCGTGGTGAAGCCCCGGAAGGATTTCCCGGTTGTCCACTGGTTCCGCGGAGAGGCGCTCTGGGACCATTACAAGACCGGAATGTGGGAGGACGAGAAGGTCTGGGAGATTCATCGCAACTACATGGAGAATCTCCTTTCGCACGGCACCGATGTGATGATGGTGCCCCTCTTCTTCGCGCGGCGGGAGACGTTCGTCCGACCCTGTCAGCTTCTGATCGTGAACGAGCCGTCGCCCGGCAAGTACGAGTTCGATTTCAAGCTGGTGAAGAGGTACGTGGACCTCGCGAAAGAGGTCGGCTTCGACCGTTTCGAGTGGTCGCACTTCTGGATATACTGGGGCGCGCGCAACCCGGTTCGCGTTTACACCCAGAAAGACGGAAAGCACGTCATGCTCTGGTCGCCGGAATCCGACGGCCACGGGCCGGAGTTCCACAACTTCCTGAAGCAGTTCCTGCCGCCGTTCCACGACTTCCTCGTGAAAGAGGGCATACTGGAGAAGTCCTACTTCCACGTCTCGGATGAGCCGAGCGGCGGAGAGAGTCTGGAGAACTACCGCAAGGCGCGCGCCTTCCTCAACCAGAACGCCCCGTGGACGAAGGGCAAGGTGATTGACGCGCTGAGCGAGATCGAATACGGCCGGGAGAACCTGACCGACCACCCGATCCCGATCATCAGCTCGGCGGACGCCTACATCAAAGAGAAGATCCCGCACTGGGTCTACTTCTGCTGCGCTCCGCGAGGGATGTATCTGCAGCGGCTGCTGGATACGCCGCTGCCCAAGATTCGCATGGCGGGGTTCCTGTTCTATCGCCTGGGAGCCAGAGGATTTCTGCACTGGGGATACAACTACTGGCACGCGCTGGAGCAGGAGAAGCTGATTGATCCGTTCAGCGACTCGACCGGCGCATGCTGGCCTGGCATACCGCCCGGCGACCCGTTCGTTGTCTATCCCGGTCCAGACGGCAAACCGGTGGACTCCATCCGCTGGGAGGTCTTTGCCGAGGCGCTTCAAGACTATGCCATCCTGCAGACCGCCGGTATCAAGCCCGACGACCCGATGCTGGGCGACATCAAGAGCTATGCCGATTTTCCGAGGAGCGAACAGTGGCTGAACGAGACGCTGCGAAAGGTTCTGGCGAAGTAGGATGAGGATCTACCTGTGCCTCAGCATTCTGATGCTCGTTATCTTCGCGATCTGTGCGAAACCTGCCAACTGCAGGCCTTTGTCCTTCGATCCGGATGGGGGCAAGCGGCCGACAGTCTTCTTCTGGCTGGAAAGCTCGCTGAAGCGCGTCTTTCTGACCTCCAGACCAGGGACATCCAGCGAGATGACCATCGCCGCGCCGAGGGGCGGGCAGGTGTCCTTCCAGGCCTGCCTCCGCAACGAGCGCGCGAGCTGGATGAACACCACCTGTACCGTCAGCGGCCCGCAGGGCGTAGAGGCGCAGGTGCGCCGCGTGGACTTCGTTCCGGTCCGGTTTCTGACCCGCTACACCGGCGTGAGCGAGCTTGAAGGGGTCAAAGAGGGTTTCCTGCCCGGGCTGGTCCCGGACATCCTCTACCCGTCGCAGACGGCCGACGTGGGGAACTATCAGACCGCGCCTTTCTGGGTTACGGTTCGCGTGCCTGCGGACGCGAAACCTGGCAAGCACAGGCTTACCGTGACGTTCGAGTCCAAGGAAGAGCCGACGCGCGTCGAGATGCCGGTGACCCTTGACGTGAGCAGCTTCGTCGTCAGGCCGCGCCGGGACTTCCGCGTGACGCACTGGTGGAATGCCGACCTGTTCTATACGTACTACAAGACCGGGATGTTCGAAGACGAGAAGCTCTGGGACATCATGCGCAACTATGTGCAGAACATGGTGGACCATGGCAATGACACACTCTACGTGCCCATCTTCTTCTTCCGGCGCGAGATCTACCAGCGTCCGCCCCAGCTTCTCATCGTCAACGAGCCGTCGCCCGGCAAGTACGAATTCGATTTTAAGAACGTTAGCCGTTTCCTGAAGCTCGCCAGAGAGTGCGGGGCAACGCATTTCGAGTGGTCGCACCTGTGGATCTACTGGGGGGCGCGCAACCCGATGGTTATCTACAAATGGGTAGATGGCAAGGCCGTGCCGCTCTGGCCCGTTGACACCGATGGGCACGGCGAGGTGTATCACAACTTCCTGCGCCAGTTCCTTCCGGCTTTCCACGACTTCCTGGTCAAAGAGAAGGCGCTCGACCAGTCGTTCTTCCACCTGTCGGACGAACCGGGGGAGGGGGAGCATCTGGAGAACTACAGAAAGGCGCGGGCATTCCTACGGGAGGCCGCACCGTGGATGAAAGTGATGGATGCGCTGAGCAACATCGAATATGGCCGGCAGAAGCTCTCCGACATCCCCATCCCGGACGTCGCCTCCGCCTCCGCATATGTCAAGGAGGGGATCCCGCACTGGGTGTACTTCTGCTGCGGCCCGGTCGGGCCGTACCTGAACCGCTTCATGGATACGCCGCTTGCGAAGATCCGGATGTCCGGATGGCTGTTCTACAGGCTCGGAGCACAGGGCTTCCTTCACTGGGGCTACAACTACTGGCATGTCATGGAGAGCGAGCAGATGATTGACCCCTTCACGAACCCGGGCTGGCCTCCAGGGGACTTCTTCGTTGTTTACCCCGGCCTGGACGGCAAGCCGATGGACTCGATTCGCTGGGAAGTGTTCGCCGAGTCGCTGCAGGACTACGCGATGCTCCAGACTGCCGGCATAAAGCCGGACGATCCCATGCTTGCCGGCATCAAGAGCTACGGTGACTTCCCCAAGACAGAGAAATGGATCCGGGACCGTCTGGCAACGATCCTGGCGAAAGGACAATAGCTATGCCGTTTGTGAACCTGCTGCTTGCCCTCGTGCTCTGCGCGCTTCTGCTGGCGGCGCCTTGCGCCGCCGCGCAGGATAAGCCGTTCTTCCCCCTGATGGCGTGGGACTACGTGGATGACGCGGACACGTTGAAGAAGATGGCCGACTGCGGAATCAACAGCATCGCGTTCGTGCCGGAGAAGATGCTCGATGCCTGCCAGAAGGCGGGCGTCAAGGCCATCCTCTATGATCCGGCGCTTGCCGGCTCCCGGTGGGACGAGGCGCTGGATGCGGACCGGGCCGTCAAGGCGCTTCCCGCCATCGTCAAACGGGTCAACAATCACCCTGCGCTCTGGGGATACCACCTGAAGGACGAGCCTATCGCGGCGCATTTCCCCGCGCTCGGCCGCGCTTCGGAGGCGGTGCGCAAACTCGCCCCGGGCAAGTGGCCCTACGTCAACCTCTTCCCCGGAGATGGACCGGAGTACGACAAATATCTCGACGATTACATCACAACAGTAAAGCCGCCCATTCTCTCGTACGACAGGTACGTGGTCACCGAGGACGGCAGCTTCCACCCCGTGTTCTGGTCGAACATCGCTCAGGTGCGCGAAGCAGCCCTGAAGCACCGGATACCGTTCCACAACATCATCCTGACGGCCGCCCACTGGCACTACCGGGTGATTAGCGATGAGGACCTCCGGATGCAGGTATGGGGGTCGCTGGTGTATGGAGCAAAGGGCATCGCGTACTACAAGTTCATGAGCGAGTCGCTCGACTGCCTGGAAGCTCCCGATCTCGGCAACTTCCGGGGCGGGCCGCTGGACGAGTTCCGGCGCAAGACCCCGGTGTGGGATTCAATGTACATCGTGAATCGCATGGTTACGAATCTTGCGCCGTATCTGCTCAAGCTGAGGTCGGACGCGGTGTATCATTTCGGCGACATCCCCGCGCGCAATACCGGGCCGTCGGAGACATCGCTGGTGAAGGGCTTCAAGCTCGGGGACGGGTTCGTGGTCGGCGATTTCACCCACCAGGACGGCTCCCGCTGGGTGATGGTGGTCAACAAAGTGCAGAAGCGCTCCATCATGTGTTTGCCGGATTACCGTAAGGAAGTGAAGTCCGTGCAGTATGTGGACCCGATCACGGGGAAGCTGCGCAAGTTCGAGCCCTACTACGCCATCGCGCCGGGGCAGGGCGTGCTGCTGAAGCTGGAGTTCTAGACTATGCAAGGAGCGTGGACCGCGTTCTGCACTGTTCTTTCGCTCGCCGCCATTCTGCTAGCGGGTACGGGAACTCGCGCGTGCGCTGCCGCGGGAGTGGATGACAAGAGCTTCTTCCCGCTGATGGCGTGGGATTACGTGGAAGACGAAGACACGATCCGGAAGATGGCCGAATGCGAAGTCAACATGATCGCATTCGTGCCAGTGAAGCTGCTGGACGCCTGCCAGAAGCACGGGGTCAAGGCGATTGTGTATCACCCGAGCATCACGCCTGCCCGGTGGGACCAGCCGTTCGATTCCGTGCGCGCTAACAAGACGCTGCCGGCGCTCATCAAGCAGGTGAACAGCCATCCGGCGGTGTACGGCTATCACTTGAAGGATGAACCGGGCGGCGACCAGTTTGCCGAGCTGGCGAAATCGGCTGCTCTCGTGCGCGAGCTTGCCCCGGGCAAGTGGCCGTACATCAACCTGCCGCCCGGGATGGGCGACTGGTACGAGAACGACTACATCAACGACTACGTGCGCCAGGTGAAGCCTCCGATCCTCAGCTACGACAACTACGCCATCGGCGAGCGTGTGCCGTTCTCTTACGGGTTCTGGGCGAACATCCACGACATCCGGTCGGGAGCGCTGCGGCACAACCTTCCGTTCTGGAGCATCATCCTGACGTCCGGGCACTGGCAGTACAGGGTCCCGAACGATGCCGACCTGCGCCTGCAGGTGTACGGGTCGCTGGTGTACGGCGCGAAGGGCGTCTGCTTCTACAAGTTTATGAGCGGACCGCTGGCGATTCTGGACGCCCCCGACCTCGGCAACTTCCGCGGCCCTCTGGACGAGTTCGGCGAGAAGACGCAGGTGTGGCACCATCTGCGCAACGTCAACCGGCAGGTGAAGAACCTCGGCCCGTATCTTCTGAAGTTGCGCAGTGATAACGTGTATCACATCGGCGAGGTGCCCGAGCGCAATCAGGGCATCAACGATAAGTCGCTCGTGAAGAGCCTGCGTGCCGGTGACGGCCTGGTGATCGGCGATTTCACGCACGAAGACGGCTCGCGCTGGGTGATGGTGGTGAACAAGAGCCTCACCGACTCTCAGTTCGTCCGCCCTGACTTCCGGATTCCTGTGAAGTCGGTCAGTTACGTCGCAGCCGCCACGGGCAAGCTCTTGCCGTTTCCCGACCCGTGGTATTGCCTTGCCCCCGGGGCAGGCGTCCTGCTCAAGCGTCTGTGAGGAGACCCATGAACATGTCCGCATTTGCCGTTGCCTGCACCGCGCTTCTTGTCGTTCTCCCTGCCTGCGCCGTGGCCGCCGAGCCGGGCGTGGCCGGGCCGCTCGTCGTTGAGCGCAAGGGGCTTCCGGGCGCGAAGGTGGCGTGCTGGCTCGAATCATCGCTGAACCGCGTGTTCCCGCGCTCACAGCCAGGGAAGAAGATCGCCCTGTCGCTTGTTAGCCCGCGCAACGCGCAGGTGTCGTTTCAGGTCTGCTATCAGAACCAGAGCACGAGCGGACTCACCGTGAAGTGCGCGGTCGAAGCTCCCCAAGGCGTTTCCGTACAGGTGAGGCGGGTCGGATACGTCCCGCAGTGGAACTTCACCGCGGGCGTTCCGATGGAAGATCAGGACGGGGTGGGGCACATCCCGGGCCTCGTGCCCGATCCGCTCTTCCCGGATCAGCAGGCTGTCACGGGCCCGCAGGGCACGCAGTCGTTCTGGATCACGCTTCGCGTCGCGGCGGATGCTCCGGTGGGCAAGAGCACCCTGCCCGTGCATCTGACGTTCGGCGAGAACAGTGCCGCGATGGAGGCCGTCCTCGACGTGCGGCCGGTGGTTCTGAAGGCGCGCAAGGACTTCCCCGTCACGCACTGGTGGAACGCCGACGGCATTTTCGACTACTACAAGGTCGAGGCGTTCGGGGACGACTGGTTCCGGATCACCGAGCCGTACCTGAAGAACATGGTGAGTCACGGCAGCAACGTCATCTTCGTGCCGCTGTTCCATCACCGCCGCGAGATCGTGCAGCGCCCCGCGCAGCTTCTGATTGTAACTAAGTTAAAGAATGGGCGGTATAAGTTTGACTGGTCGCGTGTGAAGCGGTTCGTTGACCTCGCGCGAAAGTGCGGGTTCGAGGAGTTCGAGTGGCCGCACTTCTGGCACATGAACATCCAGCCGACCGGCGCAATCCTGTCCTGCGCCGAGCCTCAGCGCGTCTACACGTTCCGCGATGGCAAGGCCGAATTGGTCGTCGCCGCGGACGCTCAGCCTACCGGCGAGGAGTACGTATCGTTTCTGAAGCAGTTCCTGCCCGAGTTCCGTCGCTTCTTAGAGAGCGAGAAGCTGGACAGGATCTCCTGGTACCACGTTTCAGACGAGCCCGAAGGCAAGCCCGAGGACATCAAGAACTTCAAGGATGCGCACGAGCTGCTCCTCAAGCTCGCGCCCTGGATGAAGGGGCGCGTCCTGGACGCGATCAGCCCCATCGAGTACGGTCGCCAGCGCCTGGTGGACTACCCGATCCCGAACGTGGCCGCCGCCGCGGCGTACCGGGCGGAGGGCATCCCGCACTGGGTCTATTACTGCTGCGGCCCCAAGGGCACCTGCCTCAACCGCTTCTTCGATACGCCGCTCGCGAAGCTGCGCATGGGCGGGATGCTGTTCTATCACCTGGAGGCGCTGGGCTTCCTGCACTGGGGATACAACTACTGGTACGTGATGGACCTCGGCTTCAACGCCGTGCCTCAGAACCTCATTGACCCGTTCACGGACGGGGCCGTGGGGACAACGGCGGGCGGCGAGGGGGAGCCTTACGGAGATTCCTTCGTCGTGTATCCGGGCAAGGACGGGCCGCTGGACTCGATCCGCTGGGAGGTGTTCGCCGAATCGCTGCAGGACTACGCGCTGCTTCAGACGCTCGGAGTCGGGCGGAATGATCCGCTATTCAAGGGGCTGGACGGTTACTGCGGCTATCCTTACTCGGAAGAATGGATAGACCGCGCGCTGAGGAAGCTCCTCAGCGCGCCGTAGGGTGTGTGCGGCCGGGAACTACTCCCAGGGGTAGTGGATTTCGACTAGCGCGCCGCCCTGCCGGGCCGAGTCAGCGGCGTACAGTCCAGGCAGCGTCATCGCCAGCGCCTCGCGAACGCCAGCGGCGGGCTTCGCGCCTTGCGTAATGCAGTCGGCGAAGTTCCTGAGCATCACGTAATCCGCGCCTCCGTGCTCGCCGACGCCGGGGGCGTCCGCAAGCTCGGGTCTGCTTTCGCGCACCGATATCGGCGTAAGCGCGTGTAGCCCGTACAGCTCCTTCGTTGAGAACAGCATCTGCGGCTCACCGCCCGCCAGCGGCTGAGTGCGCTCGAAGAAGCCTTTTGTCCCGAAGTAAGAGTAGCGGTGATACGGGGCCGGGTGGCTGTTGACGAAGCTCGCCAGGAACTTGACGATCGTGTTGTCCGCGGTGCGGAAGATCGCGACCATCGCTTCGTGGTCTTCCGGGTCGCCGTAGGTGTGGCTGCCGGAATCCATGCACGAGACCGCTGCCAGGTCCTTTCCGATCCACTTGAGAATGGGCCCGAGCGAGTGTGTGCAGTATCGGATGGGCTCGTAGTGCTTGCGCCACGGCGTCGCGATGACCAGATCCCCGAGGTCCGCGACGTAGTCAACCTCGCAGTAGACCGGGTCGCCGAGCAGCCCCTTCGCGCGCATGTCCGCGCAGGTGTCCACGAATGCCCAGAAGTTGGTCGTGGCGCCGAAGCTATATACGGCGCTGCTGCCCTGCGCGGCGTCCCACAGCCTCTTCGCCTCGCCGATTTCGTGAAGCGCTGGCACGTCGGACATCACGTGGATTCCCGCATCGAGCGCGGCGGCGGCGAAGTCCGCGTGCGTGGATGGCGGCGTCTCCAGGAGCACCGCGTCCACCAGACCGGATTCAAGCATGTCAAGGTAATCCGCGAATACCTTAACTCCGGGATACATGGCGGCCGCTGCGGAGCGGTTCTTCTCGTCAACGTCTGTCACCGCGCAGATCTGCAACTCCGGCACTGCCGGGCAAGCTGCCAGAAGCGCCCTGCTTCGTATCCCGTATCCAGCGACACCAACTCTGATATCTGCCATTAGTGCTGCCCCCTAATCCCGCAGCCCCAGCAGTCTCGCCGGGGTGTGATATTCAATTGCCTCCCGCACATCGGCGGGCAGGTCCAGTTCTCTGAACGATCGCCACCGGAACCACAGGACGGCGTCGTCGTTGTCCGAAGTGGAGAAGTCGGCCCCGATGCACAACTGCCTCGCGGGCACGTTTTCGATGATGATGCGCATAGCCCGCTCGCGAGGCCCGCACAGGCACAGGTAATACTCCGGATACCTCTGTGCCGCAAGCACAGCCTCGTGCCACAGATCGCTGAGCCCGGCGTGTCCCGCCACCACCTTCAGGGCCGGGAAATCACGGCAGAGTCGCGCAATCTGCAGCGGGTGCGTGTATACCGGCGTCCCGTCGTGGAACAGGATCGCGATGCCGAGTTCCTGGCAGAGTTCCGCGACCGGGTTCATCTCCGGCGTACAGACAGAGAACCCCTGAAGCCACGGATGCAGCTTCAGAACGCGAGTCCCGTGTTCTTCGCGGCATCTGCGAATCTCGTCCACCGCCTTCTGTCCGTCGAACGGGTTAACTGTGCACGCGGCGAACAGCCGGTCCGGCGCTTCGCTGCAGTATCGGACAATGGCGTCGTTTTCCGGACGGCAGTCGGGGCAGTGCGAGAACAGGTTGAACATCGGCGAGATCAGCAGACCGTCAACCCCTGCCTCGTCCAGCATCCTGAGTGTCCGGGCGGGAGTGTCCTCGGGGCTCATCTGTCCCGCCCAGCCGCTGTAGTGGCTGTGAAAGTCTATTACCTTGCCCATCAGTCTGCCTCCAGCAACCGCTCGAGCGTGCCCGCAAAGATCATTGCCTTCGTGGCGTCGTCCGTAATGTAGCGTGTGATCTTCTCGATCTCCACCGGCATGTCGTTGTGAGGCGAGTCGGACCCGTACATCACGCGGTGCGCGCCGGCCTGGCCTGTCCAGAGACGAATCACGGACGCCAGGTGGGCCGATGTCTCGAGCCAGATGTTCGGCGCCGCCTGGCAGGCGGATTCGACGTCGTTCCAGTAGTCCGCGTATGCCAAGTGCCCCATAATGAACTTGCCTTCCGGATAGCGCATGGCCACCTCGGCCAACTGAAACGGGGTGCTGCAGACCGGAGTGCCCGTGTGGAAGTAGATCGGCCGGCCTCGCTCCACCGCCGCCTCGATCAGGGGGCGCGCGACGTCGTCGGTGATTGTGAACCCCTGCAGCACGGGATGCAGCTTCAGCCCCTTCGCGCCCGCGTCGAACACGCGTCTGATCTCGTCAATCGCCTTCGGGCCATACCACGGGCTCGCGGTGCAGAAAGCGATGAACCTGTCCGGATGGCTCCGGGCCGCCGCCAGCATCTCGTCGTTGCCTTCGCTGTTTGTCACCGCAGTGTGGCGGTCCGCGGGGACGATGACAGCCTTCTCAACGCCGTTGGCGTCCATCTGCCGCAGGAGCTCGTCGGCGCTCTGTGAGCAGCCGTAGCCCTGCCCCAGATTGCAGTGCGCATCAAGTATCCTCATGCGTCAGTTCCCTTCCAGCGTGCGAATCAGCGCATGCAGCTTGTCCGCTTCCTCGCGCGCGGTCGCATCGGGCTCGGTGACGTAGCCCAGAATCAGCCTCGGGACGGCCTGCTCGGCCACGGGACAGGTTCCCTCATCGTAGCGGCCTGAGTGTCCTTTGTTTTCCGGGCAGAAAAACGCGTGCGCGCGGTTCTCGCGGATCACCGGGTGCCGGTACGACGCCATATTCGTGTATCCCACCGAGACAGACGAGAAGCCGGCATCGGCCACAGCCTTCTTGAAGTCCTCGAGGCTCAGCCCTCTGCTGTCGCCGCGGAACGTCGCCGCCCAGTGATAGAAGGAGTGGTGCGCGCCCTCCGGGCCGCGCTGAAGCTCGATCCACTCGCATCCGGCAACCGCCTGGTCGTAGTAGCCTGCGTTCGTGCGGAGCTTCTCAATGAACTGCGGCATGACGTCCAACTGGGCAAGCGCCACTGCGGCTGTCATCTCGTTCATGCGGTAGTTGTAGTCCAGGTCGTACGCCACGGAGTGGAAGGTGGGGGCGCCAGCCTGCGCGGCGACCCGTTCATAAAGCTCCTGCGTCGCCGCCGTCGCCATCCCGCCGTCACCCGTCGAGAGCTGCTTGCTTGCCTGGAAGCTGAAGCATCCGATATCGCCCCACGCTCCGGTGAACCTGCCTTTGTACTCGGCGAGCAGCGCCTCGGCGCAGTCCTCGATTACGAGAAGTTTGTGCCGCCGCCCGATCTCGACGATCCTGTCCATCTCGGCCGGTAGACCCCACGCGTGGGTCACGATGATAGCCTTTGTCCGCTCGGTTATGGCCGCCTCGATCTTGTCCGGGTCCATGTTGTGAGTGACCGGGTCAATATCCACGAACACCGGAATCGCGTTGTTGTACAGCACCGACATCGAGCCGAACACGAACTCCGCGTCGCATATCACCTCGCTGCCCGGACCGGCGCCCGCGCACAAGACCGCCGCATGCAGCGCGCACATGCAGTTCGCGATGGCGACCGAGTGCTGCACTCCCATCATCCGGGTAAACGACTCTTCGAGCCGCGGCACGAACTCGCCGCCATTCAGGCTCGAAAGCCGGCCGGAGGACATCACCTCGGCGAGGTACTCCATCTCCTTGCCGCTATAGATGCGGCCCGACAACTTCTTTTCCTGTTCGATCAACAGATCGTCTGGCATCAGCCTCTCCCGTAGTTCTAGATGGTGACCGTCTGGGCCCGGCCGGTTCTGCTGCTCTCGTAGGCCGCCTGAGCGACGGCGAGCACATGCAGTCCGTCCTCGCCCGAGTTGAGCTGCGGAGCCTCTCCCGACTCGATGCAGCGCGAAAACGCGTCAATCTCGGCGGCGTACATATTCACCGGGGTGGCGGATACCTCCCTCACGGCGACATTGAGGCTTTCCTTGCTCTGCTGCGGGTCGTATCCCGCGGAATCGTCGCTCAGATAGGCGGCCATCTTGCCGCCCGGCATCTGACCGATAGTGCCTTCCGCCTGAATGCTGCCCTTGTTGCCGTAGATCTCCAGCCTGTCCTGACCGGCCGAATCGGGGACGTTGAAGAATGCGTCGGCTACTCCGTGAGCGCCGTTGTCGAAGCGCAGAAGCGTCGTCGAGCTGTCGTCCACAGGGTAGTTGAAGGTGAGCGTGTCGGTGAAGGCCGAAACCTCGACGATGCGCGAGCCGGTGATGTACTCGAGGAGATCGTACAGGTGCGTGGCCATGTCGATGAGCGCGCCGCCGCCGCCCTGCTCCGGGTTCTGCCGCCAGGCGCCGGGAATGTCCGGATACCAGCAGGAGAGCTGCGCCCGCGCAAACACGACCCGGCCGATTTCGCCCGCCAGCACCATCTCGCGGGCCTTCTGGTGGAGGGCCTGGTATTTCATCATATAGCCCTCCGCGAGATACACCCCGGCGTCGCGGCAGGCCTTCAGCATTTCGCGCCCGTCCTCGATGGACAGTGCGATCGGCTTCTCGACCAGCACGTGCTTTCCGGCTTTTGCCGCGGCGATCGTCTGATCGCGGTGAAGGAACACCGGAGTCGCGATATAGACCGCCTGCACCTCCGGGTCCGCCAGAAGCGCATCCATGCAGGTGTATGCCCGCGCGTTCGCCTCCCGCGCCACCTCTTCAGTCACTTCGGCCTTCAAGCCCATCACGGCCGCAATCCGGCTATTCTGGAAATGGGGCGCCGCAGGAATCATCCGCCTGCGCGCTATCCCGCCGCAGCCAATCACACCCCAGTTAACCATTTCACATCCTCCGTCCCGGTCTCTTGACGCCCGCGCGCTGCGGGCGATTGAAGGCATTCTACAGCACGCCCCGGGGGCCGCGCGAGAACAACCCGGCAAAAGGAAATGAAATCGTTGGTTTTAGACAATTGAGCGCATGGAGCACGGCAGAAACAGCGTGTGCCTCACTCGCCTATGTTGTCCTTGACAATGTGTCCGGAGCTCGCGTCAGACACTATGGACTTGCCGCTGTTGTGACGCATGATGTTGCCGGTCACCACCCAGTACGCGCATCCGCTTCCCAGCACCAGGTTCGAGCTGTGCGTGTAGATGTTGCTGCTCCAGCTCAGAATCTGGTTGCCCGAAAACGTCGTGTGCGACGCATTCCACGCCGCCACCGCGGGAAACGCGCCGGACTTCGACTGCGAGTTCGTGTGGATCGTGTTGCCGCTGATAATGTTGAAGCTGCACGTGTCGCCGCCCGATTCGCTCCCTATGACGACGCCTGTCTCCCTGCTCTCCTCGAAGCGATTGTTCTCGATCCGGTTATAGTGGGCGCCCGGGCCAAGGCGCAGCGCGTTCACGTTGCCCCAGTGGTAGTTCAGGCTGTACGTGCCGGCGGATGAGTGATCCAGAACGCAGCCTGCTTTCGGCGTGGCGCTGTGAGTCCCGAACTGGTTCTGCAGAATGTAGAAGTCGTTGTTGTTGAGGCTGAAGAGCTGCTCCTGACGATTCCCGATGAAGTGGCATCTGCTGACAGTGTTCGAGGACATCGGCGCCTTTGCGTTCCCCTCGAAGCGAACGCCGCTGACGGCGAACCCGTCAATCCGGCAGAAGTCCACCGTGCACGAGCTGCAGTCTCTAAAGACAAGGCCGGAGCCGCTCGCCGCCGGCTGTCCCTGTATCAGCAGATCCCGCACGGTCGAGAAGTGGCAATCTTCGAACACCAGCGCATCTCCCGCGCCCAGCTTCTTGATCACAGTGTTCCAGCCGCTGCCGCTGATGTTCGTGTGGCTGGCCTTGCGGAGCCTGAGCGTGTCGCTGATCTCGTACACTCCCGGCTTCAGCCGGATGGTGAAGCCGCCCGGAGCAGCGGCCCTGCAAGCCGCGGCAAGCTCCTTGGCAGTCGCCACTTCTATCAGCTCACCAGCCCGTACAGACCCTGTTCCCGCAAGCGCAAACGCAGCAATCATCGCCAGTCTCACTCCCATGACATTCTCCTGTATGCCTGCCCGTCACAACGGCGTTCGACAAGCCGCCGCGAAAAGCCTGTCTCGCCTCAGCCGCCCTGCCCGCGTCTCGCCAGGCAGGCAGGAAAACGCGCCCGCGGCACGAATGATTCTCACTATGAAAGCTCGCTGGCATTCACTCTATCTACCGACCGGTATCCTGGCTTGAGGGGAGGCGTGCCGGTCCTCATCGCGTCGGTGGCCATGACTCTGTGTCTGGGGGCCACATACTCCTGGTCGCTCTTCGTTGACCCGCTCAAGAGCAGCCTGAGCATAGGGCAGGGCACCGCGCAGATCCCGTTCACTCTGTTCTTCGTTGCTTTCCCTGTCACCACGCTCTTTGCGGGGAGGGCCATCGCGCAGTTCGGAATGCGTGGAGCGGCCTGCCTTGGCGGGCTGCTTCTCGGAGGCGGCTGGATTCTGGCGGGGTTCGGTGCCCTGGGCTTCCCGTTCGTGGCCATTGGCATCGGCATTATCGGAGGAGTCGGGGTGGGGCTGGCCTATCTCGTGCCCATCGCGGCCGGAGTGCAGTGGTTCCCGCGGCACAAGGGGCTCGTCACCGGCGTCGCGATTGCCGGGTTCGGAGCCGGGTCGGCGCTGGTCGCTTTCGCCGGCGGCCGCATGCTCTCCGTCCACGGCGCGACGCCATTTGCAGTGTTCCGCTTGCTGGGGGTGGTGTATCTCGCCGTTGTGGTGCTTGCGTCAACACAGATGCGGCTGCCGCCGGGCGCAACCCCGGCGCCGCGAAAGCCCTGGAACCTGCCCCGTGCGTTTCGCGAGACGGGATTTTCAGCGCTGTACTTCGCGATGTTCACCGGGCTGATGGCGGGTTTCCTGGTCATTGCGAACATCAAGCAGCTCTCCACAGGCGCTCAGCACGCGCAGGGAGTCGCCGCTGTCGCCCTGTTCGCGTTTACGAACGCCGCCGGACGGATTGTGTGGGGTGCGGCTTCGGACCGCATCAGGCTGGATGCTGTCCTCTCAGCGAACCTGGTGCTTCAGGCGCTGGTGCTGCTCGCGTCACCCGTGTTGCTGCGGGGGGACAACGGGCTCGGTGCGCTCGCCCTGCTGGCCGGATTCAACTACGGCGGGGTGCTTGTTCTGTATGCGGCGGCCGTGGCCAACCGATGGGGAGCGGAGAACGTGGCGGGGCTCTACGGGCAGCTCTTTTCCGCGAATGTCCCCGCCTCGTTTGCTCCGGTTGCGGCGGGCTACGTTTTCGATCAGACGGCGAGCTTTGCCCTGCCGGTCGCGGTTGCTGCTGCCACGGCGCTTGCCGGGGCGTGGGTGGTGCGAAAGGCGCTTTCAGCCCCTCACGCGCGGACTCAGGGCCAGGGCCAGAATGCGTAAGTCGGGATGTGGAGCGCGATTCCGATAATCGTCCACGCGCCGCCCACGACGCATTCTCCGAGAACCAGCCCCATGAAGAACGGCAGTGCCTTGCGGTAGAGCTGCAGCCCGCCGTACCTCAGCATCAGCGCCTTTATGGCCCACGCCAGCAACAGAGGCAGCCAGAGGAGGTTCATGGACCAGGTGCTGGATACGGCGTATCCCACGGGGTGGAAGGGGAACCACGGGAAACGCATCCTGAGTGTGTTCAGGAGGATGGTCAGGCTGAAGCCCACGCCGATTGCCCAGCGCGTGTAGATTGCCGTCATCGGCAGCGGTGGGGTCTTGATCCAGCCCGTCAGGCGGTTGTAGGGCTCGCCTCCGAAGATGAGCGGAACATCCGGCGGGGCCATGTTCGTTGCTGCGCCATATTTGTACGTCAGCGAGAGGACTGCGTAGAAGGCGGCCGGGATGCCAATCAGCACCGCCAGGAATATCGCGAATCCCAGCCTGCGGTAGTGCATGCGGGCGCGTTCAGCGATCTTGTACCCTTCAAGCTCGAAAGGCATGGGATGAGACCTGTACGCCCTGTTGAACCAGAAGAACGAGCTGAGGGACGTCAGGTTCTGGTCGCTCAGATTCTGCGGCCCCAGCACGCTGGCGATAATCCGGTCCGGCCCCGCGTCGTGAAGATCGTGCGCCGGCGGCCCCAGCTCCGCCCGCATGCGCGTGATGGCAAGCGCGAGCAGCCAGTAGATGCCAAAGAACGCGAACGCGATCGGCACGCTCATGCCGGCCAGAATCGCGAACAGAATCATCAGCGCCGTTCCGCCCAGGAAACCGATGGAGGCCAGACGGTAGGGTACAGGCTCGTTCTGGTCCTCGAGGTCCTTTTTCCAGTCGAACAGCCCGCGCAGCAGCAGCGCAAAGTGTTTGCGGCTGGCCCATAGCGCAAAAACCGCAATGCCCATGTATGCGCCGAATGACTGCTCGGCGACAAAGGGGAAGCCCTGAATCAGTCCATCCCAGGCGTAGTTCGCCGAGATGACCCTCTGCAGCTTCCACATAATGAAGAAGAACCAGCACGAGAACGACAGATCGAGCGGCAGCAGTATTCCGAGGCCGATGACGAACGGGTAGAAGCAGATCGGCAGCCAGCCGACGGCGTTCCACGGCCGGGTTGTGAACGTGGGGCCGAGGTCTATCTTCTTGATCGGCAGCAGCGGAAGCTGCGGGTACAGAAAGGCAAAGCCGTTCCAGATGTCAATGCTTGCCGCCAGCGCGAAGCCGATCCACATGTAGCGGTTGCGGAAGAGCGGCGCTCCCTCCGCCGTCATATCCAGCGGAAGCTGTACCAGCGGATACGCGAGCCTCTCGCGCTCCGTCCATTGCTTGCGAAGCAGCATCACCAGGCACAGCATCGAGAGCACCATCACGAGAATGAATGCGCTCCAGCAGGCGAGCGGCACAACCCAGTGTTTCAGGTTGTACCAGGCGAGGAAGCTGTCGTTGCCGCTGTAAAAACTCTCGAGCGTGCCCTGGTCGCGGACGGTCAGCCAGGGCTTCAGATGCGGCTGTATGATCTTCGCCCACTCATTCGTGTTGTTCGCAAACCAGAACGGGTGCGTGAGCTCGGGCACGAGCACCTGGATGAAGTCGTGGCTGACCAGAGCGCTCCCGATGTTCAGCATTATGTAGATGGTCAGGAGTTCGGACTGGCTGAAGACGTGGCGCGGGGCCAGCCGGCGAAGCACTCCGTTCAGGCCCACGAGCGCAAGCAGGACAAGGATGGAGTTAAAGAAAAGAGAGATGGTGGTAGGATGTCCGGCGTATCGGACAATCTCCATCATGTAAATCCACCAGGCGTTCGGCCAGATGAGGATGAGGGCGATGGTGATGGCGCGCCAACTCACGCCTCTGAAAGGTGTTTTATCGTCCGGGCTGGGCAAACTCTGGCATTATCCTTTGGTGGAGAACAGACTAAGAATAACTGCCGCTCGGGCTCGTTGTCAACACCTGTCACGGCCGCCCGTCAGTTTCATATTTTCTTCGAAAGGTTTAGACGGCGTGAAGATACACACGACAGATGGGGCGTTCGAGGCGATTGAGACAGCCAGTTACTGCCTCCGGGCAATAGATGCGCGGTCGCTGAGACTGAGCGTTCGCGGCAGGGCGCTTGCGGATCTCAGGGTGGTCTCCGGGGTCAGCACGGGCGACGGCGGCCCGGATGTGAGCACGAACCTTCAGGGGCCGGAGGTCCGCGAGGAGGACGGTTGCGTTCTTCTTACCTGGCGTTCGTCGAGCACCTGCTGGAATCGGAAGACGTACACGTTCGAGTGCGGCGCGGAGCAGTTCGTGTACCGGGTGGGCGTGGAAGGGGACGGCTTGATTGACGCGGTGGAGTTCTTCGAGGGGCTGCAGGATGACCCGGGGCCCGCGTCGCTCTACAGGTTCAGCCGCTTTATGTCGAGTGAAGTGACGCTGCTCGACAGGCGGCATTACCGGTCGTGCGAGTATGCTTGCATTGACGCCCTGTCCGGCCCCACGCACGACACCCCGCGCGAGCCCGAGGACAACAACCACTGGCTGTTCTGCCCGCCGCCGCTGGCGTTTGTGTGGTCGCTTGCCGAAGGACCCTGGCTGGGGGTGGGAGTGGCGCCGGACCCCGGGGAGTATAATTTCACCCGGTTCCAGTACTGGCCGCTGCACAACTGCTTCAAGCTGCGCCTCACGTATGACGGGATGACGCGCATCCGGGGGCAGTGGGCATCTCCTCGAATGGTGTTTGCTCCGGCGCGGGACGATTACGACGGCGTCCGCGGGTGCGTTGACTATTTGTACGGCCAGAGTCTTGCCACCAGGCCAGCGCGGCAGCAGCCGGAGTGGTGGTCGCGGCCCATGTTCTGCGGATGGGGGCAGCAGAATATCTTCGCCGCGCATCGCGGGGGGCCGGGGGCGTCGTACGCGCGCCAGGACGCGTACGATTCGATTCTGGCGCTTCTGGAAGAGCGCAGCCTGCACCCCGGAACGATTACGATTGACGACAAATGGCAGAAGGAGTACGCGACGCTGGAGCCGGACCTCGCGAAGTGGCCCGACCTGCGCGGCTGGATAGATGCCCGGCATGCGGCCGGGCAGAAAGTGCTGCTGTGGGTGGGTTGCTGGAACAGAGACGGTCTCCCGGACGAGGAGTGCATCAGGCGCGCCGACAACGGCCAGCCTGTCTGCGCCGACCCTTCGAACCCGGCCTATCAGGCCCGGCTCGCCGAGTCTGTGCGCCGCATGCTATCGCCGGATGCCGGATGCCTCAACGCCGACGGGCTGAAGGTGGACTGGACGAACGGGCAGCCGTTTGGTCCGGGATACGTTACGGCGGGTAGCGTGTGGGGAATCGAACTGCTGAAGACGCTTCACTCGACGATCTACAGCGCGGCAAAATCGGCGAAGCCCGACTCCCTGATCATCACGCATGCCGCGAACCCCTACTTCGCGGACGTGACGGACATGCTCAGGCTCAACGACATAAGCGCTGTTCAGCGCGACGTCTGCGAACTGATGCTGCACAGGCAGAAACTGGCGGTGATCGCCTGCCCGGACTGGCTGATAGACTGCGACAACTCCAGCGCCCCCACGCACGACGAGTGGTTCGAGTATATGAAGCTGCAGCCCGAACTCGGCGTCCCGTCGGTCTACTTCCTGACGCACGTTGACGGCACGGGAGAGCCGATTCCTCTCAGCGATTGGGACGAGCTTCCGCAAGTCTGGCGCAGGCCGCTGGGGTAGGGGGCGCGGACCGCAGTCAAGACCCCCCCGAGTTCGGCTATAATGCGCGGCGGTCGGCGCACATATTTCAACTTACAAGTCGGCGGCACGAGGTGACGAATGTATCGAATGATTGATGGAGTTCAGGCACGTGAGATTCTCGACTCGAGGGGAAACCCGACGGTGGAGGTCGAGGTCCAGGTGGATGATGGGGTTATCGGCCGCGCTTCTGTCCCGAGTGGCGCTTCAACCGGGACGCGGGAGGCTGTCGAACTGAGGGACGAGGACGAGTCGCGCTACCGCGGCAAGGGTGTCCAGAACGCGGTTGACAACGTTAACGAGAAGATCGCCCCCGAGATTGTTGGCTTCGACGTGTGCGATCAGATCGCCATTGACGAGATGATGATCGAGCTGGACGGCACGGACAACAAGGGCGATCTGGGTGCCAATGCGATCCTTGGTGTTTCGCTTGCCTGCGCTCGCGCTGCCGCGCTTTCGCTGGATATGCCGCTCTACAGGTACATCGGCGGCGTCAACGCGCGCGTGCTGCCTGTGCCGATGATGAATATCCTCAACGGCGGCAAGCATGCCGACAACAACGTGGACCTGCAGGAGTTCATGGCGATGCCCGTGGGCGCGCCGAACTGGGTGGAGGCTCTGCGCTGGGGCGCTGAAGTCTTCCATGCACTGCGCGATGTCCTGAAAGCCCGCGGATACAGCACCACCGTCGGCGATGAAGGCGGATTCGCTCCCAACCTGAAGACCAACGAGGAGGCCCTGGAAGTCATCGTCGAGGCGATCAAGGCTGCCGGATACAAGCCCGGCGAGGAAGTGGCCATTGCCCTCGATCCCGCGGCAAGCGAACTCTGGAAGGACGGGCAGTACGATTTCTGGAAGTCCGGCTTCAAGAAGAGCCCGGCCGAGATGGTGGATTTCTACGCCGAGCTTTGTGACCGGTACCCGATCATCAGCATCGAGGACGGAATGGCGGAGCAGGACTGGGACGGCTGGAAGATGATCACCGATCGTCTGGGAGCGAGAGTCCAGATCGTTGGCGACGACCTGTTCGTGACGAACACCGAGATCCTCGAAGAAGGTATAAAGAAAGGCGTCGCGAATTCCATCCTTATAAAGGTAAACCAGATTGGCACGCTGACCGAAACGCTCGCTGCCATCGAGATGGCGAAGCGCGCGGGGTACACGGCGGTCGTGAGTCACAGGTCGGGCGAGACCGAGGACACGACGATAGCAGATATCGTTGTGGCCACCAACGCGGGCCAGATCAAGACCGGCGCGCCGTCGAGGACCGACAGGGTTGCCAAGTACAATCAGCTCATCCGCATCGAGGAAGAGCTGGCGGATGTGGCGGAGTTCGCCGGGCGCGGGGCGTTCTACAACCTGCGCTAGAAGCGGCGTCCGCAAAACGAATCGAGGCGGCTCGCTGGAATGGGAGTTTCCCTCTGGCGGGCCGCCTTCAGATGTGGTACAATTAGCAGACTGCAGCACATCGCGGCTGCACGGGTTCCGCGGGGCCGGATGCCCCGCGTATCTTGGAGAGAGTGCAGGATGCGTCCGTCGGGTGAAGACGATCTTCTCAGGATGAACAGCCGGAGGTCCGCCAGGACTTCCGGGAGCGGTGATTCGCCCCCGTCCTCATCTCGCAGGCCTTTTCGCCGCTGGGTGTTTGCCTGCTATGTGGTACTGGCGCTTATCGTCGCCGGTCTCGCCCTGCAGGTTCTCAGAGCCGCTCTCCGCCCTCACTGCCTGGTCTGGCTTACCGAAAGAGAGATTCAGAGACTCGTGGTGCGCCAGCAGGACGCCGACCGGGAGCATCAAGGCGTGGTGTGGCAAGCCGATCACACGCGCATGGAAGACGGCAGGAAGAGCCTGAACCGCTACTACGGTTTTCTCAAAGAGGGAGAAGTCCCCATCATCGTGCCGAAGAACTCCGCTCCCGCGGACCCGCCTCAGGCGTCGCGTGCCGTACCTCCGACGCTCTGGGAGCGCGTGATGCTGCTGGTCTGCCGTCTCTGCGGCGTGGACCCGAACACCGTCGGCTGATTCTCTCCGCCGGTCAACAGGAATCGTGAGGCTGACCGGCGAATGAATCAGCCGGTCCATCCACTTGTCCGTGCAAACAGATAATCCTGAACGCGTCCACCCACCGGGTGATCCGTATGCAGCCTTCCGGCACCGCGACTATCGCCTCTACGTGGTGGGGAACCTTGTCGCGAACTTCGGCCAGCAGATGCTCACCATCGCCGTCGGATGGGAGCTGTACGAACGAACGCACTCCCCGATGATGCTTGGCTATGTGGGGCTGGTGCAGGTGCTGCCGGTAATCGCGCTCTTTCTCCCGTCCGGACACCTCGCCGATCGAATGGACAGACGCCTGATCTTGCTCGCCGGGCAGCTCCTGATGGCGGTCGCGTCGCTCGGCCTTGCCGCAATCTCCTTCGTGCAGGGCCCGGTGCTCCTGATGTATCTGTGTCTGCTTCTGGCGGGAATCGCGAACGCGATCAAAGGGCCTGCGCGCGCCGCGCTCATACCGCAGCTCGTTCCGCTTCGTATTTTGGGCAACGCCGCCGCGTGGAGCAGCACCACCTTCGAGATCGCATGCATGAGCGGACCCGCTGTTGGAGGCGCCATCATCGCCATGTGCCACCGGGCCTGGCCTGTTTACATACTCGATGCGGTGGCTGCGCTGACGTTTTTCGCGTTTGTCTGGCTGATACCCGCCCGCCCGCGCCAGAGGCCGGGCGAGCCACCGTCTCTCAAGACTCTCGCCGCCGGACTGGCTTTCGTACAGCGTGAGAAAGTGATCTTGTCCGCCATTGCTCTGGACATGTTCGCAGTTCTGCTGGGCGGCGCGACGACCCTGTTGCCGATTTACGCCAAAGACATCCTGCATGTGGGGCCGCAGGGCTTCGGCTGGCTGCGGGCCGCCCCGGCCGTTGGCGCGCTTGTGATGGCGACCGTCGTTGCGCACAGCCGGCCGTTCAGCCGTGCCGGGCGCGCGCTGCTGCTCGCTGTCGCCGGGTTCGGGGCTGTTACGATTGTGTTCGGGCTCTCGCGTTCGTTCCTGCTGTCGCTTGCGATGCTGTTTCTGGCGGGGGCGTTCGACAACATCAGCGTCGTGATCCGGCACACGCTCGTTCAGGTGCGCACGCCGGACGTGCTCCGAGGGAGGGTGTCCGCTGTCAATGGCGTCTTCATAGGGTCGTCGAACGAACTCGGGGGGTTCGAGTCGGGGCTGGTGGCGCAGTTGTTCGGACCGGTCGTTTCTGTTGTCGCGGGCGGGATAGGCACAATCGCGGTGGTGGCGGCTGTGGCCGGCCTGTGGCCGGAGATAAGGGCTCTCGGCTCACTTGCCGATCAGCGCCCGCCGGACGAGCCCGAAGTCTGAGGGCGCCTTACGCGGGCGGATGCGCCCTGGGGTTCTTGGTTGAGATGTCCACGTTGTAGATGCGGCCCTTCAGATGGTCGGTGGGCCTGCCCAGAACGTCAAGAATGACGCGCGATATCCACTTCTCGATTTTGATCACCGTCATCTTGCGCCGCAGACGCCCCTGCCTGTCTCTGTTGAGGATCAGCGGGAGCGTGTTCGTCGTGACGATCTCGTCAATCTCCGCGCTGCTCAGGTTCTCGCGGGCTTCGGGCGACGAGTAGAAGTGCGTGACGAAGTAGACCACGCGCCCGGCGCCCGCTGCTTTAAGCTGGCGGCAGCATTCGCGGATGGTGGTTCCCGTCCGGACCATGTCGTCAATGACGATTACGTCCCGTCCGGCGATGTCCTCCACCGCGCACGGCGAGCAGTCGTCTATGATGCTCGAAACTGACCGCTCGCCGGTTCGGCGTTTGGTGTACCAGATCAGGCCCGTCTTCGCGTTTCCGGCAGACTGCCGCCGGATCTCGTCGTCCACCTCGCTCACAAACGCCCGCGCTCCCAGGTCTGGGGCGCACATCAGCAGGCCCGTTCCGTTGTGCAGGCTGGGCGTCACGTCGGATTTCAGAATGTAGTCGGCGAAAACATCGGCCGGGCTCAGGTTCAGAAAGCCCCTGTTCAGGGTGGCTTCGAACAGCCTCTGGACGGAGACAGAGTGATTGTGCACTGTGATCGCGCAGTCCACCCCGGCAAGCGCGAGAGCCTGCGCGTAGAAGAGACTGGTGAAGGGCTGCCCGTCGAACTTCTTGTAATCCCCGATGGTGCGCTTGTAGTCGGTGTCGCCGTGATCGGAACGGGGGCCCCGGTCCTGCGCGCTGAAGAAGAGATCTGGTTCCACGAGCACGACTCCCGCTGCCCCGTTATCCTTCGCCGCTCTGGCTATCAGCAGCGAGCGCCAGGCCAGTTCGTTGCGGCTGAGCGTGCTCGAGACCGTTGAAACCAGCACGACATTCGTGCCCGCCAGCTTGTTGCCGATCTCGGCCATGTCCTGTTCGTCGCTGATGAAGCGCGGGCAGAACTCGGTGTTTACGAACGTCTTCAGCGAGACGATATCCGCGATGTCCACGCGCTGGCGGCAGTAGGCGCCTATGTCTATGGCGAAAGGCTCGTCAGACTCGGTGCTGACGATGAGAAAAGGTTTCTTGCCGTCGAACTGTCCCGACAGCGCGCCCGCGTATTTCGTGCTCATGCCCTGATGTTACCACTTCGCCGCCGCCGTGACCAACGCCGTCCGCCTGTCGTGTCGCGGGATCTCCGCTCCCGCGACCCTGCCGGCCGGACCATGCCATTGCCGCACTCGAGGCACCTGAAGTGGTCTTTGCCATCACCGACTGGTCGCCGGACAGGAAGTTCCTGGGGCCGTTCCGGGATGTCTTCTCAGCCCCCTCATTCCCGAGGCGTCGGGCATCGTCTTTGCGGGTGTGTTGTCCC
>Ga0255342_1002413_pt1 | contig 23269 bp, 23 predicted proteins | sample wastewater_treat_3_FD_192416 | JGI IMG/M metagenome (GOLD analysis project Ga0255342, IMG submission 192416) | Wastewater microbial communities from Lulu Island WWTP, Vancouver, Canada - plant14 | ecosystem: Engineered > WWTP > Wastewater > Unclassified | place: Canada: Vancouver, British...
AATTGCGCCAGCGCCTCCTCCAGGTTGTCTGGAAGATTCAGGTCGTATTGAAATAAAAACTGGACGGCGCGCTCGCGCGCCTCCCGGCGTTTTCCCATGCCCATAACGCCCTCCAGCATGCCGCAGAACCGGCCATTTCGGAAATGAAAAGTGCGGGGGCGTTGGGAAAGCTGGGGACATCGTGACTCCGGTGGAGGGGTTGGGCAAATAGAAGTGGTGGCGTTTGGTGAGGTCAAGCAGTCGCCAGTTTAAGACGGCGTCAACCAAGCCTAGGCATGGCGTTGGAGGATTTGCAGCGGGCTCTGCCATTCCTTGCCGCGATTGGGCCGCATCAGATTGAAGTACTGCCAGTAGGTGGTGACTTTGGCCCAGAAATCGGGTGGATCACGGAAGGTTTCCCGATCAAAGGACTCATCTTCAACGAGACGGTGGACGGTTTCGATATCGCTCTGTCAGGTGTAACGCTTGGGCGGGATGTAGCGGCGCCCACAGCCCAAGGCGCACACGGCGGCGGGTAGCCCCTGTTTCAGGCGACCCATGTGAATTGAAATTCGTGTATGCCGACGTATAGAGCTATCGACCAGCAATTGAAAGAATTGGTTGCCAACGGTCAAGTGCCGATTTGCATGCTGTGAGGGTTGACTCTCCAATGCGTCCCGCTATACTTCGCACGTGATCGTTCGTGTGTTTCATCTTGGGTGGCTGTCCGGGACCGAAGGGATCATTGGGGGGTCACCCCATACCCAGCCTTGATTACAAACTGAACGTAACTTTTAAAAAACGCCAGGCAATAACTTTTGTGACCGCATTCGTTGATAATCATCCCGTTCCCGAGCCGCAAATGGGACATTGAGGTGCTGCTCCCCGTATTATGCCGTCTTTCATTAACCGCCTTTGGTTCACTTCACCTGCGAGTCTTACTTCCGCTCTTTGTCGTCGTATGCGACGACTGCGCGAGCGGGAAGAGTGGCAGCGCGTGCAAGCGGGGCCAGCCTTGTCGATTGAGCTTCTTGTCCCCGTCCCGCTCACGAGTTGGGCGCTTGAAATGGTGAATGGCACGTTTGACGCCTTTCTTTATGAGGTCATACGCAGGCACATCAAACTCGACGGCGCTCGCTGCTGGGATATCGGAGCGCATGTGGGATATCATTCGCTAGCTTTAGCAAACCAGGGCGCTGAGGTGGTGGCATTTGAACCGGTGCGCGCAAACCAAACCCGGCTGCGACTCCACATGGAACGAAACGCCCTTTTAGCGCCACGTATTCGCGTCATCCCCAATGCGGTTGCTGACAAGGATGGCGAAATGACTTTTGTAGTGAGCGAGGAGATGAAGGGAGAGAGCACGGGTAGTCACCTTGCCACCGCTCTGCCACCGCTGCGGGCAGCAGTGTACGCCAACTTTAAAAAGCAAGCGGTCTCGACCGTAACGTTGGATACGCTAATCCAGCAACAAGGCGAACGCCCCCCTGATGTTATCAAGTTGGACGTGGAAGGAGCCGAGCATTTGGTGATCCGAGGAGGACGCACTTTGCTGGCGCGTTACAGGCCGCTCCTACTCGTTGAGGTCCACCATATTTGCGCGATGTTTGAATTGGCGTTGATGCTCTGGGAGCTGGGGTATACCTTGGAAATTATAGAACGCGAACGCGCAGAACCATCCCGGTGCTTTGTCTGCGCTTTTCACCCTTAGCACTCACGCCTGCACATGCCAAAGCCTCCTCTGACTGTTGCGTGGTGTTCATTTTTTCCTGTCGAATGGCTCTCCGAGGTGCCGGCCGAGGTGGCGACATTACCGCGAGCGCATCCTGCCACCTGGCAACGGGTGCTGTTGGCTCAATTGGAGCAGTATCCGAACCTGCATCTGCACATTCTGGTTTTACGCAAACAATTTCCACGGAGTTTTTCGTTTCAGCGCCGGGGTGTCACTTTTCACTTGCTCAAGACTCTTGGTGGTTGTCGTGCCCCTTCTCTCTTCTGGGTGGACACTTTGCTGATTCGACGAGCGCTGCGGGCCGTTAGACCCCATGTGTTGCATGCTTGGGGCACCGAACAAGGTGCGGCGCTCGTTGCCGCACGCCTTGGAATTCCACATCTGGTTAGCCTTCAAGGGCTTTATACTTGGTGCAAAGAACTCGGCCTTGCAAACTGGCACGAACATCTTGCGGCTTGGGTGGAAAAGCGGGTTCTTCCCCGTGCGCCGTTGATCACCGCTGAATCTACCTTTTCCGCCAACTACGCACGACGGGCCTTTGCGCCCGCACCAGTCGAGCATATTGATTATGTTCCTGATTGGTCGTTTCATCGGGTTGTGCGTACGCCTCGGTTATCCCCCCGACGCTTTCTCTTTATCGGGCGATTCGATACGCGTAAGGGAGCGGATGTAATGTTACGTGCGCTTAACCGGCTGATGTTGGAATTAGAATTTGAACTAGTGATAGTTGGCCCGCCTAAGGAACCGCTTTACAAAAATATGCTTCGAGAGGTATCGCCAATGTTATGGCATCGGGTGGTTTTTAGGGAACGATTGGCTTCGTCACAAATCATGGAGGAACTGGCGCAGGCCGTTCTGTTGATCTGCCCAACCCTCATGGACACCGGTCCTGTTTCCGTCAAGGAATCCGTCGTGGCGGGCGTGCCGGTGGTGGCGAGTGCGGTGGGGGGCCGACTACGTTATTCCCGGTGAAAACGGCATTCTTTTCGATTCCGGCAATCTGGAGGGTTGTGTCCGATCCATTCGCGAAGCGTGTGCGCATCCCCTGTTTGGACAAGGACAGGTGAATCCATAGACACTGACGCGTATGCGGGCGTATCTTTCTCCGGAAACTATGTGACGACGATTCTTGGCGGCGTCCCAACAGGTGTGGCGAAACCAAGCCAAACCGGGGGCTGGCTGACGTCTCGCACGCCATTGCCCTCGTCTGAAAAGAAAGGGTTGCCCGACCATGTCCGGCTTTGCCAGCATGTGTCGCGAAGCACGCGCACATCATGCCTTCATTAATCAAACACGGTTGGAACACCTCGCCCGCTTCATGGGCGCGCGCGATTCAGCGGCGGCTGCAAAAATCCCGGCGGAAGGACCGCTGGTACCACGTGACCGCCGGTCCGGCGGCGGGCGCGGAATTGTTGTTGCCCACGCCACTGGAACCTTGGGCTCGGGAAATGGTTGCCGGCGCGTTTGATGATTTTTTTTATGCCGCCTTACCGGAGCGCCGATCACTCAACGGGGCGCGTTGCTGGGACATCGGCGCCCATTTGGGCTATCACGCGCTGGCTTTTGCTACGCAGGGCGCCTCGGTCGTCGCCTTTGAGCCGGCGGCGGCCAATCTGGTTCGATTACGACAACATTTGGAGCGGAACGCGAAGCTGGCCCAGCGCATCCGCCTTGTGTCTGCGGCGGTCGCCGACCGGGACGGGGAGCTGACGTTTCGGCAAAACGATGAGCTGACCGGGGTCAGTGCCGGAAGCCATTTGACGGATGCCACTGTGCCGCTACCAGCGGAAGCTTACGCCAATTTTCGGGAGGTCACCGTGCCGGCCATACAGTTGGATACCTTTCTGCAGGGTGCGGATGAGCCAGCCCCGGATGTGATCAAGATTGATGTGGAAGGCGCGGAGTTGCAGGTGCTGGAAGGTGGTCGCCGATTACTGGCTGAACATCGGCCCCTGCTCCTGATGGAGATCCATCACATCTGTCAGATGTTTGGTGTGCAAAAACTGTTGCACTCGCTGGGTTACCAGTTGTCCATTTTGGACGAAGCGCGGGCGACTCCGTCGCGCTGTTTTTTGCTCGCCGAAAGAGGCTGATCCATCGCGTGCTGGAAACTGGGAATGTCCCCTTGAAAATCGCGCTGCTCACAACCGACAATCGGGATCATTACGGGGAGTATGCCGAGCCAATGCCTCAATTCGGCGCGGCGCCGGAGGCTTTGCTGGCGGGTTTTGCCCGGCAGCTTGGGGTCGAAGTTCATGTGATCGCCTGCGCACGGCAACGGCTGGTTCCTTCCGTCCAACTGGCACCCCAAGTTTTCTTTCACAGTCTGTTCGTGCCGCGGTTCAATCGGTTGCGCTCCCTTTATGCCGGGGGAGTATTGGCCGTGCGCCGCAAGCTCCGTGAACTTCAGCCGGACCTTGTTCATGGGCAAGGCACGGAACGTGATTGCGCGCTGGCGGCGGTGTTTTCCGGTTTTCCCAATGTGGTCACCATTCATGGCAACATGGCGCGCCTCGCCCGGTTGCAGCGGGCTCGGGTAGGCAGTTTCCCCTGGCTGACCGCACGGTTGGAGGATTTCACCCTGCCGCGCACGTGGGGGGTGTTCTGCAATTCCACGCACACTGAAACTTTGGTGCGCCCTCGCGCCCGACGCATTTGGCATGTGCCCAACGCTCTGCGCGAAGTTTTTTTTGCGTCACTGCCCGCCACCCCACCAGAGACGAATTGTCCGGTGCTGTTGAACGTCGGAGTCATTTGCGCGAACAAACGACAACTGGACCTGCTCACCCAAGCCGAGCATTGGTATCGCGCCGGATTGCGTTTTGAACTCCAGTTCATCGGGCGCGCGGACGCGCGCGTGGCTGGGGTGAATGAATTCTTGGCCCGCGTGAAAGCGGCGGAGCGGCTGGGGTTTGCGCGTTATCGCGGAATTCAAAGCGGATCGTCGCTGGTGCAATGCCTGGACCAGGCTGCCGCGCTCATTCATGTGGCGGACGAGGAGGCTTTTGGATTGGTGGTGGCCGAGGCGTTGGCGCGCAATGTGAAGCTCTTCGCCTTCCAGACCGGCGGCGTACCGGAAATCGCCGAGGGACGGACAGGTGCGGAATTATTTGCGCTTGGAGATTGGTCCGGGTTGGGCAACGCCTTGTCCCGATGGATACGCGAGGGGGGTGAGCGTCCGGCAGCAGCAGCCTTAATGCGCCAGCGTTATCATCCGGACGCGATCGCCGCGCGTCATGTGGAAATCTATCGCGAAGTGTTGAGAACCGTCTCGTAAACCGTCAGCAACTGCCGGGCAATCTCCGACCACGAGGCGGGGCGGGGCGGCGGTGGCCGTTGCGGCGCGGCTTTATAAAAGCGGCGCAAGGCTGACGCCGTGACGGCGGGCGAACGGGTGACTGGACAATACGCCGCGTGGCCCTTAAACACCGATCGCGCCCACGGCAGGTCACTGAGCAGTAATGGGCAACCACACGCCGCCGCTTCCAAGGCGGAGAGGCTCAAACTCTCGCGGGCGCTCAAGAGTACAAAGCCACGCGCCTCCCGGTAAATTCGGGCCAACTGCGAACGGTCCGTCACCGCCCCCTCATAACGCAGCAGTTGGAAATGCTGGCGGGCCAGATTAACAAACTGGCGCGCATACGGATCGCTTTCGGCGTACGGTCTGCCGATAACCCACAACGGCGTGCGCGCCGCAACCGCCGCCATCGCCAGTTCCAATACCCGTTTGCGCTCCGTAATGGTGGCAGTGCAGACCAGCCAGGGCCCGCGGGGCTGCGGGATACTTTGCAGGAATACTTCTTCCACACCGTTGGGCACCACATGAATCCGGTCCGGAGAAGCACCGAACAACTCCGTCAGCAAATGCCCCTCCCACGACGTTAGCGCAACACAGGCGTCGGCTTCGCGGTAAGCGGTCCAGTGATAACGGGCCAGGACCTTGGCGGGCAGGGCGCGCTGCAAGGCGCGAATTGCCCACTTTTGCATCTTCAATTGTGCCAACGAGCGCGCCCCCTGCTCGGTGAGCAAATCGGCGAGAACGACTTTCACCCCTTTTTGCCGCGCGAATAGAATTAAATTAGCTGGCATCCGCCCGAAATAATGGATCAGATCCACCGGCTGGCGGTCATCCCACCAGCGAAGAAAATCGCACTGCACCCCGAGCGTTTGCAAGGCTGCCCGAGTTTGCTCGATCTGCACTTGCAAGCCGCCGTGAGCCAGCAGGAACGGAACGGGATGGTCAAAGAGAACGCGCACACCTGTGTTATACATCGCATTCGGCTTAAGGAAAAGCGATGAACTTCGGCGTGGAAGGGTCCTGCTCCCGCCTGCGATCACCGCCAATCGGGAATTGCCGTGTGACGATGGAAAATCATAGCATCCATGATAATGGCCAATACGCCTGTGCTTTCGCGCGCCCATTTGATTTTTGGGCTGTGCCTGCTGCTGGCGGTGCTGCTGGGGTTTGCCTTGGCAGACCCGCTGGAGTTGAGCAGCATGGGATTGATCTTGCTGGTGTTGGGTTTGTTGAGTGTTCCCCTGTGGATGCGGTTTCATCATCCACTGCTGATTTTGAGTTGGAACGCATGGATTACCCCTGGCTTCCTCCCAGGACGTCCGTTCCTTTGGGCCGTCCTGGCCCTGATCAGCCTGCTCTTTGGAGCAATCAACCGCTCGACTGATCCGCAGCGCCGGTTTTTGATTCCGCCCTCCGTTGCGGGAAGTCTGTTCTTCCTGTCGGGGATTCTCATCGTCACCGCTTTATTGCAAGGCGGCACGGGTTTACACGCGCTGGGCTCTGAGCGTTACGGTGGCAAAGCCTATTTTTACATCGTCTGCGCCATCGCCGGCTGTTTTGCCTTGGCCAGTCAACCTATTCCCCGGCAACGGGCCGTCTGGTATCTGGCCATGTTTTTTCTGCCGGGAATCACTGCGGCGATGGGACATTTAATTTATCTGCTGGGCCCCAAAGCGTACGGTTTATTTAATGTGTTTCCAGCTACCTACGCGGCGGAACAAGCATTTACAGTGGAACGCGTGGGAACCAGCCCGGACATGGTGCGGATCGGCGGGTTTTACTATGCCTCATTGGCCGTGGTCTGCTTCCTGATTGCCCGGCATGGGGTTTCTGGAGTCTTGGATTTGAGACGGCCTTGGCGCTTGGCTTTCCTTTTTTTAGCGCTGGGCGCCTGTCTTTATTCGGGCTTTCGCTCCGCCTTGATTTTATTGCTGCTGACCTGCGCGGCAGCGTTCGTCGTCGAGGGATTGCACCGAACCAAGTACCTGGTCATTATCCTCGCCTTGGGGCTGGCGGGTTTGATGGTCGTGCTGCCGCGTCTCTCCCACATGCCGTACGTGGTGCAGCGATCCCTCAGTTTCCTGCCGGTCAAGGTGGACGCCAATGTAGCCTACGATGTGAGGGGGTCCACCACATGGCGCATTGAAATGTGGAAGGAAGTATTCGAACAACTGCCTCGATATGCGCTGCTTGGTAAAGGGTACGCGATTGATCCCAACGAATTGCGCTTGGCGCAAGAATCCACCTGGCGGGGTTATGCGGGGTGGCGGGTGGCCAGCGTGGCGGGCGATTACCACAACGGCCCGCTTTCCGTGGTAATTCCGTTGGGAATCTGGGGCTTGCTCGCTTTTGCGTGGTTTCTCGTCGCAGGCGCGCGGGTTCTGTATGCCAATTATCGTTACGGGAACCCAGGCTTGCGGACGATCAACCGTTTTCTTTTTGCTTACTTTTTGGTGCGGATTTTCTTTTTCATTGCTGTTTTCGGATCATTCTACACCGAGTTTTCCATTTTCACCGGGTTGGTTGGCTTCGGTCTGAGCTTGAATGGCGGAGTAACACGCCAGTCCCCAGCCCCGGCCTCAGGTAATTTCGGTTTGATTCGCCCTCTGGCCCGAATAGAATACCGCCCTCAATGAAATATCGCGTTACATGACCGACGCCCGTTCAGTATTTCGAGGCTTGCTGGTTTACAGCTTATGCCTCCCGCTGGCCATCGTGCTGGGTTACATGCTGGCTACGCCGCTGGATCCGATGTCTTTTTTGACCATCGGATTGGTATTGGCGTTGTTGGTAACTCCGCTCCTGCTCCGCTGGCATCATCCTTGGTTGGTCTTTTTTTGGAACGCTTCAGCGGTCATTTTCTTCCTGCCGGGTCGTCCCCCCATCTGGCTGTGTCTGGCTGCGGTGAGCCTTTTGTTCACCGTTTTACAATTTGCCTTGGACCGAAAAATGAGGCCGCAATACGTGTCCAGCATTGCCCGCCCGCTGATTTTGCTGGCGGCCGTGGTGATCATCACAGCGGTCCTCCGGGGAGGCATCGGGTTTCGCGTGTTTGGTTCCGAAATCGGCGGTGCCCGACGTTATGTCTTTCTGTTGGCCGCTATTATGGGGTATTTTGCCTTGAGCGCCCGCCGGATCCCTCCCGAAAAAGCTTATCTTTATGTCGGGTTATTTTTCCTGGGCGGTCTAACGCAGGCCATCGGCAGCACATCCGCATTTGCGTCAAGCTACCTCTATTTTGTTTATATGGTTTTCCCCGTTGAATTTCTCCCCGGCACCGTGGAGTTGAAGGCGGGGGAAGTCGGATTGCGAATGTATGGAATGTCCATGGCAGGAATGATTGGCGTTTTTTACCTGCTCGCACGCTACCCCATTCGTGATTTGTTAAATCTGAACCGCCCGTTGCGGATCTTCTTCTTGTTTGGCTTCCTCACGGTTTGCCTTTTTGGCGGGTACCGATCCTATTTGCTCCTCATCCTGGCGGTGACGGGAATCCTGTTTTACCTGGAGGGATTGTTGCGCGGTAAAAATTTGCCGTTGGTGGTGGTTGGGGTGGCGTTGGCCGGCGCCCTGATATTTCCCTTGGCTGACCGATTGCCTTATCAAATTCAACGCGCTTTGAGCGTTCTACCGGTCAAGGTTAGCCCACAGGTGGCACATGATGCCCAGGCATCTACAGACTGGCGGGTTCAAATGTGGAAACGCGTTCTCCCGGATGTGCCACGGTACTTGATCCTGGGCAAAGGGTGTGCCTTGGATCTTCGTGAGTTTGATTTTCTGCGGCAATTCCGATTTCGCCAAGATTCAACCGGGTTGTCCGCCGAAATGGTGGGAGATTATCACAATGGGCCGCTCTCGGTCATCATTCCCTTTGGATTGCCCGGGGTCATAGCTCTGATTTGGTTTTGGGTGGCGGGTTGGCGTTGGCTGGTGCAGCAATACCGTTATGGAGCCCCGGAACTGCGCACAGTCAATACGCTGTTGCTGGCCCTGTTTGTGGCCCGGATTTTCCATTTTCTCGTCGTCTTCGGCGGATTCTATTATGAATTGGTCCATTTCACCGGTCTTGTGGGGTTGAGCGTCGCGTTGAATGGTCAAGCCTCCTCGGTTCCAGTCCGCGCAGAAGCGGCGCCGCCAGTCGCACCTCGCACCCGTTCGCTGCCGGCCCCCTTGTCGCCTCCGTCACCCGCTCAGAGTTAATTCTTGGTTTCAACCAAGACCGCTGCCGGTGAATTTATGTGGACTCGCTTGGAGAAACACGGGTGGCTTGAACGGAACCCAGACGAGCCACGCCACGCCGTTCTTAACTTCAGAAGTGACCAGGAATCCTGTCCAAAGGAATGCCGCGTTTCGGCCATGGATCCCGATTGTGAACGCTTCCAGCTCCAAATCTTCTCCAGTCGCTAAAAGCATCGCCACGCCGCCATGTCCCTGCCTTTGATTTCCATCATTACGGCCAGCTACGAGCATTCGTCGTGGTTGAAACTCTGCGTAGCTTCCGTTGCAGATCAAGAGGTGGAGTTGGAGCACATCGTTCAAGACGCCGGCTCGCGAGATGGCACGCTGGACTGGTTGCCACAAGATCCACGCGTCCGAGCCTTTGTGGAGCCCGACTTCGGGATGTATGACGCGCTGAATCGGGGGCTCCGCCGTGCCACCGGGGAAATCTGCGGCTGCCTCAACTGCGACGAACAATACCTGCCCGACGCGTTGAAATCCGTTGGTCAGTTTTTTGCAGTGCACCCGGATGTGGATGTTGTTCTGGGACATGTAATCATGGTGGATGCGACGGGGCAATACCTGAGCCACCGCAAAGTACAACCCCCCCTGCTGGGGCACACTTGGACGTGCCATTTATCGACCTACAGTTGCGGTGTCTTTTTTCGTCGCCGCTTGCTGGCAGACGGGAAATTTGATTTTGACGCCAGCTATCGGGCTGGCGGCGACGGGGAGTGGATGGTGCGGCTGTTGCGCGCGGGTGTTCGCATGGCCGCCCTCGGGCAATTTACCTCCGTCTTTACCCACACCGGGAAAAATCTGGGCCGGCAAGCAGTAGCGCAGGCTGAATGGCGGCGGCTGCGGTCAACCGCGCCAGCTTGGCGACGCGCGTTGGCGCCGTTCTTCATACTGCAACACCGTTGGCGGCGTTGGCGGGACGGCAGTTACTCACAATCTCCTTTCAGTTTTGCGTTGTACACCCGGAGCGACCCAGAGCACCGGGTGATCCGTCACGTAGCCCAGCCTACGTTTCACTTCCCCCGTTGACACAGGGCCGGCTTCAGCGGTATGGGGACACGCGTAAACCTTGTGGTAGGGCTTGAGCGCAGCTTTTCCTTCCAGCGCATGCTCAGCACGCCAATCTTCACCAAGGGGTCACGATGTCCCCAGTCTTTCTCAAATATCGGGAATATGGGTTTGACAGGGCCCGCCGCGGATTTTAGGCTGCGACTCACGTAGATTTTATGGCAGAAAACATTCCGAATCTCCCGGGTGGCGCTGTGCCGCCAAAGAAAGAAACCGGCAAGGTCCAGCCGAAGAAGGAAACGGTCCGGATCACCCTGCCGCCGAAACCGACTGCGGCCCCGACGATCAAATTGCCGACCCTTCCGCCCGGAGGTCCGGCTGGTACGGGCACCCCCATGGCACCGCCGGCCGCCGCACCGGCTGCACCCGCCGTGCCCACTGCGGCGGCACCGGCGCCCGTTGCGGCGCCCCGTGCCGCCGCCGCCGCTCCGGTGGCCGCGCGTCCGGCACCGGCTGCTGCGCCTGTCCGCCCCGCCGCCGCGCCTGCGGTGGCCGTGGTGAGCGGTTTGGACAAGGGATTGGCCATCGGGGCCATGGTGGCGGCGCTGATTGCGGTCGGGGTCGTGGCGTATCTCGCGTTTTTACTGCCGTTGGAATAACCCGGTGCCGCCGAAGGCCGGCGGCGCCTCATCCCTGTTGGACGAGTTATGGCTTCGCCCCATGTTTTGACGCTGACTGGACAGAACTTTACCCAGGAAGTGCTGCAATCCCCGGCGCCGGTGCTGGTGGATTTCTGGGCTGAATGGTGCGGCCCCTGCAAAATGATCGCGCCGGTGTTGGACGAACTGGCCGATGAATTCGCCGGCCGTGTACGCATTGGCAAGGTCAACATTGACGACGACCAATCGCTGGCCGCCCAGTATGGCGTCCGGGCCATTCCCACCTTGCTCCTGTTCCAAGGGGGCGAAGTCGTGCAGCAGATGGTGGGGGCGAAAAGCAAACGCGAGCTCAAGGCCAGTCTCGACCGCGTCGCCGCCTGACCCGCTCCGGAGGGCGCATGCCCTTCCTGATAACTCCCGGACAACTGACCCGCCGGGCCGGGCTTTACCATCAACTCGCCGCGTTGACGGGGGCGGGCGTGGGCTTGATTCCCGCAGTGGAACAACTCCAACGGCATCCGCCTGGGGCCGAGTTCCAGCAGCCGTTGCGGCAGATGGTGGAAGCGCTCCATCGGGGCGCCACCTTTGCGGAAGCCGTCCGCGCGGGCCGCTGGGTTCTGCCGTTTGAAGCCGCCCTGCTCGAAGCCGCCGAGCGGAGTGGTCGCTTGGAGGATTGCCTGCGGTCGTTGGGGGATTATCACGAGGAACGGGCCCGGATGGCGCGGCAGTGGCTCGGCGGACTGGCGTATCCAATCTTTCTTTTGCACTTCGCAGTGTTCCTGTTGCCGTTCTCTCAATTCTTCGCCACGGGCGACGGCGTGGCGTATCTGCGAAAAACTTTGGGGGTGTTGCTGCCACTCTATGCGGTGGTGGGCTTGGGTCTGTTCGCGGCGCAGAGCCGCCACGGAGAAGGCTGGCGTTCGTTATGGGAAAAACTGTTGCACGGCGTGCCGTTGCTGGGGGCCGGGCGACGGGCTTTGGCGTTGAGCCGGTTGGCGATGGCTCTGGAAGCGTTGATCAACGCCGGGGTGAGCATCGTTGAGGCCTGGCCTCTGGCGGCGCAGGCCAGCAGTTCGCCGGCATTGGCGCGGGTGGTGGCGGGCTGGCGGCAACCGCTGGAAACCGGACGCACCCCGGCCGAGCTGGTGCGCGCCCAACGGGTCTTCCCGGAAATGTTTGCCAGCCAATACGCCACCGGCGAAGCCAGCGGCCGGTTGGACGAAACCTTGCGCCGGCTGCAACGCTATTATCAGGACGAAGCCACGCAAAAGTTTACCGCGCTCGCTCAATGGACGCCCCGTTTATTTTACCTGATTGTGGCGGGTTTGATTGCGTGGAAGGTGATGGCGTTCTGGCTCGGATATTTTGATCTGATCCGGCGGGCGGGCGAGTTTTGACGCCACCCGTGGATTAAAACACTTCCGCTTTCAACTCGGTGATCTGCCGCACAGTCTGAGCGATGCGCGAGAGACAGCGCAAGGGAAGGTGACCGTATTCAGAACGCGGCGCCGGGCGGGTGGCGGAGTAAATCTGCACCAAAGAAATCTGCGCGCCGCCCTTTTTGAGTTCGAGCAGGCGCTGCGCGAAGGCTTCAATTTCCCCGGCGGGCGGTTCCTCGCCTTGAACGGCGGGGAAAAGGCTTTGAATGATCACGGGACGCTGCCGGCCCAGCGCGAGGATATTGGCCATGATCTTTTCCAACGGCACCGGCACCTTGCTGACCTTGTCCAGGTAGGCTTGCGAACCGCCGTCCAATTTGGCCCAGATCTCATCGCTCCGGGTGAAATGACGCAACCCTTCCTGCACCTGCGGTCGGTCCAATGCGGTGGCATTAGTGATCAGCACCAATTTGAAAAATTTTCCCAGCGCCCGTACGTGCACCACGGCTTCCACCGCTTCATCAAAGTTCGGGCAAAGGGTGGGTTCCCCGTCCCCGCTGAGGGCCACATGCCGCAATTTCAACAATTCCGGGGGCAACGCGCGGTAGAGCGGCCGCTCGCGCAACCGGCCGGCCTGCACGCACGCCAGGGTTTTATGCAGCTCCGCAGCCATGACGTCCACGTCCAGACTTTTTTCGCGCGAGGGCAGTTCGCGATGCACTTCGCAATAGACACAATCGAAGTTGCAGAGTTTGTCGGGATTCATGTTGACCCCCACCGACAGGCCCCGGACCCGGGGGGAAATCACGGTGTACACGAACCGGTTGTTCAGAAAGTCGCGGGGCGACCCAAACGCCGTCTCCCCGCTGGCGGCCAACAAGGGCCCGGTGCGTTTTTTCTTCTCCGGGTGCTCCGTCATGGCGGCGGGCTTGTCAGTCAACTCTTGCACAAACTACCCCCGCACCGTAGGAGCGCGCCGGAAAACCGCCTACACGGGCTTTGCCAAAGAACAGCCATATTTTGCAGGCGGGGCGGGCGGGGCTGTTTTCGGCTGGCGAGGGGGGCGGCGGTTGGGTACAAAGCCCGCGGTCATGGCCAACAACCTCGCTGAATTAAAACAAGCCGCGGTGATTAACACGCTGCGCACCTGTCGGCTGTTTGCCGGGTTGCCGCCGGCCGATTTGACCGCCGTGGCCGGAATCACGCTGGTGCGGCGGCTGGAAAAGGGGGAATATCTTTTCCGCGAAGGCGAGCCGGCCCGGGGCTTTTATCTTGTACAAAAAGGCGCGATCAACGTCCACCGGGTCACCGCCGCGGGCAAGGAACAGGTCATCCACATTTTCCGGGCCGGGCAGAGTTTTGCGGAAGTCGCGCTGGCCACGCCCACCGGCTATCCGGCCGACGCGCGGGCGTTGGAGGCGTCCCAAGTCCTGCTGGTGCAAAAAGACGGATTCCTCGTGCTGCTCCGGCGGCAACCCGAACTGGGCCTGCGGATCATGGCCGCCATGAGCCTCCACCTGCGGGTGCTGGTGGGGTTGTTGGAGGATTTGACGCTCAAGGACGTGGAAACCCGGCTGGCTAACTGGTTGATGAAACGCTGTCCCGACCCGGCCAGCCTGAAACCGGTGACCATTCAATTGCGCATGACCAAGCGGCTGCTGGCTGCCGAACTCGGGACCGTGAGCGAGACGTTGTCGCGGACGCTGGCGCGCTTCCGGAAACAGGGATTGCTGACCGTGAAAGGCACGGTGCTCACGGTGGTTGCGCCCGCCCGTTTAGACGCCCTCCTACGTCGCAACCTGGGTGAGTAGCGATGCGAAAAAACGAGGGCGGTGAGAAAAATTTTACCGCCCCAATGCTGCAATTCGCGCCCGCGGCTCCGGCCTGCACCTATCTTTGTTCCTTACTGACCCAAGCGCGATTCAAGTGTGACCAGAAATGCTGCAACTCGGTACAGCCCCGAATTCCGTCCAAAGTAGGCAGTCGGGCGGCCAGCCTCCTCTTTTCATCGGATGGAGACGGCGGGAGGCTTCCCTCCGGTAACGAGCGCGGCTCGATTTAGCGCCCAGCGTTAAAACCAGCCCCGCTTGTTTTGCACGTAAACGCGGACGAATTCCTCGTCACTCTTGGTCAGATAGAGGATGCCCTCGATAAGGCCAATGATCCCCATGACGAAACCGGCCAAGCCGAACGTCAGCAAGGTAACCAGCAACATGATGAGGCCTTGTTTGGTGTAACCGAGGATGAATTTGTGAATGCCGAGGGCGCCCAACAGGATGCCACAGATACCGGCGGCGATCTTTTTGTTGGCCCCTTCCGGGCTGGTGGTGGGTGGTGTTTGATAATTGCTCATGATGTTGTTCCGGGAACGGGCATAGGATTAGCCTTTTCCCCGCCGGTGTCAATCCGGCTTATGCCCGTTTTCGTCCCTCATCTCAGGCGGCGGCGACGCACGGGTCTCCCGCTTTTTGTCCTGACAAAACGGGCCGAAGCAAACGCGCCCCGGCCCGTGGTGGGAAAGTTGGCTTACCGGGCGGCCCGTTCGCTCCGCGGCCCGCTCAATCGCGGCGGGCGTTCTTCGCGCGGCCGGGCGATGTTCACGGTGAGCGGGCGGCCTTGAAATTCCTTGTTGTGGAATTGTTCGACCGCGCGCGCGGCTTCCTCGGGCGTGGCAAATTCCACAAACGCAAAGCCGCGGGATTTGCCGGTAACCTTGTCAAACATCAGGTTCACCGAAGTGACGACACCGGCCTGGGAAAAATGATCCTGCAGGTCGTTCTCCAGCGTTTGATAGGACAGGTTGCCAACAAACAATCGAGTTGGATTCATAACGTAAACGTCTGCTCAAGAAACGGAAGTGGGAGGACTGCAACCGGCAGCTTCGCTGAATGTCGTTCGTTCTATCTTCTGACTGACAATCTGTCTTTATGACACCAACACTGATCGCTTTTGATCAGACACCCGCATTTGTAGCAAAGCCATTCCCGGCGTCAACAGGAATTACCAGATTATTCCCGCGCGCCGGCGCGCCCCCCCCGGTCAGCGAAATTCCGCATACGCCCGCGCCAGCCGGCCGGCGGTGGCCGGGCCGCGATGGATCCACACGCGATACCGGCAGTGGATGGATTCGCGGGGCGCAAAGGTGGCGGGTTTCACCCCGGGCCAGCCGAGGCAGAGCACCCCGTAATGACGGGTCAACCATTGCGGCGGGAAATCCGGATGACTCGGATGCACAAAAATCGCGGCGCCGCTGGTCACCGGTTCGGCCTGCCACCGGCGCGTCAGGTCCGCCCACGGCAGGTTGGTCATGGGCAGATCCGCCGTGGTCAGTCCCGCCGGGATAGTGATGGCCGTATTGGTGCCAGGAGCAAACCGCAACGTCAATCCCCCGTAACTTTTGCCGGCGGCCCCCGCCAGGGTGAGCGGAGCGCGGATGGGCGTCCATTCGAAATCCAAATCAATCGCGCGCTCATCCGGTCCGGCGGGCGGCACGCGCAACCAGACTTTTTCCGTCACCACCTTTTCCGTCCCCACGTACCAGCCGTTTTCCACGCCCAAGACAGCGCCTTGAGGCGAGGTGGATTTTTGCAGCCAGCGCTCGAACTGATGGCGGATGCCCTGCAGCATCCATAAATCATAATGTTGCTCGCCGATGCTCACGTGCGGCCAGGCCCAAAACAGGCCGCGATGATGGTAATGATCTTTCGGAAAATCATCACTCAACACCTCGCCGTCCAGGCCGTAGAGTGGATGCACATAACTGCTGCGCGCCCGGTCGGCCGGCACGCCCGCGCGCGTGATGACACCGTGATTGTAAACGAAAACCGGTTTATCGCCCTCCCATAGTCCCAGCGATTGATCGCTCACTTCCGCAAAACGGAAGGCCCCAGCCCCGGCGGGCTCGGCGGCCCCGCCGTACGGGATGAGCCCGCCCACGAGTAAACAGAGAATCCCCAATCCCAACCGAACAGACCGCCCAAGAATCGCGTTCTCCTTCGCAGCCGATGCATATACCATCTTCATGCGAGAAAAAATAAATGACCGAAGCGAGTTCAGGCCAGACTGAATTGCGGCGAAGTGTGGGAATCTTGGCGAGGAGAGAAGATGGCGAATCGGACAGGCGTAAAGGCGGTTGGGGAAGTGCGGTCTCGAAAGGATATCCCTTAGCCTGATTCGTGATGGGACAAAACAGCGCCAGGCTGGTCTTCTGATTGTAGCTCGCGGGTGAGAGCACCCCTGCGGGCGGCAGACCAGCAGCTTCTGGTCGCCGCCGTGCGGTGGAATGAAACTTGGATGGGGCGAAGAAGACGAAGAAGGGCCCGTCTCGAGTTTCTTCGTCACCTTGGTCTTCTTAGTCCTATTGTCCGGAATGACTATAGCCCCAATTTTTTAAACCGGCGGTTCACTTCCTTGAAATGGAAAGCCAGGGAGCAAAGCTTCTCCAGTTCGCCCCGCTTGAAATGCTTGGCCACCTCCGGCGTGGCTTTCAGCACTTCCACGAAGTCTGCATCGTCGCGGCCGGCGTGTTTAACTTCCCAAGTTTTCATGGAGGCATCCTGCACGAGCTTGTAGGCAGCTTCACGCGTTAGACCCTTGCGAATGAGTGCTAGCAGTACGGTCTGGCTGTTCCACATGCCGAGCGAGAGGCCGAGGTTTTTCTTCATGTTCTCCGGATAAACCGCAAGTCCGTCCATCAGCCGCGTGAGCAGGCCGAACATGTAATCAAGCAGCGTGCAACTGTCGGGAAAGATGATGCGCTCGACGCTGCTGTGGCTGATGTCGCGCTCGTGCCAGAGGGCGACGTTCTCCAGCGCGGCGAGGGCGTTGCCGCGCAGCACCCGTGCGAGACCGGTCAGCCGTTCCCACGTGATGGGATTGCGCTTGTGCGGCATGGCGCTCGAACCTTTTTGGCCTTTGCTGAATGGTTCTTCGGCTTCGAGTACTTCGGTGCGTTGTAAGTGGCGGAACTCGACGGTCCAACGTTCAATGCTCGCTCCGACGAGTGCCATGGCGCTCTGGAATTCCGCGTGAATGTCGCGCTGCACAACTTGCGTGGCGATGGGCGCGGGGCGCAGGCCAAGTTTTTTGCAGACGTAAGCTTCGACGCGCGGTGACAAATGTGCGCTTGTGCCGACGGCGCCGGAAATTTTGCCCACGCTGACCACTTCGCGCGCGGTTTCCAGACGCCGCAGCGCGCGCTTGAACTCGTCGTGCATGAGCGCGAGTTTCAAACCAAAAGTCGTCGGCTCCGCGTGAATGCCGTGACTGCGCCCGATGCACGGCGTGAACTTGTATTCCCACGCGCGGCGCGCAATGACGGGCAGCAGTTTTTTCACATCGGCAATGAGGAGATCGGCACTTTGCTGCATTTGCACGGCGTAGCAGGTGTCGCCCACGTCGCTGCTGGTGAGCCCGAAATGAAACCAGCGGCTCGCCTTGTCGTTGATGGCTTCCGCGACCGCGGTGGTGAACGCGATCACGTCATGGTTCAAAACTTTTTCCAACTCGCGTTGGCGGGCGACCAGTCCAGGCAGATTGGCGAACCATTTTGCGCAGCCGGCTTTGATCTTCTTAAAATCCCTAGTGGGCACGACGCCTTCTTTCACCAGCGCCTCGCTGGCGAGGAGTTCGATTTGCAACCAGAGCTTGAGCTTGTTTTCGTCGGTCCAAATGGCCTGCATTTCGGGACGGGAATAGCGCGTAATCATGCGGGCGCAGATTAAAAAACTCTGGCGGAGGCGTCGAGTCCTGCCTGCAAGTCAGGCCGCCCGCGCGTTAGTGCGGTCCCATTTTTTTGCGGGCGATCTCGAGGATTTGGCGTTCGCCTTCCGTCAGGCTGTGCAGGCCGTGCGTGGAGATTTTATCAAGAATCGGGTCCACTTTCCGGCGGATAAACTCATCGGCGGACAGATCGTTCGCGGTAATCGGGCGCGTCGGTTCTTCATTCCCTTGGCGCCGACGTGTGGCCACCAGCAAGGGCCGCCGACGCGGGACCGGCGGGGCCAAGTTGGGTGCGGCTGCCCGCCGGGACATCCGGCGAATGAAGGCCATGCCGGCAAACATGCCGCCCAAATGCGCCGCATGCGCGACGGCATCTCCCGGAAACAAAATACCAAACAAGGCCAGCAGTCCGCTGATGAGCAGGAGATACCGGGCGCGCAGGGTAATCGGCAGCACAAAAAACAGCAGCAAAGTCAATGGGCGTTGCGGATATAGCATGGCAAACGCCGCCACCAGGCCAAAAGCGCCCGCCGAAGCGCCGACCACCGCCCCGCCGAATTGCGTCGGGAACAACCCCGCCGCCAACATTTGAAACACTCCGCCAATCACGCCGCTGCCGAAATAGAGCAGGAGCAAATTACGCCCGCCCAGGGTCGTCTCCATATCGCGGCCAAACATGTAAATGACCCAGCAATTCAATAACAGGTGCCACAGTCCACCGTGCATGAATTGGAAGGTCAGGAGTTGCCACAAAAACCCACTTTTCAACCCCTGCACACTCAACGCGAAAATCTCGTTGGTGGGAAAGCGGGGGAGGACGCGGTAGGCCAGCTCTTGAAGCACAAAGGCCGCGGCGTTCACAAGGACCAACCCGAGAGTCCACGACAACCGTCCGCGGAAAATAGCTTCCCGGGCAACCGGCGCCGGACGCATGTAATCACGATCATAAAGCACGGCAGCGAAAAATAACCGGGCCCAAGACCGTTTTCAAACGCCTTTCCCGTTAATCGCCACAGAGACCTCATTGGGGAAATCCAGCCCATGTCCGGCCATTTCAAGCCGGAGCGGGATGCCCGGGTTTTTGCGGTGACAATCGCGCCGTCCCGCCCCAATCTGAGCCGGTTTTTGTCTATGTTGGCTTATTTATGGATTGCCGCGGGTGGCGCGCTGGGCAGCGTGTCCCGCTTCTGGCTTTCGGGCATTGTGGCGCGGCACTGCACCACGTTCCCGTTGGGCACGTTGCTTGTGAATATCTCCGGTTCGTTTGCCATCGGCTTTCTGGCCACCTTGCTGAGTTCGGTCGGCCGCGGGCTGGCGCCGGATCATTTCCGCTTGTTTTTGTTTTACGGAGTGTTGGGCGGCTACACCACCTTCTCTTCGTTTAGCTGGCAAACCTTGGAACTGGCGCGGCAAGGGCACCGGCTTCAAGCGGGCGTTAACGTGCTGGCCTCTGTCGCGCTCTGCTTGGTTGCCGTGTGGTTGGGGTATCTGGCGGCGGCGGGCCTTAATTCCATGAAAGGCAGCGCTTCCGCCCATCCTCCACAAAGTCGCTCCGCCCAAGCTCTTGATTCGGCTGCTGGCGAGCCCGTCTTTTTGGCGCGTGAAGGAAAAGGCCGGTGACGGGTCAGGCCTGCGGATAACTCGGGTTCAATAGATAATCCTTCGCCAACGCTTCCCGCAGTGGGTCCACTTCCTCCGCGCTGAAGCCATAGTGCAAGTGTCGCTGCCAGCCTTCGGCGAACCGGAATTTTTTGGACTGCTTGCCCACCGCCCGGGCGACCTCCCGCACTTTGTCGGCCATGGACGCCAGACCCTGGGTCGCGTCCAGCCACGCCTGTTGGCTTTTATGCTCGGCCAACGCGGCGCATTGCTGGTCCAGCACGGCCGTGGTGTTCACAAAGATTTCGGACGGCACCCACCGCCGCAAGGGATCACGCATGGAATGCGGGACGCAATGGTAAATCGTCGTATCGTAGTCCGCGGTGGGCCGCGGCGGCACGGAACGAAAATTCGGCATGGCGTGCGCAAACGCGGCGGTGACCACCAACCGACAAGTGTTTGTGTGGTCTTCCATGTAATCCACCGGCGGATGCGTCAGGATGATGTTGGGCCTCACTTCGCGGATGACGGCTGCCACGCGGCGGAGCAGTTTCAACTCGTAAAAAATCTCCAAGTCATTGCACAGGCTCGCGTGCCAGTGCGCGCCAAGGACCTTGGCGGCGCGCCGGGCTTCGGCGCGGCGGATGGTACGGGCTTGCCGGGCGTTGTACACCTGGCTGCCGCAACTGCCGTTGGCAATGTTGAAGTAATGGATTTCCCAACCCGCCGCTTTCAACTGAAGCAGAGTTCCGGCCATGTAGAACTCGATGTCGTCCGGATGGGCGCCGATGGCAATGGCAATGTTGTTTGGCATAAGGAATCGCGGTTAAACCGGTTGTCTCTTCATTCGCGGAACCGTTGCGCCAACGGCATGCGCCGGACCGGCCCCAGCGCCGGAGTGGTCACCTTCAATCCCGGCGCGGCTTGACGCCGTTTGTATTCGCTTACATTAATCAGGCGGATGACCTGGCGCACCGTGGCTTCGTCGAAGCCGTCGGCGATGATTTCCGACGCCGTCTTGCCCTGCAACAAGCGGGCATCGAGAATGGCGTCCAACACATCGTAGGGGGGCAGTGAATCCTGGTCGGTCTGATGCGGACGCAGTTCGGCAGAGGGCGCTTTGGTGATACTGGCTGCGGGTATGATTTCGCGCGTGCGATTGATCCAGTGAGCGACGCGATACACCATCGTTTTAGGCACATCCTTGATGGCGGCCAATCCGCCGTTCATATCGCCGTACAGGGTGCAGTAGCCGACGGCCAGTTCGCTTTTATTGCTGGTCGTCAAAAGGAGCGAATTCGACTTATTCGCGAGGGCCATCAAGAGCGTGCCGCGGATGCGCGCCTGCAGGTTTTCCTCGGTAAGGTCCTCGGAACGATCACCAAAAATCGGTTGCAACTGCTCTCGGCACGCCGCAAACACCGACTGGATGGGAAGCACATCGCAGCGGATGCCGAGGTTCCAGACCAGCGCGTGGGCATCGTCAAGGCTGCCCGGCGAAGAAAATGGCGACGGCAACGCCAGGCCGTGGACGTTTTCCGGCCCCAACGCCTCGACGGCCAGGCACGCCACGAGTGCCGAATCAATCCCGCCACTCAGCCCCAGCACCGCCGTTTGGAATCCGCACTTGTGAAAATAATCGCGCAACCCCAACACCAACGCCCGGTAGAGTGATTCTTCGTCCGCCGTTTCGTGAAACGCAACAGGCGGCGCGTGGTCAACATCCACAACCACCAAATCCTCCTCGAACAGCCGGGCTTGGACTACAAGTTGCCCGGCGGCATTGCAAACGAGACTGCCGCCGTCGAAGATCAACTCATCGTTTCCGCCGACCTGATTGCAAAAGACCACAGGCCGCCGCCACTGTTGCGCGAGGCCGCGCAAGCTCTCGTAGCGGGTGCGGGTGCGACCCACATGCCAGGGCGACGCGGCCAGATTAAAAATGATTTCGGCGCCGGCCGTCGTTAGCGCTGCGAGCGGACTCGGGGGACCAAGCCGGGCTGTCCGGCAAGCATCGTCGCCGCCGATATCCGCGCCAAGGGTTAGCCCAACCGAACGCCCCCCAAAGGTTACCGGTAGATTTTCCGCAGCGGACTCAAAATAATAGTTTTCGTCGAAATCATCACAGATGGACAACCGCGTTTTGGCGCGCGTGGCCAGGATTTTGCCGGCGTGCAACAATGCCGCAGAATTGGTCAGAGCGCGGCTCAGGTGGGTCTTGTTTTTCCCAACACAACCGACAAGCAAAGCCGTCTGATTTGTGGCGGCGGCCAGATGTTCCAAGGTGGCGAGGCTTTGTTGAACGAAACTTTTCTGCCGCAACAAATCCAGAGGAGGGTAACCGGTGACGCAGAGTTCAGGGCAGACCACGACATGCGCGCCCGCCGCCGCGCCGCGCCGGTAGGCCTCAAGAATACGCGCCGCGTTGCCGTCCAGATCGCCAACGGTGGGATTAATTTGCGCCAGCGCGATTTTCATGGTGCCGGGACCGGACGGCGGCCGGGGAAAAATGTTTCTTGGAGCGATCCGCGTTCGGTGCGCACCAGGGCGCCCGGAGTAATGTGGTGGCGGATGAACCACTCCTGCGGCACCTCCAGCACGAACTGGATGTTGGCTGCCTGCGAGGCGACGCCGAGTTCATTGCCGGGATGCAGATCAATCAATTCCATCACCGTGCCGTCAGGCGCGAGATAAGCGGCCGAGAGCGGCACGACACAATTGCGCATGTAAAAGCTCCGGGGTTGGGCGTCGGGAAAGACGAAAATCATGGCGGTGTTCTCGGGCATGTTGGTGCGGAACATCATGCCGGTGGCGATTTGCACCGGTTCACGGGCAATTTCAGCCGTGAGTTCCTGGTCACCGAGCCAGACCTTGATCGTGGGCAACCGGGGTTGCGCTTGCAGCAGGTGACCATACACCGGGTCCACCGGCGGCGTCAGCCGCGTTTCTCCCGGTTTTTTGCATCCCGGCAGAAGACTCCAACCCGCCATAAGCAACACGATGGTTTTGCCTAGCGTCACACCGGCAGCATGAGCGAAGCGCGGAAAGTTTTCAATGGCGGCGTTACCCGCGGACGCGACTAGAGTTTGACAAACCATTTCCGGCGATACATGCCGTAAGCGATCAAATAAAGCAGCAGGACATACATCAGCGCCCAAAGCAGCGACGCATTTTTAGGGCTGGCGAGGCATCCCAAAAAGGGGGCCGTATCCGGGCTGGCAAAGGGCCCGCATAATCCCCGATACAACCAGGTTTTCAGGGCAACGGCCTGCGATCCGGTCCCGATTTTGACCTCAAGGGAAATCCGTCCCAGCAAACCGGCCACCACATACACGGCAATGGCGTTCATGCCGAAAACCACCAGCGGCCGGCACCACTTGCGCCAGCCCTGCACATCAATCAACCAGTAATAAACTCCCAGACAAACCATCGCCAGACCCGCCATGAACACGGCATACGAGCTGGTCCAAATCGGTTTGTTAATGGGCAACGCCAGATCCCACAACAGCCCCAACCACATCAACAGCGCGCCCCCCACCATCATCCACGCGGTCTTTTCCGCGGGCGACCGGGGCAGACGCAGCAAATGACCCGCCAGCACGCCGAACAGGCACGTCGCAATGGCGGGCAGCGTGCTCACAATGCCTTCCGGATCCCA
>Ga0255342_1002426_pt1 | contig 23145 bp, 24 predicted proteins | sample wastewater_treat_3_FD_192416 | JGI IMG/M metagenome (GOLD analysis project Ga0255342, IMG submission 192416) | Wastewater microbial communities from Lulu Island WWTP, Vancouver, Canada - plant14 | ecosystem: Engineered > WWTP > Wastewater > Unclassified | place: Canada: Vancouver, British...
GAAAGCCCTATAAATAAAGGACTTAGACCACCTCCCGAAAATCCTCTAATAATTATAAGATTTATAATACTTATAATTGATAGGAAAATTAGGCTCTCACGCCCTTTTCAGGGCTGAGCCTATTTTTTTTTAGGAGTTAGAAGAACTTCAGGAGGGGAAGCAGCCGTATAGATGAGGCTACGCCTGAGAAAAGGCTATACTCTCTCCTTATGGTATATCTATAGTGTTTATGTTATAAGCACTTTACAGGGGAAGCCTCAGCGATGCACTACCCCACCATCCCGACCACTACCCTAAGAACCTGAGCGGAATTTTCCGCTTAGTACTCCCCTACTCTCCCTCCTGATGGAGAGGTATAGTAGGCAGCTCTCAGGGGGAAATAATACCTTTTTCGGCACGGATAAGCAAATTTAACAGCCTCAGCGATGGAGATAAGGAAATAAATAACTACCTTTGCAATCCCTAAATGTGTTAGCGGTCAATGAGACCGAAAGAGATTTTACGCCCTTTGCAAGGTGGAGGAAGAGGAAACTCCCTCACGGCTACTAACACAGCCGAGGACACCTAAACAGAGGGCTATTTTATTTCCTAAAAGTGTTAGAATATGAAAGGAAAGAAGAACAGGGGCTTACGCTTTTTCCCCTTAGCGAATTACATTAAAGCGAGAAGAGACGCACGGAAGTACAGAAACCTATTTAGCGAGGCTTTTGTAGAGAGAGCCTTAGCGGAGGCGAGGGAACGGATAGCGAAGAACGACAGGAACTTTAATAGTAGCCTCGTAGAATGGCTTACCCTGTACCCTCTCCAAGCCAAGAGCGTAGAGGAGTTAGAGAAATGGAGGAAAGATTACAGGGACTTCCTACAGCACCAAAGTAAGAAGTACGAGGAGCAGAGAGCAGAGCTTAAAATAGTGCGCCTGATGGTAAACGGAAGAAACAGGACTTACAGAGTTTACGACTAAGCCAACGGACAGGGAGGGGGAACTAAACGCCCTCTCCCTTTTCCTGATGGGCGAAAATAAACTAAATGGTTTATTCTTGTTACACCCCGAATTTACATAGCTTGCTACTCCTGTAGTAGGCTTTTCCTTTGTGTTAAGGTAACTTAACGCTAATTAGGCTTAGAGTTTTTCAAAAACACACACGGAGCAAGCTCCTACGATGGGGGCAGATAGAGCAGCGTTTTACACCCTCTTTTCTCTTCCCTCTACTCTACCCTACCCGATGAGGCTCTTACGCTCCTGATGTGGCACGAAACCCGATAGGGGAAGCTCACTACCCCTAAGTGGACAGCATACCCCACAGGGGCAGCCTAATACCCCTTAGTGAAAACTCAGGGGGTAGCCTAATACCCCATCCCTACGGCTGAGGCTAACGGCTATCCGAGCAAGCTCCCCACTATCCACGCTCTAAAATAGAGCAAAACAGAGCCTTTTCTCTCCTCAGAGGTATAACTTACCATCCGAACAGGAAAGGACGCTCAGGGCGAGAGGAAACAGGCTTAACGGCTATCCTCTTCTCCTGATGGGGAGCAGCCCCTAACCCCTGAGCCTCAACGATGGACGGAAATAGGTAAACTAAATTACTTTATTACCCATATAAAAAGAGGGGAAAAACGAGCCGAAAGAGGGCGAAAACAGGGAAAAACACAAAAATAATGCACTTTTAACAAAAAAAATAGGTTTATTTTGTTGTAGTATGAAAATAATTCATTACCTTTGTGTCGTATTTAATTGGTAAACCGAAATGAGTATGCAAGTACAGAGCAGAAATATAGTAAGGATAGGAGGGGCGCAAGTAGTAGCCTCCCTCCCTACCGATGGGGCTAAATGGGAGAACGCCTTAGCCTACTTTGTCTCAGGACAGGACGTTAAGGAGAGCAGCCGTAACCTCTACTCCCGAACTCTTAAGCTCTTCTTCGAGTGGACGGAGGGAAAGGGTAAGCAGATACAGGACTTAACCCGAACCGATATTTTAGAGTACAAAGACGAACTCTTTGCAAAGGGACTTAGCTCCCTGAGCGTAGCCTCCTACCTTACCTCCCTGAGGAAGTTTTACGAGTGGGCAGAGAGTGAGAAGCTATACCCGAACATAGCAAAGGGAGTAAAAACGCCTCGCAGGGTACAGGCTTTTAAGAAGCAGCACCTAACGGAGGATAAGAGCAGCGAACTACTTAGCCACTTCGAGAGCCTTAGCCTGAGGGACTTCGCTATAGTGAACCTGATACTAAGGACAGGCTTACGCACTATAGAGGTAGTTAGAGCCGATGTAGGGGACATCACCTTTAAGGCTAACAGGAGAATACTCCGAGTATGGGGAAAGGGACACGACACTAAGGACGATTTTGTAGTACTCACGGATAAAGCGTACCTCCCCATAAAGAACTACTTAGCTACCCGAAAGGGAGTAAAGGCTAACGAGCCTCTATTTACCTCCGACAGCCACAGGAACACAGGGGAGAGGCTTACCACACGGACTATAAGCGGACTTTGCAAAGATGGGCTTAAGGCTATAGGATTGGACGGAAGAGAGTTTACGGCTCACTCCCTGAGGCACACTACAGCCGTAACGATACTTAAGAACGGAGGAAACCTTACGGACGCTCAGACACTTCTAAGGCACACTTCGCCCACTACTACACAGATATACACGGAGAGCATAAAAGAGGAACTTCGCCTTAAGGACGCTCCCGAAACACTAATAGATAACGCTTTTTGAAATGGATATACTAAAGACCATACAGGAGGAGAGGGAGGCTTTTAACGCCCTCCCCACCTCAGAGAAGATAAAGCAGAACAGGGAGGCGAGAGTAGCCTCTCTCCTGAATGTGGGCTATATAACTCCCGATGAGGCTAAGACCTACAGGGAGCAGCTTACGGAACTCCCCACAGAGAGAAAGGGCTTAGTAGTAGCCTATTTCCTTACAGGGAAAGGCAGCAGCTTAGACACCATCCCAAGCACGGAGGAGAGCGAGCGAATAGCCGAGATAATAGCCTCTTTCCGTATTCAGGAGAGGGGACTACTCAGGAACGGAAAGACCTTAGTAGATGGCTTTACACCTGAGGAGCGTACCCGATGGACGGAGGAACTAAGCAACGCCCACACAGAAGCGAACATAACGAAAGCCGAGACCTTTGTAGATGCGAAGCGTAGCAGGATAAGGGCGAAGCTCCTACAGCTACAAACCATCCTAATAGCTACCTCCTTAGTGGAGAATGAGCAGGAGGGCGAGTTAGACGCTATCCCATACCTCAGGGAGCAGCTACAGGAGCGAGGCTACAGGGCTAAGGCTAAGAGCCTCAACGATGCGGATAAGGCAGCGATACAGGGAGCAGCCTCCCACTACTTAGACCTCTTAGAGCTTGCTTTCCTCAATGGGGTAGGGCTACTCAGGTACGAGGAATATAAGAGTCTACAAGATGAGGAGGGAGGCTTTAAGGAGAACTTCTACTATAGGGACGCTTACGACGCTTACGATGAGGCTCTTACGGAGTTTGAGAGTATCTACCTACTCTTAGATAACGTAGTAGCTCCTTTCTACACAGATGGGACAGCGAGGGAGGCTATAGACTTCCTGAGCAAGTTTTATAAGCGTATCTTCGAGGAGGGATATTTCACGGAGACACTAAGAGGAACAAAGTTTAACTACCTAATAGAGGAGGCTAACAGATGAACTATAACTTAGGCTTAGAAGATTGGTTAGGCGTTAAGGAAAAGGAGGATAGATACCTTAGCGAACTGAGGAGTATAACGGCTCTACCTGAGGACAGGGAGGGGCTTATATGGGCTTACGCTCTTCGCTTTATCCCGATGGCTATAGAGGAATATACGGAGTACACCGAGATAGAGACAGAGGAGAACGTAGAACAGCTTATAAGGAAGTACGGAATTAGGGAGCAAGCCCAACAAGCGAAAGAAAACAAAGAAAGGGAGCTATCCCTATTACATAGCCTCAAAAGAAATAAAGACCTCCAAGAGGAGTGCTTTAACTTCCTGATGGACTTTGTAGAGGTAAAGGCTAAGGAGTTTGTAACGAGCAAGCGGAACAGGCTCAGGGCTAAGGCTCTTCTCCTGATGGGGGAGGAGCAGCTTAACGGAAAGGAGTTAGCCTACCTCAGGGGAGAGGGCGAGTTTTGGTATAACGAAACGGAGGAGGAATAAGTATGTTAGGAGAACGTATAACAGGCGAGAGAAGAAAGACCTACCTCAACATAAAGGAGGGGGCTATAGTAAGGCGCACTCCTGAGGGAACGGAGGAACGCTACTCTTATGTAGAGGGACGCTTAGAGGCGATGAGCCAAAAGGAGCGAACCTTTAGGGGAGAGGTAGTAGTTTATTGGTATATAGACCTCAGGGACGGAGATAGCGGAGAACTCTACTCTTTGGGCTTTCCCTACGCCTCTAACACCTTTAAGAGTATAATTCTACAGCTTGCAAGTAAGGAGGGCTTAGAGAGCCTGAAAAACGGCTCTACGCTCAGGATAGAACCCTACACTAAGAACGGCTACGATAAAGTACAAGTTTGGGGCGATGGCGTTAAACTCGATTGGGTAAGTAGGCAGCTCCCACCGATAGAGGAAACGACCATAGGAGGACGTAGAGTTAAGGACGATACTAAAAGAATGGCTTATATTTCCTCTTTGGCTGAGGAAGTAAGGAACAGCCTCAACGGAAATAAGTAATTTAATAATAAAGTTTACCTATTTATGGCAGAGAAACAGAACGATAGTAAGGAGCTTAGAACCTCTTTCGATATGGTTACTTTCGCTACAGCGATAGAGACACTAAAGAAAGGAGAGGAGACTATAGCAAGCCTCGCAGAAAGGTACGAGGAGGGAGACAAAAGGAGAGAGACGCTTAACGAACTGAGCAGCACCTTTGCAAGCTCCTACGACAAGTTAGCGGAGGTAATAGGCAGCGACTTTGTAGAGTGCGCTATAAACGTAATAAAACAAAGATAACGGACGATGGGCAACAATTTAGACAGCTTTAAGGAGTACGATTTATTTCCCTCCCTATATGAGAGGATAGATACGGCTTTCCCTGAGCTACACTTCAAGAGAGTAGGAAACCGATGGGAGAGTAAGCACCACTTAGACGGAAGCAAGGACAGCCAAAACAAAGCTATTTCCTTTGTGTACGAGAATAGAAAGTTTATGGCTATAGACCACGCAGCGGACGAAAAGAAAGGGCTTATAGACCTCTATATGAGCCTCAACGGAGCGGACTTTATTACAGCCCTGAAAGCCTTAGCGGAGCTTTGTAACCTTACAATCCCAAACAGCGATAGCGAGGAATGGAAAGAGTACGAGGAGCGACAGGCGAACAGGGAACACGCTAACGACACCTTTGTAGCGGAGCTTTGGAAAGAAACCGATGAGGCTAAGAGAGTACGCTCCTACCTCAGCTCTCGCAGATGGACTGAGGAGGATATAAGGAAAGCGGAGTTAGGGCTTATAACGACCGCTATACGCTCCTCTCTTCCTGATGGGGATAGTTATAAGGGCGTAGTAAAGGACAGCTCAGGCAGCATAATAGGAGGCGTAGGAACTACCCACCTCCTAACCATCCCTTACAGGAACGGAAGCAGGCTTTTAGGCTTTAAGTTTAGGGAGGTAGTAGAGACCTCCACAGGAACGAAGTACCTAAACAGCTACGGACTACAGAAGAGTAGCGGACTTTTCGGGATAGGCATAGGCGTTAAGGACATAGTAATAGTAGAGGGGGAGTTAGACGCTCTCCACGCTAAAGTATTGGGAGCGGATAACGTAGTAGCCACTACAGGAGGAAGAGCCTCAGAGACACAGATAGCGGACGCAAAGAAGAGGGGAGTAGAAAAGTTTACGCTACTCTTTGACAATGACGAAAGAGGGCGCAGCTTTGTAATACCCACCATAAAGGCTATACAGGAAGCAGGGGGAAGTATCTATATAGCCTCTCTTCCTGATGGGGCTAAGGACTTAGACGAATACTTAGCAGCCCACACGATAGAGGACTACAGGAGGAACGTAGTAGGGGAGGCTCTTAGTTACTCTACCTACCTCCTGAACGACATAGTAAGACGCTACTCAGAGAGAGAGGATAAGGAGGGCTTACTTACCCTTAAGGATAGAGAGGACTTCTTTAGCGATGTGGAACGCCTACTTAACTCCCCATACATAAAGCCCTACGAGAGGGAGGATATATACAAGCTCTTAGAGCAGTACGAAGAGAGCCTCAACTTCAAGGTAAAGGACTTTAGGGAGTGGGCAGATAAAGCCTACCTCAGGACACAGGAGGCGAACAGGGCGAAAGCCGTAAAGGAAGCCTCAACGAAGATAACGGAGGCTCTTAGCGATGGGCGAACCGATGAGGCTCTTAGCCTGATGAGGGAGACAGCAACGAAGCAGAGCGCACAGGAGAGGGCAGTAGAGTACGCCCAAGTATTTGCACCCTCCACGCCTCAGGAGTACGCTACTTTCCTCTCAGAGATTAAGGAGGGTATTCCTACAGGCTACCTATTTGAGCAGGGGAAGCAGAGGGAGGAGCTTACTCTTAACTCAGGCTTAACCTTTATATGTGGCTACAGGGGACACGGAAAGACCTCTTTCCTGAATAATATAGCCCTGAACGAGGCACGGAGGAACGTAGCCTTAGGGAATGGGAAGAGCGTTTTATATTTCTCCTACGAGGTAGATAAGAGGAGGCTAATAACCGACCTCCTTAATACCTTTGTGAACGATGCGGATATAAGCCGTACTCCATCCGATACAATACTTTCCTACTTCAAGGGGAAAGGTAGTACCTATTTCAGGAACGAGAGGCGCACAGATGGGAGGACGCACTACGAGAACTTTGTAACCCAAAAGGATAAATTCTTTAGGGAACTCCTTAGTAGCGGAGCTTTGACGATAGTAGATGAAAACTACAGGGTAGAGAAGCTCTTAGACGCTATTAAGTACTATCTCTCTACGAGAACCGCCTCTATAGTCTGTATAGACTACGCTCAGTTAATCTATAGCGAGGAATACAGCAGACAGCGCACGGAGGAGATAAAGAAAGTAGTAAACGACATTAAGGACTTCGCTAACAGGGAGGGAATACCCTTTGTTTTGGCAGCTCAGTTTAACAGGGAGGTAGATAGCCCTATAAGCGTAGATACGAAGAACATAGGCGAGGGAGGCGATTTTGAGAGGATAGCCGACACCTGTATAGGGCTTTTCAACCTTAAGGAGCTACACCCTCTCCCAAAGAATAAGGACGAAGAGAAAGCAGCTAAGAAACTACTCTCCGACTTAGGAGCAGCCACCTACGCACAGGGCGAGGAACTTAAGCCCATACAGGGGAAGCTATTTGTTAGGCTGATGAAACGGAGATACGGCTACTATCCCTTAGACACTATCTTAGAATGGGAGGGACGTACTAAGTACATTAAGCCCAACTTCGAGGAGGCTCTAAGCACTCAGGCACAGCAAACGGAACTCTTTAGCGAGACACAGGAGGACGCTCCCTTTTAATAGGTAATTAAGTAATAAAGTTTACCCATATCCTAAGAGTATGATACGAGAGCTTATAAACCGCCTTTTCAGGAAGAAAGCAGCCTCAGCCTACACAGAGGAGGAGGCTCTACAGATAGGGAGGCACTTTAATTTAGAGAGAGAAGTAATAGACGCTCTCAGGTATGGGCTTTCCCCTGATGAGGCTTTAGAGGAGTGGGATATTTACCCCTACACGGAGGAGCAGTATAAGGAATGGATAAAAGAACAAAAAAATAATAGAGTATGATAAAGACAGACCTAAAGGAGGTAGGGGCTATAGAGCTTATAGAACACCTCCGAGAAACAGAGAGTAACGAGGTAGAGTTAAACCCTCACGGCTCTAACCCTTTCGGCTTTGACCTCTACTTTGTCCCTGTAGCTAACTACGCCTCCCATATCTCGAATATAGAGGTAATAGTTAGATGGGCTGAGGCTCACAGGCACACTATAAGCGTGAACTACGACACGGAAAAGGAGGCGATAGTACTACGCTTAAAGAGGCTCTTCCCTGATGAGGAGTATAACGAAGAGGAGATTATATTATGAGTACGGAGAGCAAATTACCGCCCACTACGATAAGTAATAACTCCAATGGTAACGGCATACAGATAAGCGGAGCGAACAACAGCGTAAACGAAGCAGCCGTTATAAATGGCTTTCTTTCCCTGATGGGGGAGCAGTACAAGCTAATAGAACGCCTACAGGAGCAAGTAATAAAGCTCACGGAACAGATATATAACCTAAAGGCAGAAAAGTATGAGTAGAATAATAGCAGTAGCGAACCACAAAGGAGGAGTAGGAAAGACTACCTCAGTAGCGAACATAGGGGCAGCTCTCGCACGGAAAGGAAAGAGAGTACTCCTTATAGATTTGGACGCACAGCAAAACCTAACTTTCTTCTTCCTGAAAGACGGAGCGGACGAAGAGGAGGTAAGCGTTTACGATGCACTTAAGGGGGAAGCAGCTCTTCCGATAGTACACGTTAAGGAGAACTTAGATATAGTACCCTCTTCGATAGACTTAGCGAGGGCAGAGTTAGACCTTAGCGGACGTATAGCGAGGGAGTATATACTTAAGAACCTCTTAGCGGACGTAGCAGGGAACTACGACTATATTCTATTAGATTGCCCTCCCTCCTTAGGGATAATAACCTATAACGCCTTAGTAGCAGCTACAGACCTCTATATTACCCTCACGGCTGAGGCTCTTCCCTACAAGGGCTTAACGATGTTAGAGGAGGTAGTAGGAGAGCTTAAGGCACTTAACAGGGGCTTAGAGATAAGCGGAGTATTCATTACACGCTACAATAACAGAAGCCTCAACAATATGGTAGTAGAACAGATAAGGGAGAGATACGGCTCTAAGGTATTCTCCACGAAGATAAGAGAGAACATAGCCGTAGCGGAAGCACCCTTAGAGGGAAAGGATATATTTACCTACGCTCCTGAATGTAACGGAGCAAAGGACTACGAAGCACTAACGGAGGAGATAATAAGAAAGTACGAACTTAAATAATAAACTACGATGGCAAAGAAAGACAGATTAAAGAGCCTGTTAGGGGCTATCACGGAAACGCCCATACAGGAACAGCCTCAGGAGGAAGTAACAGCCTCAACGATGGAAGAGGATAAGAGCGTACCCTCCGACCTGATACAGGAGTTAGGTATCACTCCCGAAATGGAGGAGCAGCTTAACGAAGTACGGAGAGCGAGGACAGGCAGACCGAGAGGACGGAAGAACGGAAACCCCAAACCGAGAGAGGAGAGGGCTACTTTCATAGTGGATAAAGACCTTACCCGAAAACTCAAATATATAGCCCTGATGGAGACGAAGCTCTATAAGGACGTTATAAGCGAAGCCCTAAGCAGCTATATAGAGCGATGGGAGGGCGAGAACGGAACTATAAACCTACCCAAAAAGAAATAGCGATGAAAGTAATAAACGAAGTAAAGTTATTCAGTACAAAGGAGCTTTCCAACCTGTTAGGAGTAAGCGAGCGTACTATATCCATAATGAGGACTAACGGAGTACTCCCCTACACACGGATAGGGAGAGGCTTGTTTACCTCAGAGGAAGCCTTAGCGGAGTATCTTAACGGAAAGACCACCGAGATAAAGAGACGGAAGAGAAAGGAAGAGGAAATATAGGTAAACAAATAACAAAGTAAACCTATTTTATTTCGATAATTCCTACATTACAGAAATAAGAAAATATAGTAATACAAGAAAGTAGAACTAAAAGGAAATTATATGATACGGAAACGAGGCTTTAGAACCTACGAGGAGGCAGCAAAGGAGGCTCAGGCTCTTTTGTGGAAGAACAGGGAGAGCGAGGGAGAACTCACTACTATAGAGCATACCCGAAAAGACAGAGAGGGGAAGCTAATACCCTTTGCCTACATAGAGGACAAAGAGACAGGGGCAACGGCTTATATATCCTCCATCTTCACGGAACAGGAGTATAGTATTACCTACCTTTCAGGCGATGAGGCTAAGGATAGTAATAGAACGTACCCCTTTAGGGACGTAGATAAGGAGGCTATTCCTTTCCTTTTGGCTATTCATACTCCCATCTTCAAGCCAACGAAAGAGATAACTCCCGATGAGGCTCTAACTCCTGATGGGCTTACGGCTATCTTCGCTTTCTTTGGAGAGGACAGGGAGGGAGCAGCCACAGGAGGAGGCTTTCTTACCAAAGAGGAGGTAGAGGCACAGGCGTACACCATAGAGACAGCTTTCGAGTATTGGGAGGAGAAAGGCAGCGTAGAAGTAGGCTCTCTCCTTTGCCTACCTTTCCCGAAAGCACTAACGGAACTCACAGGAGTAAAGGTAAAGACACCATCCGACTACGCTAAGGGAATATCTAAGCTCCTGAAAGCGGAACTAACGGAGGAACAGGAGGCGCACGTTAAGAGTACTTTCCTCTTCTTTGCCTCAGAAGCACTACTAAGGTACGCTATATATGAGTTTTTCAGGACTGAGGACTATAGCCACCTTAAGAAAGTACTCTCCTCCTTTAGGAAGTTTTACCTCTCCCCGAAATGGGAGGAGGAGTTTACCCTTTACTACGGCTACAAGAATATAGGGGATAGAGAGCTATTTACTACGGAGGAGTACGTTATAGCTAAGTACCTCTCCAAGTGGAACGCTAATATAGTGGGAAACCCGAACCGATTAAAGGATATAGCGGACTACACAGGAACACCGCTTAACCTGATGGGAAAGGCGTATAAGATAAAACATATTTGGGACTTCTAAGAAAGGAGGGCGAACAATGACGGACAGAGACACCGAGAACAGGATAATAGAGCTACGAGCGAGGGGGAAAAGCTACTCTACTATAGCCTCAGAGTTAAAGATAGGGAAGCAAACCGCCTTAGACGTATGCAAGAAGTATAAGGAGCAGATAGCCACCTTACAGGCTTTGGAGTTAGAGCAGCTCTACGAGGAGCAGAGAATAACCTCACAGGAGCGTATAACCGCTATAGCCTCCCTGATGCACAGAGTAAGGGAGGAGATAGACAGGAGAGACCTTACCCAAGTGCCTACGGAGAAACTTATAGACCTCTACTTAAAGCAAGCCTCTACCCTTAAGGAGGAGATAATAGAGCCGAACTTCCAAAGCAGCGAGGAACAGGCGAGAGACAGACAGGAGAGGGAGTACTTAGACAGGCTTACGGCTACTTCCTGAATACCAAAGTAAGGACGTTATAAGACCGATTTATAAATAGGTAATTTAGTAATATAGTAACATAGTTTACCCATATATGGAGAACAATATAACCGCCTCCGATGTTAAACGCCTGATGCTACAGAGCTACAGACGCTTTACTAACGGAGAGATAAGCGAGAGCAAAGCCTTTAAGGAGAACGCCCTCTTAGGGAATATCCTTAAGGCGATAGAAGTAAGCGAGACAGAAGAACGGCTTAAGGCGATAGAGAACGCCCTCAGCCTCAACACCGATAATAACAGCTACGAAGATGAGTAAGAAGAGCCTCAGCAAAAGAGTACAGGAGCTTATAAGTACGGCTACGCCAAGACAAAAAGCCCTGTTAGTCTGTAAAGATTGGACGGACGCACACTTAGGAGACAGGAAACCGCTACTCACGGAGGAAGAGACTATAGCCCTCAGGGATAGCCTTAAGAGCAACGAGGAGAAAACGGAGTATAACAAATGGATAGGCGTATATAACACCTATAGGGAGCTTACTCCTGTTTTCGGCATAGTCTATAAGGAGTACCAAACAGCAGCGGAGAGAATGTTAGGTTACTTAAAGAAGTGGGAAGCCTACGACAATGAGGAGAACCACCTTATAACCATCTACGAGGAACTAAAGAGCCTCAACGACAAAGAGACCTTAGACGCATACTTTAAGGCTCTCTCCTACCTCTCCTTTCCTGATGCAAAGTTAATCATAGCGGAGGACGGCTACCCCGAAATAGATATAACGAAGCTCTACGAGAGAATACAGGAGGAGGCTAAAGAGGTATATTCCCACTACGCCATAGCAAAAGCGATGGTTATAGTAGTGGAGGAGTACACCAAGAAAACACGCTCTAAGGACTTCCGACCTGATATTATGATAGAGAGTATAGACTACATTAAGGAGGACTATAGCCAAAGAGTAGCACCACGATACAGCCGTAAACTCCTGAACGAGAAAAAGGAGAAAGGTATAAGGCTTTCTAAGGACGAAGTACGGAGAGCCGTTTACCCATCCTACGAGGAAATAACTCCCTCAGAGGAGTATTTAGACATTTTCAGGGGAAAACTTAAAGACATCATAGCGAGCAATGGGAGATAAGAGCTTTGTTAAATACAGCACAGGAGCGAACAGGATAGCCGAAAGCGAACATAGAGGCTACTCCTATAAGACAGCTACGAGCCTCATCGAAAACGTTATAGCAAAGAAAGAGTTTAGCCTCTTCTCAGAGATAGAAACAGATGGGCAGTTAGCCGTAACTTCCGCCTCTCAGGAGTATGTAGATAGGAGGGGGAAGAGGGTAAACCTTACGCCTATCCAAATGAAGTTAGTAACGGCTTTCGCTCAGGTAATAGACACCCTGTTAGAGAAAGACGGAGTAAAGGACTACGTTAAGAAGCTACCCTCCCATATAGAGGACAGGCAGACAGGAAAGGACGGACGGAAAGCGAAGCTCCCGAACTCTATAAGAGCCGTTATAGACATACCCGAACTTACTAAGCTGATGTATAGCACCTCCCGAATAGGAGGAAAGCAAGCGGACAAAGTAAGGGAAGAGATAAAGAAGCTATCCGAACTTACTCAGGTATTCAAGTTTAAGGACGATAGGGGAGGAACGCTTATAATAGAAGCTCCCCTTATACAGATAGGAAAGGCAGTAAGGTACGAGACGAAGAACGGAGTAACGAAGCTCAATAAAGTAGAGATACACTTCGAGGACGTTTTTGTATATGAGATAAACGACCGCTATAGCCTCAGCCCTATAACGCTCCTACAGCTTTGGAACGATACAGGAGTACAAACGGAACTCTTTACGATGTTACTCTTTCTCCTCCAAAGTGTAAGGGGAAACCATATAAGCCACTCCAAGCGGATAGTAGCCGACAGGAGGAGGGAACTCCTTAAGGAGAAGAAAGACAAAGAGGAGATAAAGGGAGAGTTAGAAGCCCTGAGGAAAGACACTCTAACCTATAAGGAGAGTATTACCTCCCTGTTAGAACGCTTAGGAACGGAGAAGTATAAGGACAAAGGGAGGTATATACGCCTCAACGTAGTAAAGAAAGACCTAAAGCAAGCTACGGACGCTCTTATAAAGATGGGTATAATATCCGAATACTACGAGACCTTAGGCAGCTCAGGGGATAAGGTATGTAACTTTGTTATAAATGATAGATGGCTTATAGATGAGGCTAACAGGATAAAGGCGTTACTATCTCCTGAGGAGGCTAATAAGATGGAGGACGTAGAGGAGATAGAACCCGATGGAGAAGAGTAGTTAAAACTGCGTACCTTTGTGCGAAAACTGCGTACCTTTGTGCGAAAACTGCGTACCTTTGTGCGAAAACTGCGTACCTTTGTGCGAAAGCCCTACACGGAAAGCCCTATAAATAAAGGACTTAGACCACCTCCCGAAAATCCTCTAATAATTATAAGATTTATAATACTTATAATTGATAGGAAAATTAGGCTCTCACGCCCTTTTCAGGGCTGAGCCTATTTTTTTTTAGGAGTTAGAAGAACTTCAGGAGGGGAAGCAGCCGTATAGATGAGGCTACGCCTGAGAAAAGGCTATACTCTCTCCTTATGGTATATCTATAGTGTTTATGTTATAAGCACTTTACAGGGGAAGCCTCAGCGATGCACTACCCCACCATCCCGACCACTACCCTAAGAACCTGAGCGGAATTTTCCGCTTAGTACTCCCCTACTCTCCCTCCTGATGGAGAGGTATAGTAGGCAGCTCTCAGGGGGAAATAATACCTTTTTCGGCACGGATAAGCAAATTTAACAGCCTCAGCGATGGAGATAAGGAAATAAATAACTACCTTTGCAATCCCTAAATGTGTTAGCGGTCAATGAGACCGAAAGAGATTTTACGCCCTTTGCAAGGTGGAGGAAGAGGAAACTCCCTCACGGCTACTAACACAGCCGAGGACACCTAAACAGAGGGCTATTTTATTTCCTAAAAGTGTTAGAATATGAAAGGAAAGAAGAACAGGGGCTTACGCTTTTTCCCCTTAGCGAATTACATTAAAGCGAGAAGAGACGCACGGAAGTACAGAAACCTATTTAGCGAGGCTTTTGTAGAGAGAGCCTTAGCGGAGGCGAGGGAACGGATAGCGAAGAACGACAGGAACTTTAATAGTAGCCTCGTAGAATGGCTTACCCTGTACCCTCTCCAAGCCAAGAGCGTAGAGGAGTTAGAGAAATGGAGGAAAGATTACAGGGACTTCCTACAGCACCAAAGTAAGAAGTACGAGGAGCAGAGAGCAGAGCTTAAAATAGTGCGCCTGATGGTAAACGGAAGAAACAGGACTTACAGAGTTTACGACTAAGCCAACGGACAGGGAGGGGGAACTAAACGCCCTCTCCCTTTTCCTGATGGGCGAAAATAAACTAAATGGTTTATTCTTGTTACACCCCGAATTTACATAGCTTGCTACTCCTGTAGTAGGCTTTTCCTTTGTGTTAAGGTAACTTAACGCTAATTAGGCTTAGAGTTTTTCAAAAACACACACGGAGCAAGCTCCTACGATGGGGGCAGATAGAGCAGCGTTTTACACCCTCTTTTCTCTTCCCTCTACTCTACCCTACCCGATGAGGCTCTTACGCTCCTGATGTGGCACGAAACCCGATAGGGGAAGCTCACTACCCCTAAGTGGACAGCATACCCCACAGGGGCAGCCTAATACCCCTTAGTGAAAACTCAGGGGGTAGCCTAATACCCCATCCCTACGGCTGAGGCTAACGGCTATCCGAGCAAGCTCCCCACTATCCACGCTCTAAAATAGAGCAAAACAGAGCCTTTTCTCTCCTCAGAGGTATAACTTACCATCCGAACAGGAAAGGACGCTCAGGGCGAGAGGAAACAGGCTTAACGGCTATCCTCTTCTCCTGATGGGGAGCAGCCCCTAACCCCTGAGCCTCAACGATGGACGGAAATAGGTAAACTAAATTACTTTATTACCCATATAAAAAGAGGGGAAAAACGAGCCGAAAGAGGGCGAAAACAGGGAAAAACACAAAAATAATGCACTTTTAACAAAAAAAATAGGTTTATTTTGTTGTAGTATGAAAATAATTCATTACCTTTGTGTCGTATTTAATTGGTAAACCGAAATGAGTATGCAAGTACAGAGCAGAAATATAGTAAGGATAGGAGGGGCGCAAGTAGTAGCCTCCCTCCCTACCGATGGGGCTAAATGGGAGAACGCCTTAGCCTACTTTGTCTCAGGACAGGACGTTAAGGAGAGCAGCCGTAACCTCTACTCCCGAACTCTTAAGCTCTTCTTCGAGTGGACGGAGGGAAAGGGTAAGCAGATACAGGACTTAACCCGAACCGATATTTTAGAGTACAAAGACGAACTCTTTGCAAAGGGACTTAGCTCCCTGAGCGTAGCCTCCTACCTTACCTCCCTGAGGAAGTTTTACGAGTGGGCAGAGAGTGAGAAGCTATACCCGAACATAGCAAAGGGAGTAAAAACGCCTCGCAGGGTACAGGCTTTTAAGAAGCAGCACCTAACGGAGGATAAGAGCAGCGAACTACTTAGCCACTTCGAGAGCCTTAGCCTGAGGGACTTCGCTATAGTGAACCTGATACTAAGGACAGGCTTACGCACTATAGAGGTAGTTAGAGCCGATGTAGGGGACATCACCTTTAAGGCTAACAGGAGAATACTCCGAGTATGGGGAAAGGGACACGACACTAAGGACGATTTTGTAGTACTCACGGATAAAGCGTACCTCCCCATAAAGAACTACTTAGCTACCCGAAAGGGAGTAAAGGCTAACGAGCCTCTATTTACCTCCGACAGCCACAGGAACACAGGGGAGAGGCTTACCACACGGACTATAAGCGGACTTTGCAAAGATGGGCTTAAGGCTATAGGATTGGACGGAAGAGAGTTTACGGCTCACTCCCTGAGGCACACTACAGCCGTAACGATACTTAAGAACGGAGGAAACCTTACGGACGCTCAGACACTTCTAAGGCACACTTCGCCCACTACTACACAGATATACACGGAGAGCATAAAAGAGGAACTTCGCCTTAAGGACGCTCCCGAAACACTAATAGATAACGCTTTTTGAAATGGATATACTAAAGACCATACAGGAGGAGAGGGAGGCTTTTAACGCCCTCCCCACCTCAGAGAAGATAAAGCAGAACAGGGAGGCGAGAGTAGCCTCTCTCCTGAATGTGGGCTATATAACTCCCGATGAGGCTAAGACCTACAGGGAGCAGCTTACGGAACTCCCCACAGAGAGAAAGGGCTTAGTAGTAGCCTATTTCCTTACAGGGAAAGGCAGCAGCTTAGACACCATCCCAAGCACGGAGGAGAGCGAGCGAATAGCCGAGATAATAGCCTCTTTCCGTATTCAGGAGAGGGGACTACTCAGGAACGGAAAGACCTTAGTAGATGGCTTTACACCTGAGGAGCGTACCCGATGGACGGAGGAACTAAGCAACGCCCACACAGAAGCGAACATAACGAAAGCCGAGACCTTTGTAGATGCGAAGCGTAGCAGGATAAGGGCGAAGCTCCTACAGCTACAAACCATCCTAATAGCTACCTCCTTAGTGGAGAATGAGCAGGAGGGCGAGTTAGACGCTATCCCATACCTCAGGGAGCAGCTACAGGAGCGAGGCTACAGGGCTAAGGCTAAGAGCCTCAACGATGCGGATAAGGCAGCGATACAGGGAGCAGCCTCCCACTACTTAGACCTCTTAGAGCTTGCTTTCCTCAATGGGGTAGGGCTACTCAGGTACGAGGAATATAAGAGTCTACAAGATGAGGAGGGAGGCTTTAAGGAGAACTTCTACTATAGGGACGCTTACGACGCTTACGATGAGGCTCTTACGGAGTTTGAGAGTATCTACCTACTCTTAGATAACGTAGTAGCTCCTTTCTACACAGATGGGACAGCGAGGGAGGCTATAGACTTCCTGAGCAAGTTTTATAAGCGTATCTTCGAGGAGGGATATTTCACGGAGACACTAAGAGGAACAAAGTTTAACTACCTAATAGAGGAGGCTAACAGATGAACTATAACTTAGGCTTAGAAGATTGGTTAGGCGTTAAGGAAAAGGAGGATAGATACCTTAGCGAACTGAGGAGTATAACGGCTCTACCTGAGGACAGGGAGGGGCTTATATGGGCTTACGCTCTTCGCTTTATCCCGATGGCTATAGAGGAATATACGGAGTACACCGAGATAGAGACAGAGGAGAACGTAGAACAGCTTATAAGGAAGTACGGAATTAGGGAGCAAGCCCAACAAGCGAAAGAAAACAAAGAAAGGGAGCTATCCCTATTACATAGCCTCAAAAGAAATAAAGACCTCCAAGAGGAGTGCTTTAACTTCCTGATGGACTTTGTAGAGGTAAAGGCTAAGGAGTTTGTAACGAGCAAGCGGAACAGGCTCAGGGCTAAGGCTCTTCTCCTGATGGGGGAGGAGCAGCTTAACGGAAAGGAGTTAGCCTACCTCAGGGGAGAGGGCGAGTTTTGGTATAACGAAACGGAGGAGGAATAAGTATGTTAGGAGAACGTATAACAGGCGAGAGAAGAAAGACCTACCTCAACATAAAGGAGGGGGCTATAGTAAGGCGCACTCCTGAGGGAACGGAGGAACGCTACTCTTATGTAGAGGGACGCTTAGAGGCGATGAGCCAAAAGGAGCGAACCTTTAGGGGAGAGGTAGTAGTTTATTGGTATATAGACCTCAGGGACGGAGATAGCGGAGAACTCTACTCTTTGGGCTTTCCCTACGCCTCTAACACCTTTAAGAGTATAATTCTACAGCTTGCAAGTAAGGAGGGCTTAGAGAGCCTGAAAAACGGCTCTACGCTCAGGATAGAACCCTACACTAAGAACGGCTACGATAAAGTACAAGTTTGGGGCGATGGCGTTAAACTCGATTGGGTAAGTAGGCAGCTCCCACCGATAGAGGAAACGACCATAGGAGGACGTAGAGTTAAGGACGATACTAAAAGAATGGCTTATATTTCCTCTTTGGCTGAGGAAGTAAGGAACAGCCTCAACGGAAATAAGTAATTTAATAATAAAGTTTACCTATTTATGGCAGAGAAACAGAACGATAGTAAGGAGCTTAGAACCTCTTTCGATATGGTTACTTTCGCTACAGCGATAGAGACACTAAAGAAAGGAGAGGAGACTATAGCAAGCCTCGCAGAAAGGTACGAGGAGGGAGACAAAAGGAGAGAGACGCTTAACGAACTGAGCAGCACCTTTGCAAGCTCCTACGACAAGTTAGCGGAGGTAATAGGCAGCGACTTTGTAGAGTGCGCTATAAACGTAATAAAACAAAGATAACGGACGATGGGCAACAATTTAGACAGCTTTAAGGAGTACGATTTATTTCCCTCCCTATATGAGAGGATAGATACGGCTTTCCCTGAGCTACACTTCAAGAGAGTAGGAAACCGATGGGAGAGTAAGCACCACTTAGACGGAAGCAAGGACAGCCAAAACAAAGCTATTTCCTTTGTGTACGAGAATAGAAAGTTTATGGCTATAGACCACGCAGCGGACGAAAAGAAAGGGCTTATAGACCTCTATATGAGCCTCAACGGAGCGGACTTTATTACAGCCCTGAAAGCCTTAGCGGAGCTTTGTAACCTTACAATCCCAAACAGCGATAGCGAGGAATGGAAAGAGTACGAGGAGCGACAGGCGAACAGGGAACACGCTAACGACACCTTTGTAGCGGAGCTTTGGAAAGAAACCGATGAGGCTAAGAGAGTACGCTCCTACCTCAGCTCTCGCAGATGGACTGAGGAGGATATAAGGAAAGCGGAGTTAGGGCTTATAACGACCGCTATACGCTCCTCTCTTCCTGATGGGGATAGTTATAAGGGCGTAGTAAAGGACAGCTCAGGCAGCATAATAGGAGGCGTAGGAACTACCCACCTCCTAACCATCCCTTACAGGAACGGAAGCAGGCTTTTAGGCTTTAAGTTTAGGGAGGTAGTAGAGACCTCCACAGGAACGAAGTACCTAAACAGCTACGGACTACAGAAGAGTAGCGGACTTTTCGGGATAGGTATAGGCGTTAAGGACGTAGTTATAGTAGAGGGGGAGTTAGACGCTCTCCACGCTCAGGTAAGAGGGGCTACGAATGTAGCAGCCACTACAGGAGGGAAAGCCAACGAGACACAGATAGCGGACGCAAAGAAGAGGGGAGTAGAGAAGTTTACGCTACTCTTCGACAATGACGAGAGAGGGCGTAGCTTTGTTATTCCTACCATAAACGCTATACAGGAAGTGGGGGGAAGTATCTATATAGCCACTCTCCCCGATGGAGCTAAGGACTTAGACGAGTACTTAGCAGCTCACACGATCGAGGACTACAGGAGGGAGGTAGTAGGGGAGGCTCTTACTTACTCCGTCTATATCCTGAACGACATAGTAGGGCGATACGCAGAGAAAGAGGATAAGGGAGGCTTACTTACCCTAAAGGATAGGGAGGACTTCTTTAGCGAAGTGGAACGCCTACTTAACTCCCCATACATAAAGCCCTACGAGAGGGAGGATATTTACAAGCTCTTAGAGCAGTACGAAGAGAGCCTTAACTTCAAGGTAAGCGACTTTAGGGAGTGGGCAGATAAAGCCTACCTCAGGACACAGGAAGCGAACCGGGCTAAGGAGGTAAGGGAAGCCTCAGCGAAGATAACGGAGGCTCTTAGCGATGGGCGTACCGATGAGGCTCTTAGCCTGATGAGGGAGACAGCCACGAAGCAGAGCGCACAGGAGAGGGCAGTAGAGTACGCTAAAATCTTCGCTCCCTCCACGCCTCAGGAGTACGCTACTTTTCTCTCAGAGATTAAGGAGGGTATTCCTACGGGCTTTGTGTTTGAACAGGGCAGACAGAGGGAGGAACTTACGCTTAACTCAGGCTTAACCTTTATTTGTGGCTACAGGGGACACGGAAAGACCTCCTACCTGAATAACATAGCCCTCAACGAGGCACGGAGGAACGTAGCCTTAGGGAATGGGAAGAGCGTTTTATATTTCTCCTACGAGGTAGATAAACGGAGGCTTATAACCGACCTCCTAAATACCTTTGTGAACGATGCGGAGATAAGCCGAACCCCATCCGATACTATTCTTTCCTACTTCAAGGGAAAGGGAGATAAGTATTTTAAGAGAGACAGGCGCACCGATGGGAGGACGCACTACGATAACTTTGTAGCCCAAAAGGACAAGTTCTTTAGAGACTTCCTTAGTAGCGGAGCTTTGACGATAGTAGATGAGAACTACAAAGTAGAGCAGCTCTTAGACGCTATTAAGTACTACCTCTCTACCCGAACCGCCTCTATAGTCTGTATAGACTACGCTCAGTTAATCTATAGCGAGGAGTATAGCCGACAGCGAACGGAGGAGATAAAGAAAGTAGTAAACGATATTAAGGACTTCGCCAACCGGGAGGGAATACCCTTTGTATTGGCAGCTCAGTTTAACAGGGACGTAGATAGCCCGGTAAGCGTAGATACGAAGAACATAGGCGAGGGAGGAGACTTCGAGAGAATAGCCGACACCTGTATAGGGCTTTTCAACCTGAAAGAGCTACACCCACTCCCAAAGAACAAGGAAGAGGAGAAAGCAGCTAAGAAACTACTCTCCGACTTAGGAGCAGCCACCTACGCACAGGGGGACGAACTTAAGCCCATACAGGGAAAGCTATTTGTTAGGCTGATGAAGCGGAGATACGGCTACTATCCCTTAGACACTATCTTAGAATGGGAGGGACGTACAAAGTACATTAAGCCCAACTTCGAGGAGGCTCTAAGCACTCAGGCGAAGCAAACGGAACTCTTTAGCGAGACACAGGAGGACGCTCCCTTTTAATTAGTAATCAAGTAATAAAGTTTACCCATATATGGACTACAGGAAAGAACAGAACGGAGACCTTATAACCCTTTGGGACGATACGGAGGGAATAGGGCTACAATTCAAGCAAGGAGAGACCTTACAGAGGTACACTTCAAGCGTAGTAATGAAAGATACGGCTATACTCTCCACGGAGGAGGGAGTAGCCCACCTGAGCGAGGTAGAAAAGGCTCTAACGGCTTTCGCTGAGGCTCACTACCCGAAAGAGTTTGAACCCCTAAAGGAAGAGGAGGCTTAAGTATGGAAAAGAAGCTCAGAACCAAAGAGGAGGTATATACCACCATCCGAGAGAAGAACCCGGACTTAGCGGAGGAGGCTTTACAGGCTCTTACTACGCTTAACCTCTCCCCTGAGGAGCAGTTAGCAGACCTGAGGAAGCGATACCCCTCAGCAACGGAGGAGGCTCTACAGAAGTACGCTAAAGACGATGAGACGATAGCCCACAGCGTTTTAGATACGGACATAGAGTTAGGTATGTGGGAGAGTATGTTAGACGATAAAGAAGAGGAGGCTAACGGATGGATACCCGAATAATAGCAGTAGCGAACCACAAAGGAGGAGTAGGAAAGACTACCTCAGTAGCGAACATAGGGGCAGCTCTCGCACGAAAAGGGAAGAGAGTACTCCTTATAGATTTGGACGCACAACAAAACCTAACTTTCTTCTTCCTGAAAGATTTGGACGGAATAGAGGTAAGCGTTTACGATGCACTACGAGGAGAGGCAGCTCTCCCGATAGTCCACGTTAAGGAGAACTTAGACCTTACGCCCTCCTCCATAGACTTAGCGAGAGCGGAGTACGACCTTAGCGGACGTATAGCGAGGGAGTACCTACTTAAGAACCTCTTAGCGGACGTAGCCGGGAACTACGATGTTATTCTATTAGATTGTCCTCCCTCCTTAGGGCTAATTACCTATAACGCCTTAGTAGCAGCTACAGACCTCTATATAACGCTCACGGCTGAGGCTCTTCCCTATAAGGGCTTAACGATGTTAGAGGAGGTAGTAGAGGGGCTTAAAGCCCTGAACAGGGGCTTAGAGATAAGCGGAGTATTCATTACACGCTACAATAACAGGAGCTTAAATAATATGGTAGTGGAGCAGATAAGGGAGAGATACGGCTCTAAGGTATTCTCCACGAAGATAAGGGAAAATATAGCAGTAGCGGAAGCACCCTTAGAGGGCTTAGATATTTTCGCCTACGCTCCTGAGTGCAACGGAGCAAAGGACTACGAAGCACTAACGGAGGAGATACTAAGCCGATGGATGAGGGGCGATAAGAATAGAAACAACTTAAAGAATAAATAGCAATGGCAAAGAAAGACAGATTAAAGAACCTGTTAGGGGCTATAACCGAAAGCCCGGTACAGGAACAGCCACAGGAGGAAGTAGCAGCCTCAACGATGGATCAGGAGAACCGAGTAGCCTCCGAGGTAGTAAAGGAGTTAGGTATTTCTCCCGAAATGGAGGATCAGCTTAACGAGATACGGAGGGCGAAAACAGGCAGACCGAAAGGACGGAAGAACGGAAACCCGAAACCGAGGGAGGAGAGAGCTACCTTTATAGTGGATAAAGACCTTACCCGGAAACTCAAATATATAGCCCTGATGGAGACGAAGCTCTATAAGAACGTTATAAGCGAAGCCCTAAGCAGCTATATAGAGCGATGGGAGAGCGAGAACGGAGTTATAAACCTACCCAAAAAGAAATAGCGATGAAAGTAATAAACGGAATAAAGATGTTTAACACCAAAGAGCTAACGGAGCTTTTAGGCGTTACTTCGAGGACTATAACGTTTATGAGGGTAAACGGCTTACTCCCATACACACGGATAGGGAGGGGCTTATACACCTCAGAGGAAGCCTTAGCGGAGTATCTTAACGGAAAGACCACCGAGATAAGGCGCAAAGCGAAAAAGGGAGTAGCGGATAAATAGGTAAACAAATAACGGAATAAACCTATTTTATTTCGATAATTCCTACATTACAGAAATAAGAAAATATAGTAATACAAGA
>Ga0255342_1002429_pt1 | contig 23126 bp, 17 predicted proteins | sample wastewater_treat_3_FD_192416 | JGI IMG/M metagenome (GOLD analysis project Ga0255342, IMG submission 192416) | Wastewater microbial communities from Lulu Island WWTP, Vancouver, Canada - plant14 | ecosystem: Engineered > WWTP > Wastewater > Unclassified | place: Canada: Vancouver, British...
CCGTGCTCAATGCGGCCTCCACGATCTTCGCGATCGACATCTACAGCGAGTACATCAACAAGCAGGCTTCGCAAAAGCAGCTCGTTGCGATCGGTCGCATCAGCGTGGGTGTCTTCGTGGTCATCGGCTGCGTGGTGGCGCCGTTGCTGGACGATCCGAAGTTCGGCGGCATCTTCACCTACATCCAAGAGTTCCAAGGCTATGTCTCACCTGGCGTTCTGGCGGTCTTTATTTTCGGCCTGCTCAACCGGACGGCAAGCGGTGCGACCGGTGTGACGGGGCTGTTGCTGAACCCAGTGCTCTACTACCTCTTCAAGCGCTATCTGCCGCAACTCGACTTCCTCAACCGCATGGCGCTTTGCATGATCATCGTTCTGGCGGTCATGACGGTGATGGGGTTTGTGTCCCGGTTGCCCAAGCCGGTGGTGTTCCAGTCCAGCACGCAGATCAATCTGGAAAGTTCGAAGGGCGCCAAGTGGGGCGGCATCGCAGTGGTGATCGCAACGGCGATCCTGTATATCATCTTCCGTTAGGAGAGTGTTTATGGCTGAAGGAAGCAAAGTGGCGGAGCGCGTGCGGAATTACCGTGAGCGCTTGTCGATGACGATCGAAACCCTGGCCGAAAAGTCCGGGGTCAGCGCAGAGGTGATCACGGCGGTCGAAGCCGGTGAGGTCTACCCCGCGTTGGGGGTGCTGGTCAAACTTTCGCGGGCGCTGGGCCAGCGCCTCGGAACCTTCATGGACGACCAGTACAAGGACGACCCATTGATCGTCCGCGCCGGCGAACGTTCCGGCGAGCAGGTCTCGCATAAGGCGCAGGCGTCCGGCGGGTTCGTCTACATGCCGCTAGGGCGCGGCAAGACCGACCGCCACATGGAGCCGTTCTATATCCAGATTGCCGGGGATGCCCAAGCGCATTTCTCATCGCACGAAGGCGAAGAGTTTATCATTGTCATGGAAGGCGAGATCGAGCTGGTTTATGGCGAAGAGACGCATCTGCTCAAGTCCGGCGATTCGGCTTACTACAATTCAGTCGTGCAGCACCGGGTCTCCGCTGCGAATGGCCGGCCAGCCACGATCTATGCGGTTGTTTTCATGCCGTTCTAATGCGGGCGCGGGCGAAGCCCGCAACCAATTTAATCTCACACAAAGGCACAAAGGACACAAAGGTTTTTCTATGGTAACCGTTTTCCTTCGTGTCCTTCGTGGCTTCGTGTGAGAAACAACTTATTTTTGGCCTTATCTGATCGGTAAGGCACCGACACATGGAGCGTAAGATGGAGAAAGATTTGTTTAAGTTGACTGATCCCTTTGGCAGTGCGCCGAGCCGACCGCCCTTCAAGCAGTCGGTCTCAACTGGGGTGCCGTGGAACAACCTGCCGATCACGCGGGACTACACGCTGGGGCAGTTGCTCGATCAGACGATCGCGCGCTGCGGTCCGCAGGATGCCTTGGTCTATGCCGACCGCGACTTCCGTTTGACCTGGTACGAGTTCGGTGAAGAGGTCGACCGGCTGGCCCGCGGTTTGATGACGTTGGGCGTCAAACGCGGCGAGAAGGTCGCGCTGTGGGCCACCAACGTCCCGCATTGGATTCCGCTGATGTTTGCGACCGCCAAGATCGGTGCCATTCTGCTGCCGCTTAACACGAACTACAAGTCGGCGGAAATCGACTTCGCGCTCAAGCAGTCGGACACCGAAAACCTCTTTCTGATCAACGGGTTTCGCGACACGGACTATGTGCAGACGCTCTATGACCTGATCCCGGAACTGCGGGAGCAACCGCGCGGCCAACTTGTGTCCAAGAACTACCCGTGTCTGAAGCGCGTCTTTTTCTTGGGTCCAGAAAAACACCGCGGCATGTACTCGGTCAACGAAGTTTTCGCGCTAGCCGTGCAGACGCCGCAGGCTGAATACGAGGCCCGACAACGTGAAGTAAACTGCCATGATGTCGTGAACATGCAGTATACTTCCGGCACCACCGGTTTTCCCAAGGGGGTGCAACTCACCCACTACAACATTGCGAACGATGGTTTCTGGATCGGTGCGTGCCAGAATCTCTCGGCGGTGGATCGGGTGTGCATTCCGGTGCCGCTCTTCCACTGCTTCGGCTGCGTGTTGGGTGTGATGGCTTGCGTCAACCATGGCGCCACCATGGTGCTGGTGGAAAAATACGACCCTGTCAACGTCATGATGTCGGTCGAAAAAGAGCGCTGTACCGCCGTGTACGGGGTGCCGACCATGTACATCGCCATACTTGACCACCCGCTCTTCGATAAGTTTGATTTTTCCACGTTGCGCACCGGCTTGATGTCCGGCTCGCCCTGTCCGGTCAAGCGCATGCAGCAGTGTGTGGATCAGATGTACATGCGCGAAGTCTCGATTCCGTACGGGCTGACCGAGACCGGCCCGGTGATGACGCAGACCCGTTATTTCGAGCCGAGCCTCGAGCGCAAGTGTACGACCATCGGTCAGGCGCTGCCCGGTATCGAGGTCGCGATCATCAATCCCGAGACCGGCGAACTCTGCGCCATCAACGAGCCGGGCGAGATCTGCTGCCGCGGCTTCAACGTGATGGCCGGCTACTACAAAGAGCCGGAGATGACCGCCAAATGTATCGACGCCAACGGCTGGGCGCACTCGGGCGACATCGGCTACATGGACGAGCAGGGCTACTACTTCATCACTGGACGCCTGAAGGATATCATCATCCGTGGTGGCGAAAACATCTCGCCCAAAGAGGTCGAGGATTTCATCGGCCACATGCCGGGGGTGCAGGACGTGCAGATTGTGGGTGTCCCCAGCAAAAAATATGGCGAGCAGCCCGGTGCTTTTGTCATCCCCATGCCGGACGCGGAGATTACCGAGCAGGATGTCGAGGATTATTGCCGCAACAAGATCGCCTGGTTCAAAATCCCGAAGTACATCCACTTCTTGGAGAGCTACCCGCAGACCGCCAGCGGCAAGATCCAGAAATACAAGCTGCGCGAATTGGCCGCACAGCTCTGGCCGGACGCATGAGAGAGTGAATAGTGAATAACGAATAACTAATCTCGCTGTGCGCTGGGAGGGGCAAGCGTCTGCTTGCCCGGCGGCGGCTCAGCCACCGCTTTTGTGAACGCTCAACTTCAACTCTCAATGTTCAACATGATGGACAGGATAAGAGGACGTAGGCTTGGTGATGTATGACAGCGGACTTTTTTGCAGGACTTGAGCGCTTATACACAAGCTACGTTGAGTCATTCCGGAACGCCGACGGCGTTTTGCCGGAAATGATCGGGCTTAAGTTGCGGCATACGCGCGGTGTGGTTGATAATGCCGCCTTGATCGCGGAAGGGGAGGGGTGGTCTTCTGAAGACGCTTTCATGGGGCGGGCGGGTGCGCTGCTGCACGACACGGGGCGGTATTCACAGTGGCAAGAGTTCGGAACATTTCAAGACTCGAAGTCGGTCGATCATGCGCAGCGGGGCGTCGAGGTCATCACGCGGGAAGGCTGGCTCTCCGGCTTGACGGCGACAGAGCGCAAGATGGTGCTTGCGGCAGTCGCGGTACACAACCGTAAAGCATTGCCAGATGGGCTTGACGCAAAGACTGCCGCACAGGCGCACCTGGTACGGGATGCGGACAAGCTGGACATTTTACGCGTCTTCGAGACGGCTGTGGCGGACGGGATGTTGAACCGCAATCCTGAGATGGCATGGGAGTTGCGGATGGATGGGCCACCTTCACCGGATGTCTTACAGGCGGTTGCCGCCGGGGTCAGCATTGATTACGCGCAGGTCAAATCCCTGGCGGATTTCATCCTGATTCAGGTAGGATGGCTGCCGTGCGGCTTTCATTACGGCACGGCTTTACGACTGGCCGCAGAGCGCAAGGCACTCGAATTCCGAGAAAGCTTTTTAACTGAACGATGCGGACATGATGTCTTTGAAGCGTGCTTTAGCGGGGTGAGGCGGCGGATGTCCATGCGTTTGGTCGCGACGGAGGCTGTTGGTTACTGATAAGGACGCGGAGGACAAAAATGTGGATCAAGCTGATTTCACCCAAAGTCACGATGCGTCCTATGGACTCCGCGTTCAAAATGCAGATGTCGCCATCCTTGGCGTTGCTCGTTCTGGGCGCGCTGACCCCGCGTCAACACAAGGTTACGGTCTGCGACGAAAATGTCGAGCGTCTAGATCTGCGCGACACTCCCGATCTCGTCGGCATCACGGTCAAAGCCGACACCGCTGATCGATCATGGGATATTGCGCAAGCCTATCGCGCGAAGGGTATTCCTGTTGTCATTGGCGGTATTCACCCGACCGCGTGCCCGGAGGAGAGTGCGCCCCATGCGGATGCCATTGTTATCGGTGAAGCCGAGCCGGTGTGGGCGGACGTTCTGGCGGACGCACAGACCGGGAAGTTGAGGCCGTCATATGGCGGTGCCACGCCGATTTCGCTGGATCAGACTCCGATACCGCGATGGGAACTGATTGACAAGAAACGTTACCTTTTTACCAACACATTGACGATCGGTAGAGGCTGCCCGTGGCACTGCTCCTTCTGCTACAACAGCTCTCCCAACCTGCCCAAGGGGTACCGTGCGAAGCCTATCGAAAATGTACTGGCTGAGATCGCGTCGCTCAACTCTCGCCACGTTATGTTCATTGACGACAACTTTATTGCCGATCCCGCATACGCGCGCCAACTGCTTCAGGCGTTCCGTCCCCTGCACTTGACGTGGCATACGGCGGTCAGCGCGGATATCGGTCAGCATGACGACATCCTCGACCTGATGGTGGAGACGGGGTGCCGCAGTCTCTTCATCGGATTTGAGAGCTTGAATCCCGCAAATCTGCGCACGGCCAACAAGTTGCAAAACAAGCGTGAAAAATACGAAGACCTTGTGCGTAAGATTCACGGTCGCGGGATGATGGTCAACGCAAGTGTGGTCTTTGGGTTTGATGAGGATGGTCCGGAGGTGTTTGAACAAACAACCGACTGGCTCATCTCCCAGAAGATCGAAACGATGACAGCGCATATTCTCACCCCGTATCCCGGAACGGCGTTGTACACGCGGTTGCTGCGTGAAGGCCGGATTTTCGATCATGATTTCACACACTACAACACGTCCCGCGCTGTCTTCCGCCCGGCGAAAATGACCGCGAAGGAACTCGAATCTGGATACTTGGACGCGTACAAACATTTTTACTCCCTGCGCAGCATTTTCGCGCGAATGCCAAAATATGACGGCGGCCGTGTACCCTACCTGCTCTTCAATCTTTGCTACAGAAAATACGGTGGCCTCGTGTCCTTTCTCGCATCACCGAGACTCATGCGGTTTTTCGGCGCTCTCGGCACCTCGCTTTCCTACCCGGACTTGCGCGAAACTTTCACTAAAGAGGAACCACGACGATGCAAAAAACAGCAATCTCGCACGGGAAGATAAAGATGTTGGGGTGGGGTGGTGGACTGGTTACCATGCTCACCATTTGGGGCGTCTTTGTTGCGCAGGAGTGTACGGCTGCGGTCGTTGGAGAGAGTGCGCCTCCGGCTTACACCGCGCCTGATCCGCTCGACATGTGGTGGACGTTCGGGGCGCACGAGCCTTACACGATGTACCGGCGCATGGGCGTGAGGTCCACTGGCGGTATCCACGGAAACTGCCATTGGCTGCCCGAGTGGTTCAAGTGGTGGGATTCGGAGGAGTGCCCGAAACTGATGGAAGAACTTGGGCTCAACTGGCTTTTATGCCGCTTCTACAAGGGCATGGGATGGGAGGAGGAGAAAAAGGATTTCCCGAACGTCAAACGCTTCGTGGAGAATTGTCATAAGCACGGGGTGAAGGCGGTCGCCTACGTGCAGTTCTCGACAATCTACCCCGAGACGATGAAGAGTGAAATCCCCAACCTGGAGGAGTGGGCCGCGCGACGCAGCGATGGACAAATCTATTACTACTCCAGATATTTTCGCTGGGAGCCTTGCTTCAATGAGCCCGCCTTCGAGGAGTATCTCAAGAAGGTGATCCGCATCGCGCTTACCGAGGGCGGCTTCGACGGCATCTTCTTTGACAACGCCTATATGAAGCCGTGCTTCTGTAGCCGTTGCCAGAAGCTGTTCCACGAACACCTGATGACGATCAGAAATCCGGCGGACCGCTTTGGCTTCGATTCGTTGGAACATTTCGGGATGCCGGAGTACGCAGCGCTGCCTTGGGGCGAAGTGCGCGAGCCGCTTCTGCAGGAGTTCAACGTGTGGCGCACGAAGCGTATGACAGCGCTCTTTAAGCGCTTCTACGACTATGCTCATTCGGTGAAACGTGACTGCGTGGTCGCCGCAAACATCTGTCCTTACCGTGCACCCAATACCGCAGGCAACAAGTCTGTGGACATGACGGAGCTTCCGAAGTGCTTTGACCTCGTGATGGGGCAGGCCAACATGTATCCGCACCTCGAAGGCGATGTGATCGTCAACCGCGTGCGCGATCTGAAATATGCGCGGGAGTTTCCGGCCACCTACTTCGCCTCGTGCGACGGTGCCGCAGGCGACAGCCAGAACGAAATTGAAGAGACGTATCTGCTGCCGATGGTCGAGGACGTTGTTTTCGGCGGCGTGCCGGCTGACCGCACGATCATGGCCCCCTATGCCGATCCGGACGGGGGGTTCATCAATCGACAGCGTCTCGCGCGGCGTCGGCCCCAGCTTGCCGCGTTCCAGAAGTTCGTAAAGACGAATCGCGCGCTGTTCGCCGCGAAAGACTGGATGCCTGTGCGTTTGCTCGTGTCGGGACCGGCGATGCTCCATTCTCAACTTTCGCACGAGTCGCTTCTGGCTGCCGAGGGTGCGGCGCTGAGAGGGCATGTACCGTTCGGCTATTCGATCTCTACCGAGGCGAATCTGTTGCCGCATGCGGAGAATGCCGCAGTGATCGTCGTGGCAAATCAAACGTGCCTCTCGGATGCGCAGATCACTGCGCTCGTCTCCTATGCGAAGAAGGGGGGACGCCTCGTCTGCACCGGCGAGTCGGGGCGTTATGACGAGTGGAACCGCCAGCGCCACACAAATCCGCTCAAAGCTGCGGTTGCCGAGTTACCGAATGTCGCATGGCGCGACGAAGCCGATTCCGCCAAGATGAAGTACCTGACGCACATCAAGTACGCGATACACCGTCCCGTGAAGGGGCCCGCGCCGTTTCTTGCCGACCTCGCCAAGACTGGCTGGAAGCCGTCCGTGGAGGTTGTCGCCGCGCCGGAGACGGTGTTCGCTCAATTCAAGGTCGCCGGGACCGACGTCGCTTCGGTGCACTTCGTTAACTACGAGTTTCTGCATCCGGTAACAGGTGTGCGGCTGCGTCTTCCGGCGGGTAAGAAGCCCGTATTCTTCGCTCCGCTTGACGATCCCGCCGCAACCGATCCACCACGCGAGGTTGCGCCCGGCGTCTGGGAGTTGCCGCCGTTCGTCAAGTATGCGTATTGCACGATTAACAGTAAAGGAGGGTGATATGCGATCAAAAAGAAAGTTGGCCGCACGTGCGGCTTTTTGGCTCAAAAAAGAGAACAGGAGTGCATGATGAAAATGACAAGCCGACGCAGTTTTATGGTGGGGACAGCCCAATTAACGGGCCTGTTGACGACGGGGTTAACTCTTAAGGCGGGAACCGATGGTGGCGCCGAAGCCTCCAACCTGCCCATTGATATCTGGCCCAAACTTAAACCTAAGCTTTGTGCCGAGGCGGACAAGAAGGTCGTCAAGTTAACGCCGGGTTCACAAATAACTCTTGATGCCGCCAACGGTGTGCTGGCCCCCGACATCAGGAACGTGTCGGTTCAGTCTGTCAGTGACAAGACCGCAGTCATTCCGTCCGAGGGCTTTCTTACGTTTGCGCTTGATGTCGTTGAACCGTTGTATGTGACCGGTACCGCGTTTGCCGTGCCCGACGGTGACTTGCGCCCGGGGCTGCGCTTCTACGTGCTGTCCGATGACACAGTCGTTGCCGCGCCCATGGTTGCTGCGCCTGCCTGGGTGGGCGTCGGCAATGCTGGGACCGGCCCCGCGCCCGACTGCAGAGGGACGAAACCCCCTGATGCCGTGCCGTTGGTGAAATGGTTCCTCTCCAAGGGCCGACATTACATCACTGTCGCCGGACCACATTTCCGTCCCGGCGGGACTTTCGAGCGCTTGGAGATCACCGTACTCAACAACAACGTGGAGAATCCGCAGTATCAGTTCGCCCTTGTGGCTGATTCCCACTTGAGCCTGGGGAAGCGGTATAAGTGGACAAACGTGATCATGACTGAGCCCAGCATTGCGAAAGAGTTGGTCGCCACGTTTAAAGCTCTTCGGGAGGAGGGTGTCGATTTTGCCATGTTTGCCGGTGACATGACCAACAGCGCGACCCGCGATCAGTTCCAACAGCTCGCAGATGTTTTAGATGAATCCAAGATGCCGTGCTATGGCTGCGTTGGCAATCACGATGCCTACCATAAAACGTCCCGGCCAGATCAGCTCGAACTTTTATCGGGAATGTTTCCGGGAGTGGCAACCGACTATATCCTTTACAAGCGGCCTCTCCGTTTTATCGTGTTGGACGGTTCCTTCTGGAAGCACAAAGACGGAAAATTCCACGACTTTTATGACAAGAAACAATCCGTTGGCATCGGGATGAAACCCGAGCAGATTGAGTGGCTGCAATGGGCTCTGGCCAGCGATGTAACCACCCCGACGGTGATTGTCTCGCATTATGCGTTTAAGGTTAACAATGACATCTCCTCTGCTGGATTTAATCTCGCGAAAACTCCCCCGGCCTCTGTAGGCCCCAAAGTCATGGAACTTTTGAGCAAGGCACCTAATGTCGTTGCGACACTGAACGGCCATACGCACTGGAATGAACTGGCGTCGCATGGAGACATCCAATGCATTCAAAACGCCGCTTTCGCTGAGTGGCCCTGCATGTACCGGGTTTTCCGTGTCTATGCAGATCGGGTGGAATGGGAAGTCCGGCAGGCAGGGAACCGCGGCCTAATATGCGAAGCCTGTCTGCCTGAAAAAGCGCTTACCTGGATGATTTCTACCCACGCGGGAGATCTGGCAGGAGAGGTTCGGTTTCGTGCGGGAAACAAATGATCTTCGCGCGCCCCCTGTCACTAACCGATTACTTGTTTTGGTGTGACGGGTATTGAAAAACGGCCGGAGTTGTCCTATCCTTAAATCGACCCGGTCGCGTTCTGTCACAATGGACGGACGGCGGGGAGTGTCAAAATCATGAAACTGGGAGAGACAACATGAGTATGCAGGGAACAGTTTTTTCACGTCGTTCTTTCATGGGAGGCTTGGCAGCCGCAGGCGCGGTGCCGCTCTTGCCGGGGTGCCGTTCGATGTGTGCGGGCAAGGGGCCGTGCTCGAAGTTTGGCGGGGTGCAGGTCGGCGTGATTACCTACAGCTATCGTTCGATGCCCGACAAGAGTGCTGAGGCGGTGTTGAAGCAGGTTGTGGACAGTGGCATCAATTCGATCGAGTTGATGGGGGACGTGGTTGAGAAGTACGCCGGCTCGTCGCTGGAAAAGGTCGCGGATCTGCGTAAGATGTATGCGGATGCCGGGGTCGGCATTCATATCGTCAAGTTCGGCAATATCGGTGACAAGAATTGCACGGACGAACGAATCGCTTACTACTTCAACGTCGCCAAGGCGCTGGGCGCCAAAGCCATCACGCGCGAAATCTCGGAAGAGGCGGCTAAGCGCGTCGGGCCGATGGCGGACCAGCACGGCGTGAAGGTGGCGTTCCACAACCATACGCAGATCAACGCGACAACCTATGACGGACCGATCCTGTCGTATGGCAAGAACCTCGCGATCAATCTCGATATCGGCCACTATGTGGCGGCGAACGACGATTGCGTGCTGGCGGTCATTAAGAAATACCACGACCGTATCTTCAGCCTGCATCTCAAGGACCGCAAGCGCAAGGCGAACAAGGGCACCAACATGCCGTTCGGTCAAGGCGACACGCCGATCATCGAGGCGCTGCAATTGCTCAAAAAAAACAAGTGGCGCATCTACGCCGACATTGAACTGGAGTACCCGATACCGCAAGGTTCGGACGCCGTGCAGGAAGTGGCCAAGTGCGTGCAGTACTGCAAGCAGGCCCTGATCTAACGCGGGCGAAGCCCGCAACCCAAGTTAATTAGTGCATTAGTGCATTAGTTTGTCTGGGAGCGCGCTGCCCCCAAAAAACCTTAGTGCCCTTGGTGCCTTCGTGTGAGGAAACAACTTGTTTTTTTATCGTGCTCGTCGAGCCGCAAGGCACTGAGCCGGCGACATCGCGCACGCCGGTCAGTACGTAAAAGTAGAGGTGTGGCAATGAACACATGGGGAATTCGTTTGGTGCGGTTGTCAGCGATCTGCTTGCTCTATGTGAGTGCGGCCGCGTGCGCATACTCGGTTGATGGGGTCAACACGGTGAACGGGGTTTCGAACGCGGTTCCGCCCGGTTATGTGCCGCCGCTGGTCAGTAACGGCAGCCTCTGCTTGCAGGTCGACCAGACCGGCGGCCAATTGCAGCAGGCCTACGTCAATATGGTGCCCACGATCTTCTGGGCAGGACGTCGTTACGATCCGCCAGCTTCGCGCCTGATCCCGTTCGGCCATTTTGACTGGCGGCTCGAAGCCGATGGCCAGCCGTGTCCGGTGCCGGCGGCGTGGTCGCAGACGCTGGATACGCGCGCCGGGGTCGTGGGTTGCCGCAGTCATTTCGGGCAGGGCGTGGAGGTGGAGACGACCGTTTTCACGCCGCTGGGACGCGATCTGATTGTATTGCAGCGCCGCTACCGTTCTGCCGATGGACAACCGCACCGTGTGCGCGCGGCGTTTGCATACGCGTTTTCCGAGCCGCGTAAGAGTGAAGGCTTTCCGCGGCGCGTGACCGGCACAAGTGTTGGGGATGAGTCCGCGCGTTGTGCGCGCATCACGTATCAGGCCGACGGTTATCCGGCCAGTTCCGGGATCGTGACGCTCGCCGCCGATACGCCAGTCACAGTCAAAGCCGATGGTGCGCGGGTTGAACTGGCTTTCGAGGGCAGCGTGAGTGAAGGACAATCGCTCGCGCAGACCATCTACCTGATTTTTACCGACTCGCTCGACGGCAAGGATGTTGAAGCGCGCGAGCAAAAGATACGGGCCGAAATACTTGCACTGGGATACGACGCGCTCTTGGCTGAACAACGGGCGGCGTGGGCCGCGTATTGGGAGCGCTCATTTGTGCGACTGCCCGAAGCCGCGCTGATGCGTATGTATACCACCGCGCAATACCACCTGCGTGCCAATGCCACCCGGTGGTCGTTTCCGGTCGGTCTCTTCAACACGCACTGGGCCGGACGTTATTTCGGTTGGGATGAAATGTTCTGCTATCAAGCGCTGGAGAGCAGCAACCGGCCTGATCTGGCACGCCGCTGTCCTGAGTTTCGTTTCAAGGGGTTGAAAAAAGCGCTGTACCGCAAAGCGCACTACGGGCGTCCCGGTCTGTTCGGCGCACATTATCCGTGGGAAGCACTGGAAGACGGTGCCGAGGGCGCGCCGCCTTATGGGTTTTGGGCCGATCACATCTTTCACATGTCCAACATTGCCCTGTCGGCTTGGCATCACTATCTTTACACGGGAGATGTCGACTACCTGTCGAAAGTCGGCTATCCGGTCATCAAAGAGTGCGCGCGCTTCTTCTTGGCGAACATGATCTACGAATGGCCCGACGGCTCGATGATTATTGGCAAGTGCACCGACTTGGAGAGGCTGGGTACATCGCGCCTCAATCCCTTCCTTACCTCCTGTGGCGCGATCTATACGTTGGAGTCGGCGGCGGCCGGGGCCGAACTGCTCAAGCTCGATTCTGATGAGGCCGCGTCTTGGCGTCATGCCGCGTTAAAGTTGCGTGAAAGCCTGCCGCACGAGAACGGACGTTATGTGCCCTACAAAGGGTGTGCGGAAGAGAGCGTGGCCTCGATGGGCGGACTCTTCCCGTATCCGCTCTTCGACGAAACGAACGAGTTGCAACGAAACGCGGCCTACCATTTTGTGCAGCACGGCCGAGCGTTCGGCAACATGTATCAGGTGGGCTCCTCCGTGTGCGCGTGGTATCTGGGTTGGATGGCGGCGGCGCTGGCTGAACTGGGCGATACGGTCGAACCGGCGCGCATGCTGCGGGAAGCGGCGGACGGAGCGGGATGCTTCGGTGAGATGTTTGAAATCAACGAGGAGAAGGTGCGTCGTTGTCCCTGGTTTTCCACGGCCTCCGGCAACGTTGTTTACGCGCTCAATCAGATGCTGGTGCAAAACCGCGAGGGGCGCATCCTGCTTGCGCGCGGCGTGCCTGCGGCGTGGCGGGATTACGCCTTCAAACTCGCCTGCCACGGCAATCTGGCGGTGGAGGCCGAGGTCAAGGACGGCCGTCTTGCACGGCTGGCGCTACTGCCGGGCGATCCCTCGCGCGAGCAGCGGCGGACCGTCATACTGCCCGCCGGTCTTGCCGAACACGTCACGTTCGACAAGGCATCGGTCCTCAACGTCACGCGGCAGGATGGGAGTGTGCGGCTGGAGGTTCTTGTCAAAGGCCCTGTTGAGTTGGTGCAAAGATGAAAGCAATAAAAGTCATCCATACGCTTGCTGCTTGGGTTGCCATTCTTGCCGCAGGTCTCTATGTTGTCGACGCTATTGGGGGCATACATTTTGCCACAACGGTTGAGCGCCGTTTTGGGTTTCGATTGATGGTGCTAGCGGATGACCCAAGTCGGCTCCATCAGACGGTTGAAGATTTTTTCGTAGGATTGCCACCCCCGCGGACATTGTATAAGGAGATATTCGCGACACGTCAATTGATGCAGAGATTGGCTTGTGATGGTTGTGTTCTTTTCCTTTCCGTGTTCGTGTGGCGCATCACACGGACGAAAAAACGTCAGCCCGGCGACGCACCTTAACGTGCATAACCGCGTGCTACAGATCAACTTGACACGTGATGGTGGAGGAGCGTATGGACATTGTCAGCAGCGAGATCCTTGTGTGGGCATTGTTTGGTCTTGTCGTGGCACTTTTATTTGGATTTGACGCCGTCGCGGCTCGTCGACGTAAAAGACAAAGAGGTTCCAATCACGCCTCGCAAGCGACCTCGGCCACCGGAGAAGATCAGCCGTCTGCCGCTGATCTTGCTGATGACCCAAACATGATCAAAGTCTATGATGGCTATGGGCGCGAGATGTTCATTACCAAACAGCAGTGGCGGGACGGTATACTCCTCGATAATCTCAAGAAGCATCGCGATGATCCGGATCAACTCTACGGGATGCTTGTCGGAGCGTTACAGGATGGATTTGCAGCAGACATAGTCGCCTTTGCGGAACACTTGCATCGTACAGACCCCGTTCCTTACAGGGGAACGACCCTCCTCGCGATTGTTTACATGGAAAACAATCGACTAGATGAAGCAGAGAAGACGCTCACGGACTTCTTGTCCAAGCATGGCGATAATGGCGTGGTCCTCACCAATTTGGCAAAGATCTACAGTCGGCGGGGAGACGACAGTCGCGCTGAATCCACGCTTTGGCGCGGGTTGGAGCTTGACCCCAATCAAGACAACGGACTTGATTGGTACGCAGCAATCTGTCGGGATCGCGGTGGCGAGGCCGAAGCGCTTGACGCTTATCGACGTGTGGCCAAACTGCCTCAAAGTTGGCGTGCCCAGCTTTGGTTGGCGCGGGATGCGTTGCAGCGTAAAGAGATCTCCGCTGCGATGGCCCTGTACGACGAAGCACTGGCAAAAGTTAAGACACCGGTGCCTGCGGACATGCTGATGCAGATGAGCGGCGACTTGGGCAACAACGGATATTTACAGGAAGCAATCCAACTCGTTGAGCCGTGTTTCGACCCCGCCATACATGGAGTGCTGGTTGGCAATAACCTCATCAAGACCAATTATGACCTTGGCCGCATTGACCGCGCACGGCATCTCCTGCATCAACTTTACGCGGAGAAACGTCCCGATTGGCAAGAGACGCTCAGGTATTGGGATACCGAATTGGCAAAGGCAGAGGTCGCCCAGCGCGCTCCCCAAAAACAGGAGCTCCCGTCCGTTGCGATGATGTCGGTGGAGGGACCTCTGTGGTTGCGGTGCGGCTCGCCCTTTGCTGCACTTCTCCCATCCAAGAAGGATACGGCGCGATCGATTGCCATCCTCGGGAGTACCGTGCTACAAGCCGATCCTTCTGGGGAACCAAGAACGCAGATGAGCGACAATTCTGGGCGCATAAGCCGTGCTATCCCTCTTCTACTTGCGGAGAGAATTCATCTCCAGACCGATGCGACAGGTATTGCTCTCATCCCCTGGGCACAGAATTTCGGTTTTGCCGTATTCGGCCGCCCCTATGACGACGGAGACATATGCGACCTCGCGAAACAAAACGACCGTCCCCCTGATTTCTTAGTTGGACTCACCGTGGATGCCACGCAACCCACGTGGAACTTTTCGATTCGTTTAGTACGAGCGGCGGATGGCATCCGCATTGTCGAGATGCAGGTCGCATCGGATCCACAAGACCTTAGCTTAGCCGGCGAGCGAGTTGCCGAAATAACCCAACTTATGCTTGTGAAGCATGTCGGTGTCCGTACGATCCGTCCGCCCAAATGGTATCGTACTCCCACGGGGCCGGACTTCTTCAACTACCTCTTGCGGCTCGAACAGCAACTTGCGGTCACCTGCATGAATCTAGATTTTCTTGAGGGCGGCGGATTGATTGGCGAGCATGAGATCCTAGACGGTATTATCCATCTCTGCGTGAGCCAGCCCGACAACGAACTTGTCCGGATGGTGCTTGTCCAAACGTTACGCCAGATGAAAAAGGTGCATCCTGCGTTGCTTGCCGAATACAGGGAAAAACTGGAGCTTCTGCAGCGTGAACATCCCCTTAAAGGCGATATCGGAAAGATGATAGCCGCCAACATTTCGGGGACGATGTCCGACGATGCCCCCGTAGTTGAGGTGAAGGAGTGAAGGAAACCCGAATCATGTGGATCGAAAGAAAGGACGGGTTGGCCGGTCCGGCCCGGATCGGTCGCGTCACATTCTCCAAGAGTCGAAAGTCGCTCCACTACGACGGCAAAACCTTTCACACTTTGGCCGGGCGCGGATTCAAGACGAACTACGTCGATGTCGAGACCGGGGAAGAGTACTGGATTTCCGGTTGCCACAAAGACGGTCGGGATGCCTTGTACACGACGGATGTTGAGGTTGACGAAGACGTGCGCGTGGAATATTGGACGGAGATCCGAGGGCAACCGGACAAGGTGCGAGTCGCGCGCTTCCGGGCGGTCGGCAAATGCAAATGAAAGGACAAAAGACGACGAGGACACAAAGACTTGGGATAAAGACTTAGACGCTTGACGGTCGGATGGAAGAATCCGTAAACTGCCCAGAAATGGATTTGTTGACGTGGAGTGCGTTTGTTGACGTCGTTTGGTACATCAGAAGAGAGAGAAAGAAACGGAATGAAGCCGCAATTGACAGTCGAACTACTTGTCCAAGAGGCGAAGGACTTTGCCCAGTGCGAATCGCGGCACCGCGAGCGCAGTCTGTTTGGCGTGACAGATGGTAAGGCCGTCGGCACCTACTTAGAGCACAAGTTTCAGGACCGTCTTCAACAGGAGTACTCGTACGTCAAGGGGTCGTCGGCCAAGGGTGTCGACTTCCCGAAACTCGGCGTTGATATCAAGGTCACGAGCATTAAACAACCTCAGTCGTCATGTCCGTTCAAGTCTGCCCGCCAGAAGGTTTATGGACTGGGATACTCCCTGCTTGTGTTCGTTTACACCAAGAAGGACGACAGGAAGAGCCGCACTGCCACCCTCGACATCAACCATGTTGTTTTTGTGGAGGCCAGCCGGACGGCTGACTTTCAGACCACCACAGGAATCCTCAAGATTCTTGACAACTCAGGGAATGTTGACGACATCATCGCCTTCATGACGGAACGGTTTCTGCCCCTTGACGACATTCAGGCTCGTCAGTTGGCAGAGGAGATTCTGAAGAAGCGACCAGAGGTCGGATACCTTACCATTTCCAACGCACTACAGTGGAGGCTTCAGTATAGTCGAGTGATTGAACAAGCGGGCAAGGTGGCAGGCATCAACAAGGTTATCTGATGAACGATACGCACAAAGCCGAATTCGGTGATTTTCAGACGCCGCTCGACCTTGCGAGGGAGATTAGTGAGTTCCTTCGCGTTACTGGTGAGACCGCAGACGTGATTGTGGAACCGACTTGCGGTAAAGGTAGTTTCATCTGCGCCGCCATTGACGCCTTCCCCAATGTAGAGGCGATCTACGGTTTTGACATCAATCCCGCATATATCCGCGACGCCGAGCAAGCACTCGAATGTGATGGAATGCGGAAGGTCCATTTGGAATGCCGAAATTTTTTCTGTGTGGACTGGGAAGAGTTCTTCGTGGACAAGAGGGGGCGCGTCCTTGTGATTGGCAATCCTCCATGGGTTACAAACTCGGCTCTTGGGGCACTCGGGAGCAGCAACCTTCCTGAGAAAACGAACTTCCAAAGGCATAGCGGTTTTGCCGCAAAAACCGGCAAAGCCAATTTCGACATTTCCGAGTGGATGCTGATCCGGCTGTTAGAAGCCCTGCACCGCCGCGCAGGTTGTATGGCTATGCTCTGTAAAACCGCCACGGCACGAAAATTGTTGCGGTATGCCTGGGTCAACTGTCTGAACATCGGACGTGCGTCCCTTCATCTGATTAATGCGCAAAAGCACTTTCAGGCGTCGGTTGACGCCTGTCTGCTCATTGTGCATACGGGTATTGCGGAGCCCGCCGCTATCGCCTCGGTCTATCCGGGACTGTCGTTTGACGAAAGAATAACGACCTTTGGCCTAGTTGGGAATGAGCTTGTGGCTGATGTAGACGAGTACCTCCAATTGCGCGATATAGACGGCATTCCCTATTATACATGGCGGTCGGGCGTAAAGCACGATGCGGCTGGCATCATGGAGTTCAAGCAGGATGACGGGTATTTTACCAACGGACGGGGTGAGAAATGCCAATTGGAGACCACGTACTTATTTCCTCTCTTGAAGTCGTCGGACGTTGCCAATGGACGGACGACGCCAAACCGCTACGTCCTCGTTACACAGCGGAGCCCGTCGGACGACACGGCTGCAATTCAGAAGAGAGCCCCTAAGACATGGGCTTACCTGACGGCACACGCTAACATACTCGATAAAAGAGGCAGTATCATCTACAAGAAACGTCCACGGTTCTCCGTTTTTGGGGTGGGCGACTATACATTCGCTCCTTGGAAGGTCGCTGTGTCCGGCCTGTACAAGAACTGTCGGTTTGAGGTCATAGGGCAAAAAGACGGGAAGCCGATCGTGTTGGATGACACCTGCTACTTCATTCCGTGTTCGTCGGAGAATGAGGCGAGCTTCCTATGTGAACTTCTGAATTCAGACGTTTGTCAGCGGTTCCTCAGATCGCTTGTCTTTTTCGATGCCAAGCGGCCTGTCACGATTGATGTTTTAAACCGCATCGACCTGAAGAAGGTGGCGGAGCGTGTGAACAGGGAATCGGATGCATGCGGAGTTCTGATGACGGGGGCAGAATTTGAGGATAGGCAGCTCTTATTGGTATTCGAGAAGGGGACAGAGTGTCAAACCGATGGGGCTCGTGCCCGTCGTGTTTCGCGCCGCCGCTGACTTCTGGAATTGTGTTGGATTGGTTTATGGATGACGATGTTCGATGGGAGAAGATGCGCATGAAGAGAACTGCCGCCGCAGTACTGGTCGTGATGTTAAGTGGCTGTACGATGAATCCTTATGGTCAATTCTATCGTGACTACACAGGCGGAATAGGGGTTGTAGGAAATCCAGAGTTGATTGCCCCAGAGAAGGAGCCGGTAGTCCAACAAGGAACTGATGTCAGGAAAGATGGAGTCGAGTTGATGAGAAACGGCTATGTACTCATCGGAGAATCCAGTTTTAACGCTACTTCGGTGGCGGATTCCGACGCGAAAGATCACGCTCGTCGCGTCGGGGCTGAAATCGTTCTTGTCTACAGTCAATTCACAGACACCGTGTCTGGAAGTATGCCTCTTACGCTTCCCGATACAAAGACATCCACGACCTACGGTTTTGCTTCGGCGTATGGTTCCGCTGGCTATGCTAACGCTTATGGCTCATCACACACGACCACCTACGGAACAAAAACAACCTATATTCCGTATAACGTTCGGAGATACGACTATCTGGCGACATTCTGGGCTCGGTCGAAACCGCGTTCTTTCGGAGTGTGTTTTGGAGATTTGAGTGACGAGCAACGCCTTCAGATCCAGTCCAACAAAGGAGTCTCCATTTTCGTAGTCGTAAAGGGCTCTCCGGCGTTCCAGAGCGACATTCTGGAGGGCGATATCATTCGCCGAATCAATGAAACGGATATCATGGATGCGAAACACTGTATTCAGGTCATCGGAGAAAACAAGGGTAAGACGATTGAACTATCCATTCTGCGGAATGGACAGAAAATCCAGAAGGAAGTCACGCTGAATAACTGAGGTGGCTTATGCGAAAGAATTAGGATAAAACTCACGGTCGCCGAACTTGGGCCCCCAAAAAATGTGTCACAAAAATGTGCGCTTGACCCTAACAGTCGGAGTGAATACGATCTCAACTGCGTGTGGGTTTTGTCAGCTTTCGCAAGACGGGCTTGATGACGTTGGCGTGCAGTGAAATAGAAACGAGACAAAATGAAAAAGGGCGATATAATCGACCTGCCCCAGTTGGCAGAGGCGAGAGGGCTTCCAGATGGAGAGTTCGTTGTCGGGGATGTGTTCGGAGGGGGCATGGGCACCTGCCTCAAGGTGACGCACCCGACGTGCCGTTCTGCCTTTGCGGTCAAGGTTATCCATTCTTATTTGCTCGGGAGCGATTCTGCATGGCTTAGATTTATCGAAGAACTCAAGCTGTGGTTTGTGTTATCTGAATCCACCGGTATCGTGGAGGCGATCTGTCTCGCCCGCCTGAACGAGGTCCCCTGTATGTGTTCACCGTGGATGCAAGGAGGCACACTGCGGGATAAGATGACAGCAAAGGCGCTTACGCCTAAAGCCCTGCTAGATTCGCTTTGTCGGGTATTGCATACGCTCAACTGGGTTCACAAGAAGTACAAGACGATCCATCGTGATCTCAAGCCAGAGAACATCTTGTTTGATGAACATGACCGTGCCTACATCTCTGACTGGGGGCTGGCGAAGCTGTGTGGTGAGCAGATGGGAAAGGTCGTGGGAGATAAGCAGGACTTCGTAGCACAGAACCCTGCTCTCACCCAAACCGGTTCATTTCTCGGGACAGTGATGTATGCTTCCCCAGAACAAATACAGGGACAAGGCAAGATCGATCACCGATCGGACATCTACAGTCTCGGTTGTATCATGTATGAGATGGAGACGGGGCATCCGCCTTTCGATGGTCGTACGGTGTCTGAGATTGCGAAACGACACCTACGATCCGTGCCACCCCGCCTTGGCGGGCTTTTCCGTCGGACAACTTTGGGTCTTGAGTCTGTTATTGAGCGTTGTTTGAAAAAGTGTCCGCTGGATCGTTATCAGGATTATGATGAGTTGCTTGCTGATGTCGTTCGTGTATGTTCCCGAAGAGGGGGATACATTCCAAGTGATTGTCCACCTCTAAGGGCGTACAGACCTGTACCAGGGGTGGATGAGTTCCGAAAGATGTTTCTGTCCAAGATGTTGAAGGAGGGGGAGAAGATTGGTGTTGTTAAGCTCGATGATCTGAAGCCGTATATCGAAGAATTCGGTGCGCTGGCTTCGCTTGGCAAGTGGAACGAAGCAAAAGACATCATTGAGTCCCTCTACTTTCCTGAACTTGCTAGTCCTTGTCAACACTGGCATTCAGGCCACACGGTCGCACTTAATTTTGCATTGTGTCTAATCAAGTGCGGGAAGGCGGACGAAGCCGTCAAGGTGTTGTCTCCCCTAGCAGAGATGGTTGACCAACCCGACACCTACTATGTCAATCACTCTCTTGCTCTTCTCCACATCAATTCTCATGCGGCCGCCGAGGCGCTTTGCGCCACAGGTCTCAAGCGATTTCCGCGAGATAAGGATCTCCTAGGCAATTACATTATTGCGCTTCAAGCACAGGGCAAACTGTCTGAAGCATTGGTTTGTCTTGAAGAGTTTCTCAAACATGGGAGAGACGTACACTTCCTCGAGACAGGCGCAGCTATCTTGAATAGGCTTGCTACTGCGGCTGGTGAGCAAGATTGGGGGGCCTGTGTGAAGTACAGAAAGCGAGCGCTGGATCTCCTGTTGGAGGCGAAGCAACTGAATCCACGTTTTGTAACGGCCCGGTTCAATCTCGCCTCCACGCTGTTCGACCTCGAGCAGTTCAGGTCGGCGGCAGACGAATATTGGGAGGTTGCGCGATTGTGCGGGAAGAAGAACACCATCACTGACCGTGCTATAGAGGGCGTCGCTCGCATACTGCTTGAAATGGGTGCGCCGAATGAGAGCATTAAATTCTGCGAGAAGTGGATGTCAGAAGTCGGTGACGTGACCGAATTGACCCGTTCGATGTCAATGGCACTTACCGAACGCCATGTCGTTCAGGACGGGAAACGAATCATAATTTGTGAGGCATTTGAGTTCTTTGAGAACATCGTTAGTACGGAAAAGGCGCACGTTGAGGATTTCTGTTATCTTGCCGATCTGTACGGACGTATGGATCGGTTTGATGAGGCTAAAGACACCCTTAAACGGGCACAAGAACGCTTTCCGCAAAACTGGCGTGTGCCCTATTACAGGGGGCTCGTGCAACATCAGGCAGGTCAAAGTGAAGCGGCTATTCGTTCACTGGAGGAGGCGTCTCGGCTAGCGCCATTCAGGTCTGATCCCGACTGGAAGTTGGCGCAGGTTTATCAATCACTTGGGAACGGGCAGGAGGCGGATCGTCTTCAGAAGCAGTCCGAAGCGAAGAAGGCGCAACGTAAGGCCATTGTTGATGCGGAGCTAACGATGGTCTGAGTCATATACCGTTGGAATCACAGATGATGACATCGTTTCCTGCGAGGGATGGATGAAGGAGCGTTTGGATACATTGCTGGTGCAGGCGGGGCTGGCCGAAAGTAAGGAGCAGGCCCAACGTCTGGTTCTGGCGGGTGAGGTGCGCGTGGCAGGTCAGCGCGCGACGAAGCCGGGGCATAAGGTGGATGCGTCGGCACCGCTTGCCGTGGATGCGCGGCCGCGTTTTGTGAGCCGTGGCGGCGAGAAGTTGGAAGGAGCCTTTGCAGCGTTTCCGGAGTTCGATGTCACGGGTAGGGTCTGTCTGGATGTCGGTGCCTCGACCGGTGGCTTCACCGACTGCCTGCTTCAGCACGGCGCGGCGCGCGTCATTGCGGTGGATGTCGGTAAGGGGCAGTTGCACTGGAAACTGCGGCAGGATCCGCGGGTGACCGTCATCGAGGGTTTTAACGCGCGTTATCTGCAACCGTCAGATTTGCCCGAACAGCCGCAGGCCGGGGTGACCGATGTCTCGTTCATTTCGCTGAAGCTGATTCTGCCGCCGATGGTCGATGTCTTGCCGCCGGGCGGTGAGTTGGTGTCGCTGATCAAGCCGCAGTTTGAAGCGGGACGCGCGAAGGTACCGGGCGGTGTGGTTCGCGATCCGGCGGTACACGAAGAAGTGGTGGCGGAGATCAAAACGTTTGGTACGGAGACGCTCGGGCTCGAGTGGCTGGGGTGCGTGGAATCCCCGCTGCGCGGTCCGGAGGGCAATATCGAGTTTCTGGCGTGGTGGCGCAAAGGAGAGACAAAAGAGGCATGAAGACAATCGGTATCATTGCGAATCTCGAGAAGGATCGGGCGGTCGAGGCGATCCGGAATGTCTCCGATCTGGCGGACGGCATGGGGTTCACGGTTTACGCCGGAGAGTGTGCGGCAGCGCTTTGCCCGCCGGAACGTATCTGTCCGGTAGCGGAGTTTGCCGCGCGCGGCGTCGAGGCGGTCGTGGTGCTGGGCGGCGACGGAACGATGCTGGACGCGGCGCACCGTACGGCTGGGCAGAATCTGCCGCTGATGGGGCTGAACATCGGCTCGCTCGGATTTCTCACCAGCGTTGAAGAGCAGCACTTCGCCGTGGCGTTGCAGCAGTTGCGCGAGGGACGCTTCACGGTGAGTCTGCGCACTGCGTTGGCAATGGAAGTGGTTCGCCGCGACGGCGAACGGTTCTCGCTGCCGGATGCACTGAACGATGTGGTCGTAAGCCGTGGCGCGTCGGGCCATGCGGTAGAGATTGATCTGGCGCTTGATGAGAAAGCGGTGACGCGCGTGCTGTGCGACGGCATTATTGTCTCGACGCCGACCGGTAGCACGGCCTATTCGCTCTCGGCGGGCGGGCCGATTTTGCTGCCTGACACACCTGCAACGGTTATCAGTATGATCTCACCGCATACGCTGACCTACCGGCCGCTGGTGATCCGCGATACGGTGCGGGTGTCGTTGCATGCGGCAACCTGTGTGGTGCCGATGATCGTGAGTTCGGATGGACGCGACAGCAAGCCGCTGCAGCGCGGCGATACGGTGCGTATCGCGCGCAGTCCGCGCAGTGTGCCGTTGATTGAGTTGCATGGCTATGACCCGTGTGATGTCTTGCGCCGCAAGCTGGGGTGGGGGAGCCGATGAAGCGTCTCCGCCTGCTCTGTGAAGGGATGGTATGACTGTATCTCCATGGATAGCGGTGGCGCTCGCGTTGCCGGTGTTGCTGTGCGGCGAAGCGCTCGTGCGGCGTGTACGCCTGCTCAATCGGTTCAATATCCCGGCGCCGGTGGTGGGCGGGTTGTTGGTGGCGCTGCTGGTGCTGATTGGCAACCTCTCGGGTGTTTGCGAGCTGCGTTTTGAAACCGGTGTTGTGCAACGTTGGTGGACCTGGCTGGTCTGCACGCCGTCGGAGTGGGCGCAGTCGCCGGTCAAGAATGTGACCCAGCCGCTATTGGTCGCGTTCTTCGCCTGCATCGGGCTGAATGCGAGTTGGGCGTTGGTCAAGCGCGGTACGCTACAGGTCGCGATATTTCTCGGTCTGGCGTTGGC
>Ga0255342_1002431_pt1 | contig 23121 bp, 19 predicted proteins | sample wastewater_treat_3_FD_192416 | JGI IMG/M metagenome (GOLD analysis project Ga0255342, IMG submission 192416) | Wastewater microbial communities from Lulu Island WWTP, Vancouver, Canada - plant14 | ecosystem: Engineered > WWTP > Wastewater > Unclassified | place: Canada: Vancouver, British...
TGAGCGGGCGTAACTCAGTGGTAGAGTGCTACCTTGCCAAGGTAGACGTCGACGGTTCAAATCCGTTCGCCCGCTCCATTTTTTTTGGCGGCATAGCCAAGTGGCTAAGGCAGCGGTCTGCAAAACCGTTATTCATGAGTTCGAATCTCATTGCCGCCTCCATGAAAATCAATAGCTGCGGGATTGATCCCCGCAGCTATTTTCGTTTTCTCCGGGATTATGACACAGTCTATTTTTCATCATTCCCGCAAAGATACTATGTTGCAATTCATTTTCAAGTCGTTTCGCTCTTCTCTGGAAAGAGTGAGTCCCATGTAGTGCGTAGCTTTAGCTGCGCTTTAACGGGTCTGAAGACCCGTGCTATATTCATTTAGAATGAAAAAGGGGATGTTATTGCATGCTCTCCCGGGTGATCTTCCGGTTTCCATTCAGTTTGCTCAATTCCAGATTTTGACGGCTTCGTAAAAAGTCAATTTCGCACTCTTTTCGTCATACCGGCAAAGGCCGGTATCCAGTAATTACAATGAGTTATGGACCCCGGCTTTCGCCGGGGTGACGGTGTGGGTTGCTTTTTACGATGTCGTCAAAGTTTCCGCATTTTTTTGTCCACGGCAACCACGTATCCGGAAGAGATGGAGACGATGGAATCGGGGATTTTTTCAGCAGCGTGGAACCGGCTCGTTGGAAAAGCGGCGGAAATAAAAAGCATCAGAAGGGACAGGGCAAGAAGGGGGGCGCATTCAATCTGGAGAACATATGTTTGTAGAGAGCTTTGAAAAATGTCATTTCGAGGAGCGTGAGCGACGAGAAATCTAAAGATCCCTCATTGCATTCGGGACATGGATTTCTCCCTTCGGTCGAAATGACAAAAACGGCCGTTAATGAACAACCCCGCCGCAAGCAGCGGGGTATCAAAAGCTTTCTATTTTGTATGGGCCATTCGCCGCAAGCGGCGGGGAATGGAACCCTAAGAGATTCAAAGCTCTCTTGTCTTATGCTGTATTTGTGAGGCGTTGCTTTTTAACAAAATCCGATAGGCGTTTCAAGTTCTTTCGTCGTATGCAAAGCCAAATATAAACATTTGTAATAATTATCGAAGTATTGTATGAAAAAAAGCATTTATAAAAAGTAAACTATGGTTTGGGGTAGAAGCAACATTTATTGGAGATATTTGGGTGGCGGTTTGGTGCAAAAAAGGTTGTTTTTTGGGTGAGCTCCTTGGCAAAGGCAAAAGAAATTAACTCAACGGAAAAGTTGTTAAATGTTATTCGCGGCGCGAAACCGCCTTTTCCGGCGACGCCGGGCAGCGGTCCGAATATTTCTTTCAAGAAAAAGCCTTCCTTGAAGATAACCGCCAACTTATTCCGTTTTTTCAATGGGAAGCGGCCTTTTCAGGTAGGCGTGGATATCGGGGCCAATGCCGTCACGATGGTCAAAATGAGGAAAACCTCTGACGGCAAATCCCTGCTGGTCGATCAAAAGGTTGTGAAATTCGGCGAGGGGATTTCAAAAAAATCCCCTGAATTCAATACCTTGCTCAAATCATCGCTTACGGCATTTGCCGGATCGTTGGATGATTGCGATATCTGGGCGATGATGTCCGCCGCGGAAGTGAATGTATTCCGTTTGAAGATACCGATTGTTCCCGCAAATCAAATGGAAAACGTCATCTACTGGGCGGCCAAAAAAGAAAATCCCATCGATGAAAAGGAAGCTTTTTTTGATTACGAAGTTCAGGGCAAAATCAACGACCAGGGCATTCCAAAGTACGCCGTCATGGTGTACAGCGCACCCCGGTCCGAGCCGCAGAAAGTAAAAGATTTGTTTTCTTCCATCGGCGTGAGCCTGACAGGCGTCACCATCGCGCCTTTTGCCATTCAAAATTATTTCCGGACGGAATGGATCAAGGCTGGGGAAGGGGCCTTTGCCGGCATTTTTATCGGACATGATTTTTCGAGAATCGACATCTATCGGAAAAATGACCTGGTGATGACACGGGTAATCAAGACAGGCATCAGCAGCATGATGGAGGCTATCGATGATGCCATCGCGGAAGCGTCCCCGGGCGCCAGGGAAGAAAAGGAGAGAGCCAAAGCCTTATTGAATGAAATTGCCGCCGATCCGGAAAAATGGATGAAAGAGGATGGCGGCGTCAACTGGGCCGAAACCGGAATTCTGGAGATGACGGCGCCCGCTCTGGAGCGCCTGCTGCGTCAGATCGAAAGAACGATGGAATACTTCGCCACCTCCGTCGGTTTTGAGAAGGTGGAGAAAGTTTATCTTTCGGCTGCGATCAGCGTATTTTATTACCCCCTGCTGCATTACCTCAGAGAACAAATCGGTTCCATCAGTGAATATTTTGATCCGTTTGCAGGCAAACCATTTCCGGTCAAAAGCGGGCTTTCGTCTCTGGCGGAAAGAGCCTCGCTGATTCCGGCCATCGGGCTGGCCCTGTCGGACAGCAAACACACGCCGAATGCCATCTTCACCTACGCGCAGAAAAAACAGGAGCTGATCCGCAAGAGGATCAACCGCGGCGTTTTTTCGACGTTCGCGGCCGCTTTGGCCGTCTGCCTCGTCATTATGGCTCTTCAGGTCAGCGAGGCAAGGCAGCTTGGTGTTCAAAAAGGAAAACTCGAAAAAGAACTCTTGCTCTTGGGCCCGAAGTTGTCTAAAGATAAAATTGCTGAAATGGCCAAAGAAATGAAAATTCGCAATCAGCACAACCAGCGGTATTCACAGAAATACAAAGGTCTGGCGCTGATCAGCGAATTGTCTTTCCTGACGCCGGATGATATTCGCCTGACCCAGGTGCGGATGTCCATTCCGGAGCCGGGCGCCGGAGGGCAAACAACCGGGGCAGCCGGAAAGGAAGCGGCGCCAAAAGAAAATCTTGTTCTCCAGGGCGTCGTCCTGGGTTCCCGCGGCGCGATGGACGCGCAGCTGGCGCAATATGTCATGAAACTGGAAAATTCACCCATGCTGCAGGGTGTGGTTCTGCAGAAAAGCAGCGTCGCAAAATTCAGGAACAGTGAAATTCTGCAGTTTGTGATCAACGCGAAAATAGGGTAGCGATGATAAAGAAAATAATGGAGAAAATTCCGTCCAAAAACGTGGGATACATGATCATCTGCGGTGGCATTATTCTTCTGATCATTTTGCTGGGGATTCTTCCCCTGCATCGATACAACGTCAAGCGTTCGGAGGCTGTCGCGGGCATTCAGGCGCAAATCGACGAGCAGAAGGAACTGCGGCAGATTTATCAGTTGATCAGCCAGGCTTCGTTGAAAAAAGACGACCGAATTCTGCCGAACCCGATGAAAACGAAACTGTCCCGGCAGAACATGGATGAATTTCAGGATTCTTTCCGGGCGGAAGCGGCCAAGGCCGGCATCAACATTCTCTCCCTCATTCCGGATGTAAAAACCATGGCCGGCGGTTCGCAAAACCTTCTTTACACAGCCATGCTGAAAGGAGAGTTTGCCGATTTCCGGAAATTGATGATCGGGCTGGGGTCGCTGCCGTACATCGACCGGATCGAAGGGATCAACATGGAGCAAAACAGCGACTCCATGGATTTTGAATTGAAGATATGGGTGGCCCTGGCCGGATAGACGGATGCGGAAAGAATGAAGAAGCTCAACACTAGACAAATGATCATTCTGGCGGTTACCGCTGTTGCGGTCCTGTATGCCGGCTATGAATTGCTGATTGCCGGTCCTTCCGCCAAAAAGGCCGGCAAAGCAACCGCGCCTGTTGAAGAAAAAGCTGCCCTTGCCGCATTGACCAGTGATATCATGTCGAACAAGGCAACCGCAGCCGATGTTTATGTGGCTCAAAGAGCGGAGGCCGAGTGGAGCAAAAATCCTTTTTGGGACAAGGCTTCCTACCGCGCCTTTGCCCAGAAGGAGGAAATGAAAGGCGTCAAAGAGGGGCCCAAAATCGTTTATTCCGGTTATGTCGAAACCGGGGCTAAGAAAATGGCGATTATCAACGGTTGGGAATACGAAGCCGGTCAGTCCCTTGACGTCGAAGGATACCTTTTGAAAAGAGTGACGCCATCGCGCGTTCTGATTATCAATCGCACCACGGGCGGCGAAACCTATGTGCCGATTCAGGAATAGAAACCTTTGCACAAACTGGTTTCCTGTCGTTCCCGCGAAGCCTGCCCTCGAGAAGTCGGGGGGCGGGAATCCAGTATTAAAGGAACTGGTTCCCCGCCTCCGCGGGGACGACGTCTGGATACCGGCCTTCGCCGGCATGACGGCTAGAGGGGTTGTGAAAAGCTCTCGAATAGAAAGCCCCGCGGGTTTTTGGAAAAGCGAAAAAACAGGAGGTTGAGGCCTTGACCTTAAGAAAAAGACGCAAAGAATTATATCAAACGGCAATCGGCTTTCTTGTGCTGGTGCTCCTCATCGGGTGCGCGGGGGATATGAAAAGCAAAAAGCCGGACCCGTTTTTTGAAAAATGGGAAACGATGGCGGAGGCTTCCCGCGGATCTTCTCCGGCAGACAGGCAAAAAATCATAGAACTTCCGACGCCTTCCGACCAAAAAGCGCAACTTTCCGCTCTGATAGGGGATAAATCCCAAAAACTTCCGACCAAGCCGATCAATCTGACCATGCGGCAGGCGGATCTCAAGGCCGTGCTGCGGGCCATGGCCAAAGCCGTCAATACCAATATCTTAATTAAAAATGATTTGAAAGGCGACGTCAGCGTCGATTTCCGCTCGGTCCCCTGGGATCAGGCCTTTACCGGTCTGTTAAAGACGCACGGGTTGAGTTATGTGTGGGAAGGCAGCATCATCCGCGTCATGTCCATTGAAGACATTGACCATGAATTGAAGCAGAAAGTGCAGATGCGTGAAATTGACTGGGTGGAACCCCTGATGGACCCTGTAATCATCAAAATCGACTATGCCGATCCGAAAAAACTGGAGAAGACGCTGCAGAACTTTCTAACGAAAGACAAAGAAGGCAAGACAAGAGGCTCTGTAACGCTCGATGAACACAGCAATTCCATGATCATCTCCGCAAGCGCGCGCGATCTGGAGCGCATGGTTCCCATTATTGAAAAGCTGGACAAATCGACGCCGCAGATCCTGATCAAGGCCAATATTGTCGAAACGTCAAAAAGCGTCGCGCGCGATCTGGGGATCAAGTGGGGCGGATACAACAGCGGTAATTTGAGCGGCAACCAGCTTGTGGTTACCGGCGGCAGAGGGGTGCCATCCGGCGGAAGAACGTACACTACCGATCCTACCGACAAGCAAATATCCCTGGGGTCGGGAACAATGGGGGTTGATTTCCCGGCCGGCAGCGCGGGATCGCAATTACTGGATGCCGCAACCGGTCCCCTCGGCACGTTGGGCCTGATGTTCGGCGTCGTCGGTGGAAATTTACTGGAAATGGAATTGCAGGCTCTGCAGAGCGACAGTAAGATCAATATTGTTTCGAGTCCCTCGATCACAACGCTGGACAACCAGAAAGCCTTTACCGAGAACGGAAAGAAAGTTCCTTTTGTTACATTGCAGCCCAGCACAACGCCTGGCGTTCTCCCCACACAAACCGTGACTTTTCAGGACGCCGTGATGAGGCTGGAAATTACGCCCCATGTGATTGACGGCAAAAACCTGAAGATGCAGATCAAGGTTTCGAAAGATGAACTGGATTTCAGCCGCGCCGCCGATATGTACGGCAATCCCATCATCAACAAGAAGCTCACCGAAACCTCGCTTATTGTCCGAGACGGGGAAACCATCGTGATTTCAGGGTTGACCAAAGAAACCAATACGGCCGGCGATGCGGGCTGGCCGTGGCTGAAAGACATTCCGGTTTTGGGATGGGCCTTTAAAGCCGACAGCCGGTCCGAAGACATGGAAGAGGTTCTGATTTTTATTACGCCGCATATCCTGAAGGTCGCCGGCATCAATGAGCGGCTTTCCTCGGGGATTCAGGAAAAACCGGCTTCCGGGCAGAAGGGCATTAATTAAAGGGAGGCGCCGGAAATGGATTATTTCAATATTCTTCATTTCAAAAAGGAACCTTTTTCCAATTCTCCGGAACCGGAGTTTCTTTTCGCGGCGCCGCAGTACGACATCTGTCTTCAGATGCTCGAGATGTCCGTTCGTCTGAGGCGCGGACTCAGCGTGGTGATCGGCGATGTGGGCACCGGGAAAACAACCCTCTGCCGCAAGCTGATCCAGAATTTATCTGCACCCACACCTTCGGAGTCGCCGGAGATCGATACCTATCTTTTGCTGGACCCCGCGGTGGAAAGCTCAATCGTCTTTGTCAAAACCGTTGCCGGGATCCTGGGGATTCGCGACATAACCCCAGAAGACAGCGAATGGCAGCTCAAGGAAAAAATCAAGAACTTCCTGTTTGAAAAAGGCGTGGATGAAAAAAGAATCATTGTCCTGATTATTGACGAGGGGCAAAAGATCCCTGACGAGTGCCTGGAAATATTGCGGGAATTTTTAAACTATGAAACCAACGACGCCAAACTGCTCCAGACGATCATTTTCGCGCAGCCGGAACTGGAGAAAAGCCTGGCCGCCCGGCCCAACTTAATGGACCGTGTTGATTATATACATCATTTCAAGCCGTTGAACTTCTTGCAGATGAAGGCGATGATTGAATACCGGGTCTCCGTCGCCCGTCAGGAAACGGTAAAATATCCCCTCTTTACTCTCAGCGGACTGCTGGCCATTTATTTCGCCACCGGCGGTTATCCCCGTAAGGTTGTTTCGCTGTGCCACCAGGCGCTGCTCAAGATGATCATTCGGGGCAAAAGACAAGCAGGCTGGTTTCTGGTTCGAAGCTGTTCGAGCAGGACAAAAGCGCAGGCGCAGACCGGCAGGCGGGTGGTATGGAGGGCGGCAAGTCTTTTGGTGATGGCCACCGTGCTTTTTTTAACTGCGCTGTATCTGATCGGACCGGAGAACCCACAAAACGGCGCATCCATGAGTCAGGCGCTGACCGGCATATTCCATAAAAAAGAATCTTCACTCCCTTCCGCGCCGATACTCCCGGCGCCTCCTGTTCCTGCCGTTCCGCCGACAGCCGCCGTTTCTCCGTTGCCGGAACAACCGGGAAAAAACATCGCTCCGGAAAAAACACCAGAGCCGCTTTTAGGCTCCATCCCCGGAAAGGGCAAGTTCACTCTGTGGAAGATCATGGATAATATTTATGGAGATGCAGGCGAAGAAATCATGCGGCAATTTCTTCTGGCCAACCCGCAAATCAAAGACAGCCGCAATATTGCGGAAAACGCCGTCATTCAGGTGCCGCTGATCATGGACAAAGCGCGGCCGATTCCGCCGGGTACGATTCTGGTTTCCCTGCAAAGCGGCAAAGATCTGGCGCCTATTTACTATTCGTTTATCGAAAGAAAAGACCGGTCCGGCGCGCCCGGACGGATGTTTCTTTCTTTCTGGAGCAAGCGCGAAGGCAGAAAGTTCGCGGTGGCGCTGAACAAGCGCTTTGAGAGCTTACAGGCGGCACAGGATGCCGTCAATCGACTGCCGCTGGAAGTTGCGGCAAGCGCAAAAATACTGTCGGCATGGGACGGCGACACGGTTTGCTTTAACCGCAAGCTTGCCGGCATCTGAAGAGTGAAACTTTTGAATTTTGTCATATCGAGGACCAAAATGCACCGCCTGATGTCATTTCGAGGAGCGAAGCGACGAGAAATCTAACGATCTCTCATTGTATTCGGGACAAGGATTTCTCCCTTCGGTCGAAATGACAAAGAAGATGGTCGAAATGACAAAGAAGAGGGTCGAAATGACAAAAAAGGGGTGCGAAATGAAAATATTGGCGGTTTTTCAAAGCTCTAAATGTGATGAACTCGTAAAATGCCAATTTCGCATCCTTTTCGTCATACCGGCAAAGGCCGGTATCCAGTAATTACAATAAGTTCTGGACTCCGGCTTTCGTCGGAGTGACGGTTTGAATTACTCTTTACGAGACCGTCAAATGTGAGGAGTGTGGATGAAAGTCAAAAAACGCCTGGGTGAAATGCTGATCGACAGCGGTCTGCTCACGGAGGAGCGCCTTCAGCAGGCCCTGGTTGAACAGAAGAAAGCCGGCCTGAAGCTGGGTCAGTATCTCACCCGTCAGGGAGTGGTCAACGAACAGCAGGTCATCGACATGTTGAGCCGTCAGCTCAATATTGCCAAATATCACCCCGATCAATATCCGCTGGATCTGTCACTGGCCCATTACATTCCCATTGACACCGCACAGAAATACCAGGTAGCGCCTTTGCGGAAAAAAGGCAGGCTGCTCACCATTGCCATGGTCGATCCTCTGGATATCAATGCGCTGGATTTCATCGAGATGCTGACCAATTCGGAAGTGGAGCCCGTGGTCTGTTCGGAAAGGGAGCTGAACCAGATCATCAGTTCGCTCTATGGTTCACAGTCCGGTCTGGGCAGCATCATGGAAAGCTTGGAGGTGGCCGCCCCTGAAGAAAGTCAGGAAGAAGCCGCGCCGGGCAAAGAGACGGAAGTTTCCATCGCTTCCCTGCAGGACATGGCGGGCGAAGCGCCGGTTGTCCGCCTGGCCAATTCCATTTTTGCGCAGGCCATCCGCGACGGCGCCAGCGACGTTCACATCAGCCCGCAGCAGAACAACGTCCAGATGCGTTTTCGGATTGACGGCAAACTGATCGAAGTTCCATCGCCGCCCAAGGCGCTTTTTCTGCCGATCGTTGCCCGGATCAAAATCCTGGCCAATATGGACATTACCATGTCCCGCGTTCCCCAGGACGGCCGTTTCACGCTGAAAATGAGCAGCAAGGAAATCAACGTCAGAGTGTCCTCGATCCCGACCATCTACGGGGAAAACCTTGTTTTGCGAATGCTGGACATGAGCGGCGGAATCTATACACTGGACCGCCTGGGCATGATTCCTTCAGACCGGGAAAAGATCGAGATGATGAGCAAGAAGCCTTACGGCCTGATCCTGAGCACCGGCCCCACCGGCAGCGGCAAAAGCACAAGCCTTTACGCGATTCTAAGCGCCATCAACAAGCCGGACATCAACATCATCACCCTGGAGGATCCCGTCGAATACCGCGTCAATAATGTCCGCCAAGTCCAGTTGAACCGGAAAGCCGGCATGACCTTCGCGAGCGGATTGCGCTCCATTCTCCGCCAGGACCCGGACGTGATCCTGGTCGGTGAAATCCGCGATTCGGAAACGGCGGCGATTGCCGTCCAGGCCGCGCAGACCGGCCACCGCGTTCTGAGCACCGTTCATACCAACGATGCCGCGGGCGCCGTGACCCGCTTCATCGACATGGGCATCGAGCCTTTTTTGATTTCTTCCGTGCTGCTGGTTTCCTTTGCCCAGCGGCTGCTGCGGACCGTCTGTCCCTACTGCAAGGAATCCTATCAGCCGCCGCAGAGCGCGCTGGATGCGCTGGGCATTACAAAAGAGCAGGGCCAAAACGCCAATTTCGCGCGGGGCAGGGGATGCCAGCAGTGTAAAAACACGGGCTATAAGGGGCGAACCGGCCTTTTCGAAGTTCTGGTCAACGACGCAATGGTTCAGGACATGATCATGAAGAGATACTCCAACCAGCAAATTACAAAAGCGACGATCGAGGCGGGAACGTTGAGAACCTTGATTGAAGACGCGGCGGCAAAGGTTATGAACGGCATCACCACGCCGGAAGAAGCAACATCGGCGGTTATGACCTAGGGTGAAAAAAGATGGCCAATTATGTTTATTCGGCAATCAACGAAATGGGAAAGACGATAACCGACTCCATAGAAGCGGAGTCGGAAGAAATAGTCAACAGCATGCTGGCGGCGCGAAACCTGATCCCGGTCCGGATCGTGCGGCAGGACAAAAGCGGCTTCAGCCTTTCGTCGTTGTCTTCTCTGCGTTTCGGGGCTTCGGTTAAAACAAAGGATTTAATTCTGTTCACCAAGCAGTTCCGGTCCATGATACAGGCCGGCGTTCCCATCATCCGGCTGATGCAGGTCCTCGTCAGCCAGACGCAGGACAAAACTCTCAAAAAAGTGGCAACGGAAATCAGCCAGGACATCAAAGACGGTATGACGCTTTACGCGGCTATGAAGAAGCACCCGTCCGTCTTTTCACCACTATATCTCAGCATGATCAACGCCGGAGAGATCAGCGGCTCCGTGCCGGAAATCCTGGAGCGCCTGATCGATATCGTCGAACATGAGGCGAAAATCAAAAAGGATATCAAGTCCGCTCTGCAATACCCGATCATCGTTGTGATTGCCCTGGTCATCGCGTTTGTTGTTCTTCTGACTTTTGTCATTCCCAAGTTTGTTGCTATATTCGCCAAAGCCGGAATTGCGCTGCCGCTGCCGACGAAAATTGCCATGATTATGTATCAGGGGCTGGCCAATTACTGGCACATCCTGCTGGGAGGCATTATCGCTCTCGTTGTCTTTCTGCGGTATTACATTAAAACCCCGGCCGGGCGCTACACACTGGACACTTTTCTTCTGAAAATGCCTCTGTTCGGTTCCCTGTTTCAGAAGGCGGCCATGTCGCGCTTTGCGGCGATCTTCGCGATCATGCAGGCCAGCGGCGTTCCCGTGATGAGAACCATGGAAGTGGTGTCGGACACCATCGGCAACACGGCAATTTCCCGGGAATTCGACAATGTCCGGGATAAAATACAAGAGGGGCAGGGAATTTCCGGACCGCTGCGTTCCGCGAAGCACTTTACCCCGATGGTCGTGGATATGGTGGCCATCGGCGAAGAATCCGGCAACATCGAAGAGATGATGCGGCAGGTGTCTCTCCATTATGACGACGAAGTGCAATATGCCGTCAAGGGATTGGCCGATTCGATCGGCCCGATTTTGATGGTCGGTCTCGCCGCGGTGGTCGGCTTCTTTGCCCTGGCGATATTCATGCCCATGTGGGATTTAACCAAAATGGTCAAGTGAGCTCCGGGTGAAAGATATCACATCGAGCATAAAAAAACTTTCCGCAGGACGTTCTTCACCGTTCCGTGTCAGCCTCTTTGTCCTGATTCCCTTTATCTTCACGGGATTCACCGTTCTGGCCTTTCTTGTTGCCTACTACGCCGGCAGAGCTTCAACGATACAGCTTTTTTTACTGGGCGGGGCGGTCATTGCCTTTACCGCTTTTTCGGCGGTTGTCGTAACGTTTGCCGTTTTGAGTCCCGTTCAAAAATTTGTCGATGAAGTCGAATCTTCTCCGTCGTTTCCAAAACCACCATCCGAGTCAGAACCGGAATCGAAACCTAAGGTTAATGATGAAATCGATCATTTTGATCACGTTTTTCGTGAAGTAGCCAATTTGATCAGCAAAGTGGATGCGAGAGATCGGTTTCCCGGAATCGTCGGCCAGAGCCGGGCCATCCGGAGTTGCCTGAGCCAGGTCATCAAAGTAGCGCCGACAGACAATACGGTCCTTTTGCTGGGTGAAAGCGGTGTGGGAAAAGAACTTTTCGCGGAAGCGATTTATCAGGAGAGCAACCGTCAGGGGAAACCGTTTGTCAAGCTCAATTGCGTGGCCATCGCGGCCGGTCTGCTGGAGAGCGAGCTCTTCGGTCATGAAAAAGGATCCTTTACCGGCGCCACGGCCAAAAAGACGGGAAAATTCGAGCTGGCCAACGAAGGAACGCTTTTTCTGGACGAAATCGGCGACATACAGTTGGAGACACAGGCCAAGCTGCTGCGCGTCTTGCAGGAGCGGGAGTTTCAGCGCGTCGGCGGTAATGAAACCATCAGGGTCAATGTGCGGTTTATCGCCGCTTCCAACAAAAACCTTCACCAGATGGTCAAAGAAGGGACTTTTCGTGAGGATCTTTTCTACCGCTTGAATGTTTTTCCGATTTACATTCCCCCGCTTCGTGATCGCGTGGAGGACATCCCGCTCATCGCCCGGCACATATTGGATCGTATGCCCGAAAAAAAGGAACTGTCCCCGGAAGCGATGCGGGAGTTGATGACGTGGTCCTGGCCGGGCAATATTCGGGAATTGAAGAATGTGCTGGAGAGAGCTTCCGTTATGGCCGATCAGGGGAGAATTTCATCAGTCGGTTTGGTGTACCGGAAGAACATGACAGATGAACAGCAACAGACGGTTTCAGATGCGGTTCACCTGGGGGAAGAAGCGGAAAGTGAAACGGTTTCAACGGAAGCAATGAAGATTTCCGAGGGCTTTAACCTCGACGAACATATCGCGGCTTGTGAAAAAGAAATTATTTTAAGAGTGCTGAAGCAGGCCGGCGGCGTTCAGGCGCGAGCCGCCAAGATGCTCGGGATCAACCAGCGAAGCCTCTGGCATCGCATCAAAAAATACGAAATCGACGTTTCCTCAATTAAAAACAATGGATTATAAATATTTGTCACCTTGAGCCTGTCGAAAGGCGAGACTGTCGAAGGATGAACCCACCCTATGTCATCCTGATACTTCGACAGGCTCAGCATGACATTGCTTTTCGAAGGGTGAGCCTCTTCCTGTCATCCTGAGCGAGTCGAAGGGCGATCGTCGTACGGCACCGAGCTTCTACCCATCACTCACAAGCACAATGGTCCTTTCAAAAGGCCCGCCTGCTGGCATTTCAAAAGCACTTGAATGTGTAACTTTCACTTTTATCCCTTTGTCTTCATAATTTGTATAATTTACAGTAAAACCGCCTATTTTTGTTAAGTTGGCGCTCTTGTCATTTAGTACTTCATTGAGGTGGGTCATGCTGGGAGGTTTTCCATTTTTTAAAATTTCCCTGGAATAAGCCAGTGTTATTTGTTCACACCCCATTCCCAGGACGTACTGAATAACTTTAACTTTTGCTTTTTCTATTAAATCCGTATAGCGGGGGAGGGCGACGGCCATTAAAATAACGATAATAACGACAACGAAGATGGTCTCCAGCAATGTAAAACCAGTCGATCCCGTTTTAGGTTTCATGTTGGATACTCACCAAAAGTCATAAAAAAATCGATAAGATTTAATCTCTCCGGGTCAATTCCCCGAAGCTTGCTTCGTTCCTTTGGATTTGGATACCCCGTAGCTTGCTGCGGGGTAGTTCATTTTACATCAAGCGAGAGCTTTGAATAACGGCCGTTTTTGTCGTTTCGACCGAAGGGAGAAATCTTTAACAAACGGCCGTCATTAAGATTTCTCGTCGCGCACGCTCCTCGAAATGACATTTTTCAAAGCTCTCCAAGCATGTATTGTACCAAGTAATGACGCCGCGCTGTTATTCAGAAAGATATCCTGTAGGGATCGCTCCCCGACCGATCCGAGAGACTATTAAAGCTCATTTTTTTAATCGATTTGAAAATTGCTACAAATATTGTTGATAAATGGAAGGCATTTCAATTTTTGGTGATGTTTGTTCGTACCTCTTTTATTCTTGACGCGCTCGTAAAAAGTCAATTTCGGCGCCTTTTTGTCTTACCGGCGAAAACCGGTATCCAGTAATTACAATGGGTTATGGACCCCGGCCTTCGCCGGGGTGACAACTTGAATTACTTTTTACGAGACGCCACATTATTCTTGACCAGGACTATTAGGGTTGTATATCTGGCATAGTAAGTGCTTAATGAAACAAACAAGATCGCGATGTTAAAAAGAGAAAGATTAAAAAAAACTATAGAACAAGGAGGAAAAAAATGAAAGCGTTGAAGAGCAGCAAAGGTTTTACGTTGATTGAGATTATCGCCGTTTTGGTGATTCTGGGCATTCTGGCGGCGGTGGCAGTGCCAAGGTACATTGACATGCAGGGAGAAGCCAAGAAAGCAGCAGCCAAAGGACAGATAGCGGAAATGAAATCATCAGCGAATTTGGCATACGCTAAAGCTTTTCTTAGCAAGGGCTCACAACCGACAATTGGAGATATAGTGACCGCCCTTGGCACATCAAGCGCACAAGATGTTGGAACTGCTCCCGATATATGGAATATTGAATTTCAGCGTGGAACGGGTGATTCCTTAAAGCTTGTGGTTAACAGTAGAAACACAGACACAGGTTATAATGCAACAGGAACTTGGAATATGCCTTCAAACTAAACATTATTGACGACCTCGTAAAAAGCAACCCACACCGTCACCCCGGCGAAAGCCGGGGTACATAACTCATTGTAATTACTGGATACCGGCCTTCGCCGGTAAGACGAAAAGAGTGCGAAATTGACTTTTTACGAAGCCGTCATTATTGAAAGTGGAACAAAATAAGGCTATGGAAATTTATTTCCGTAGCCTTATTGCATTTTGGACAAATTAGCGGATGAAAAAATGTAATATTTCTATTCAATTTGAGCTAAGTTTTTATTCAATATCATTTTTATTTCATCAATCTCAGGAATATATACGGCGAGATTCTTTTTTTGCGCAAGTCTTTTCAAATACGAGGATATAGAGACGTTGCCTTTGAGATAATATAATTTATCTATTTCTTTTTTTAATTTTTCCTGATCATTTGTTTGATTGTAAAGATTGATAAGCGCCAGATTTCCGTAAGCATCCTGAGGAGAGGTACTCTGATACAGTTGCCACAAAGCGATAGAAGATCGTAAATTTCCTTTTATTCTGGATGTTTCAGCTAAAACTGAAAGCGGGAAAGATCTGGACAAATCTTTTTTCAATACCTTTTGGGCATCAGCTTCGGCCTTTTGGTAGTCTTTTTTCTTAATGTGTATCAAGCTTAAAATTTCCAAAAGATCAATATGATCTGATGCTTTGTTTATAGATGAAGTAATTAGCTGATGCGCTAAGTCATTTTCACCCTTCAGTATATGGATTTTTGCCATGTATATAATATTTGAACGATAACTTGAATTAACCTTGTATGATTTTTCAAAAAAAACGAATGCCTCATCATATTGACCTTCCATATAGTAGTACTTCCCCATGTTATTTTCTTGAACAGCACGTATGTGGATATTGCCAAAATTATCGACAGCAAGAGCTTTTTCGAAATATTTAAATCCTTTTTCTTTTTGTTGATAATGCATATAGGCGTTTCCCAAGTTGCCATAAGGACGGCTTAGATTGGGGTACTTTTCGATGTTATCCGACCACAGAAGAAATTCGTCCGAGAAGATGGCATTGCGGCGGAAGGTCACATCTCCCAAGCCGACAATAATGATGATGACTCCAAGGGCTACAGCAATTTGCAGTAGTCTTTTATACGAAAAATAATCAAGCACATAAACAAAAAATTGGGCAACCGGAATGAATAAAAACATGGCGGGAAGATAATTACGATGCTCGTAAATTAATTCAAGAGGAATGACTGTTCCTTCAATGATATGATTGAGAAAAAAGAAAAGAATACAAAAGGACATCAACGGGCGTTTACGGCAAAGATAAATTGCTGTCGCGATTATAAATAATATCAATAAAATAGCTGGTAAGGTCGTCCATGGCTGCAATAAAGAATGAGAAATATCGATGTCATATAAGAGCGTCAGGCGAGAATGAATCGGATAAAAGAGCAGTGAAAGATAAAAAATAATAACTCGCGGTTCAGTGAGAAGCCTCTCATACATTGTGAAATCACGGCCGGCATACCCGCTGAAGGCGTTGGAAAATCCACCTGTATATAGAAAACCAACGATAATAAACAGCAGGAGAGGAGCAATAAGAATTTTGAGGAACCTTTTAATGTTTTCTTTCGTCGCGCCTTGAATCAACAGCAAATCAAATAAAAGAATACTGAAAGGCAGCATAACAGCGTTTTCTTTCGTGAGCAGTGAAGCCAGCCCGGCTAGTGCGCAGAAAATAAAAAAGCCGATGGATTTTCCTTTAGTTTTAGACATTCGCCCCTTCAGGTAAAAATACATAGACATGATGTAGAACAGGCCTGCCATGGAGGTCATCCGCTGGACGATATAGGAAACGGAGGTAACAAAAACAGGGTGAACAGACCATAAAACCGTGGCTAGAAGCGCGACGGGATAAGCGATATTCTCATATTGGTTTTTGCAAAGAGGAAGCTTCAGCGTATTGAAAATAAAGAGAAAGAGAAAAACCGAAGACAGATAATGAATAAAAAAATTAACGAGATGAAATCCAAAGACATTGAGCCCCCCCACATAGTAGTTAAGAGCAAAGCTGGCATAGGAAAAAGGTCGGAGAAGTCTGTCCTGATATATGCCAATGAATGATTGCTTTAGCTCGGAAAAGGATAAAGAATTAATCTGAACATTCGGATTTTCGATAATGTTGGCATAATCATCAAAATGCCAATCGCCGTAGAAGCTGTTGGAATAAACGGCCAGCAGAAGAATCAGCAATGTAATAAAAGTGAACGCGTATTGCCCCGGGTTTTCACATTTCCACGAGATAGGCAGGGTAAAACCATTTTCTTTCGTCAGCATATCATTCACCTTAAAATCCAGCATAGATGATTCCCCTTATATTTCATCGCCGGATAAAGCACAATTATTTTAAATGGCTGTGATCAGAAATATTTATTTTAGCCGGTTACCTTGCCTGCGGTTCATGTTGATAACAGCCCGAAAAGCCACAAAGGGCGAGGAAAAGACACAGGTGCACATTGCACATTATCTGCGGTATGCAATCTATAACACTAACTGAATTTCATTGATCTGTCTAAAATCTTTTACGTTGTAAGTGAGGAGGTGAGAAATATTGTTGTCAATCATCGTTGCCACGATGTTCATGTCGTGTATCTTTTGCCGTGAGACGGCATACTTCCCGATTAAAGCAATAAGGATATGGATTGTTGATTCTTTCTCGTGAACAAGGGTAAAATGCGACATAAATTCTTTTATCTTCGCGGTCGCCTGTTTATAGGTTAGCGGCTTTTTAAAGATATTTTTGTTTGTGGAAATGGCAAAATATTCTCTCAGGATTTGGGAAGAAACACAGAGGATTGTTCCTGCTTTCAAATGTTTGTTCAACGCAGTAATACATTGAATGTATTTTTCCGGTTCAAAGTCTTCAAAGGTTGAATAGATCAGAATGTTGGTGTCAACAAAGACTTTTTCAGATTCTGGTTTCATACGCGTCTTCCCGGTTAAAATCTCTATGCTTGCCGCCGCAGCGATAGGTCTTAAATTTCCACACCCTTTTCCTTGCCGGTGCTTTTACCTTATCATCGTCAATAAACGTGATCAGCACCCTTGCTTCCCGAACAGGGATAAAATCTCCCGTGGAAATGATTTTCCCGTTTTTGTATAAAGCTTCTATTGTTCTATGCATAAATACCCCTTCGATTACTTTCACTTATTATAAACTTTGCTTTGTTTAATAGCACGTCTTTCAGAAAAGTTCTATATCATAAGCTTGGAAAATTGAATATCTGCGGTTGGTTATAAATCGGCCCGACAAGAACCATTACCCGCCCCGTCATTCCGGCAGCGCCCCTGAGCCGGAATCCAGGAAGTTTCAATCGTATATAAAAGCGATTTCCGGTGTGTTGCGAAAACCTATGAAATGGTTTACACGGAAAAGCATTAAAAGTAGAGCGCATACAGCTCGTACGAAGGGTTGCTCATGTCTACTGACATCGCGCGGGAAAACCTCATGACCTTGAAATTCCATCTTGACATGTTGGAATTTCAAGGTAAATTTGCGGAACGTCAGGAAACCATCACGATTGGCGGCCTGACGCTGAACGATGTCGGCATTAAACGCCAAGATCAACATTGGCTGCGAGGCGGTTTGCCGCTTTCCTTTTTGGCGAAAGATGAAACGGACAGTATGGCCTGGCGTAAAAGTTTCATTCAGACATTTCTGGAAAGGGATGTTCCACAGTTTGGCATCGCCGTGCCTGACGCCATCCATGCGCGCAGCTATGAACGATCTTGGTTTGCATAAACTGTTTGTCATTTACCCCGGAACCAAACGTTATGCTCTGGGGCGCAATATGGAAGTGCTGCCCGTTGATGATTTACCAACTGTGGGATATTGACGGGAAGAGGCTTAATATGAAAGATAATTCCAGACAGCGTCCTCACGTTCTTGTTTTAACCTCAACTTTTCCCCGCTGGGAAAATGACACGGAACCCGCGTTTGTCTTCGAACTCAGCCGACGTTTGGCGGATGAGTTCGAAATAACGGTCATTTCTCCCAGAACTCCCGGAAGTAAAGAGCGGGAAGGCATGGCCGATCTGCGCGTCATTCGTTTTCCTTATTTTTTCAATCGGTGGGAAAAACTGGCCATGCACGGAGGGGGGATTTTGAACAAGTTGAAATCCAACCCTTTGTATTACCTGATGATTCCATTTTTCTTGCTGGGTCAGATGCGGGCGGTTGTTGGTTTGCTGCGAAGCGAGCGATTTGATTTAATTCACGCGCACTGGCTGATTCCGCAGGGATTCGTTGCGGCGCTAAGTTTGTTGATTGCAAGAAAAAAAATCCCCCTGCTTTGCACATCGCACGGGGGGGATCTATTTGCCCTGAAAGGGAAGGGGCTTCAACGACTGAAACGCTGGGTCATAAACAAAAGCGCCGCGCTCACCGTGGTCAGTAAAGCCATGAGAAAAACGGTTGTCGCTATGGGGATTGATCCGGATAAAGTGGAAGTGATACCGATGGGTGTTGACTTGAAAGGTTTGTTTACGCCCGATCCCTGTGTTCAGAGAAAAACCGATGAACTGCTTTTTGTCGGGCGGTTGGTGGAAGTAAAAGGTTTGCAGATACTGCTTGAAGCCATGACCAAAGTAATTGCAAGGCATCCGAATATCCATTTGATCGTGGCCGGTGCAGGCCCCCTTGAGTCAGAGCTGCGGGCATCAGCCAAGAAGCTTGATATAGCTGATCATGTTGATTTCCGCGGAATGGTGATGCAGTCAAAACTGCCCACGCTATATCGACAGGCAACGATAGCCGTATTTCCTTTCGTCGTTACCAAGAGCGGTGTCCAGGAAGGATTTGGCTTGGTTGTGGTGGAAGCCATGGGCTGCGGTTGTCCGATCATTGCCGGTGATCTTCCTGCAATACATGATACCGTGGTCCACAAAGAAAATGGTTTGCTTTTTGAGTCAGGCAATTCTCAAGCGCTTGCGGATGCGATTATCAGAATGCTTGCCGATCCGGATTTGTGTGCCAAACTGGCAGGGGAGGGAAGAAGGAGAGTGGTGCAGAAATTTGACTGGGAGATTGTTGCGGAGAAATATGGAAAAATTTATCAAAGGCTTATGGATTAATCCTCCTTAATAATATGGAGCATATCGTTTTTAATATGTTTTTCATTAGCAGCTTCCCAACGTTTGTGAAAACTTATGTTTTGATTTTACCGCAACAGAACCTCTTCAAAAGCTTTACAGGACTGTCCCCAATCATTTTGCGCGCCGTAGTCAACGCGGTCTAAAGTTAAGGCTTTCATGATCTTGTCGGCAAGATCATGCGGGTCGTCCGGGCGGGCGAGAAAACGGTCATCACTTTTCAATATCCACTTCACGGATGGCGTATCCGTGGCGATAACGGGAATTTGGCATCTCATGGCCTCATATAACTTGACCGGGTAACTGTAGTTGCCGAAACGGGAAATCCGGTTGATCACAACGGCAGCATCGAGACTGTTTAAAAAAACAGATATTTTATCGTCGTCCAGATAACCCAGCCATTTTAGTGATGACGGCAGTGAAACACCTTTTTCTTTACGTCCTGTCAGGATCAAGTCGATGCTGCGATCCGTATTTTTAAGAATTTCGTGCGCGTCAAACAATGTCTGGATGCCTCTGTTACGGTAAATCGATCCGCAATATCCGACAATCTTTTTTTCTCGGGGGAGGTTTAATTCATGACGGCATGTATCTCGGTCAAGCGGCATGAAGGTTGGGATGTCTGCGGCCATGGGGACAATAAAGACAGGCTTACCGGACCGCGCTTGTTGGAGCAATTCGGCCAATTGCGGACCAGCTGCCGTTACGGCTGTGGCTTGTGAAACAGCACGCCGCCACAGAAAATGAAGAGGCGTACACCAGGGCAGATAGCTTTCGTAATTATCGTAAGCGTCAATTAAGCTCTTCACTCCGAACTTCCGGCCCAGATGTTCTGCCAGAATACCGAAATAGGTATCGGAAAAACCGACAATCCAGTCTGGTTTTACAGATTCGATGAGTTGGCATGCCCGGTTGTAGTATTGAAGGGGAGAAAATGGCGCTATGTTTTCAGATATCCATGTAATGCTTTGGCTTTTCATAAACTCAACCGGTTCATTGCGGTAATTCAAAAGCAGCAGATACGATTCATGACCTTTCAAAGATAATTCATGCGGCAAATAAAAAAAACGGCCATACGGCCGGGTCAACAGATCCCGCCCCTGCGGCCGGCGTTTGCATAAGAAGAGTATTTTCATTTATGTGCTCCGGACAGGATTATCCATAATCTGAGTCCAACGGTGCTAAATTTATTTATCAGTGATTTTCATTTTTAAGGACCAATTTAATGATATCCGCAAAACGCCGTTGGAAAGAGACGTTATTCCAGTGTGCGGCTCTTTTTCGTCCTTTTTCAGACAGAGAAATGCAGAGACTGTCATCTGTCCAAAGTCGATACATCACGTCAGCTATTTCATGCGTATTTGAGGGATCAAACATAAGTGCCGCATCGCCGACCTGTTCAGGAATTCCGTAGATATTTGAAATGGCCACCGGACAGCCAAGAGCAAAAGCTTCGAGAGGCGGAATATTCGTCGGACCAAAGTATGTTGGCATAATCAAAGCTCTGGCTCGCCTGTATATAGAAACCATATCTTGGTCTGGTATGTAACCTAGGAATATGACGTGGTCTGTAACAGACGAATTTAAAACGAGAGAGCTTACCTCGTTGTAGGCATTCTTTTGTGAACCTGCGAAGACGATCTTTATATCCGGAGCCTTATTACGTAAATATCCTGCGGCTCTGACTAGTTGCTCGTGGTTTTTATGTTTCCAGAATTGTGCGGGATAGAAGAAAAACTTTGCAGGCAATCTATGCTCAAGATCGTTTTTTAAAACATTATTTTTTTCATAGACATAAGGTGGCGCAATGTATGGCAATACATGAAGGATCTCTTCGTTAACGTTGTAGGAATCAATGACTTGGCGCTTGCCGACCTCAGAATCCACAAGAATGCCCTGAGAGTATCGGCATACATTTTTATAGTGTATTTCTCTTTTGTGAAAGTTTAAGCCACCGGAAACTTCAGGGAATCTTCTTTCGTATCGATGCATGAGATCATGTATAGTGCTTAAAGATTTAACGGGAAGAAGATAACTCCATGTGTCCTGAGAGGGAAATATCCATAGCGCACAGTTTTCTTTTATAATTTTCGGAATAGCGGTATTCAGGAGATGAGAATATTTGCGCAATAATGATAAAGGGATTCCAGAAAGTAACCACAGTCTTCCACTAAACAGCCTCCATAAAAGGCCGAGACGTTTCAACTGCAAAACCTTAATTGAATTTGACGGCAATTGACACTGCCATGCATCTTCAGCGCAGGCAACAACAACTTCATATTCATTTTGGGGAAGGGCCAATGCAGCATGCAGAATGGACTGGCTGTATTGAAATGCGCCGCCGCCGTAAGGATCAGAAAACAAGAAAAGTCCGATTTTTTTACGTATTATCCGGGTACTCATAGATAGTTCGCGCGGATAATCCATTCATAAAGATTTTTGTCTTCTGTAACTGAATTCTGATGCATTAGAAAACCCTGATAATAATGGCTCTCAATATGGCGTTGCCTGGCGTTAGCATACAATCTATATTTTTTGCGTAGCAAGCGTAAATAATTAAAAACTCTGGAAAACGCTGAATCCTGAATTATATTTCTGTTTCGTATTTGTGTGTATGAGTCTGAAATGCCCTGAAGGTAACTACGTCTGCAGAAATATGTCCCAGTGAGAAGATTTTGTGGCGTCTGAAATGTAGTATTTTGAGACGTTGAACGGTATGTCGCAGAAATCATATTTTTAAAATTCCATATTACGATAAAAAGACCGCATTTTTCCAAGAATAGAGGTAAGAGCCTTATATGAGCTCGGATTGAGATGAAATAGAATCCAATAGGATGCCAATTTAGATCTCATCTTCAAATGAGAAATTCTAATTGATTCTGAAACCAGCTTTCTAGCTGTTTTGAAATCATCTATACGCGTAAACCGAAGCGAAGCGGAAAGAAAATGCTCGGCAAGAGCATCATTACCGAGTTCGGTTACAATCTCATTCTTATGAGCCATTATTATATCAAGATATCCAAGAGCATCATTCACGAGATTTTTTGAAATCGTCGGCTGGTCATGCAGATGATAGATTGCCAATGGTTCGTTTACAAAATCAAACTCAGTGTATCGTGAAAGTTTAATACAAAGGTCCCATTCCTGATAAGCGCGAATGCCTTCGTTAAGTAAACCAATTTTATAAAGAATGTCTTTTCGCACAACTAAGGTATTCGTATCAGCAATCCATCCTCTGAGGGCATCGTTGTAAATTTTACCCTTGAAGCGGGGTTTTTGTTCTTTCGAAGGCCTCCCATCAGAATAAACCCACATGAAGCCAGCATATACAACACCAATTTTGTCATTTGACTGATCAATTAGCGAGAGTTGCTTTTCCAGTTTACTAGCCAACCATTCGTCGTCTGAATCAAGGAATGCTATATAGAGAGCCGTAGCTGCACGTATTCCTGTGTTGCGTGCAGCTTGAGCTCCTAAATTTTTCTCTTGTTGAAGAATCTTGAGACGATGGTCTTCATGCTGTAATTTTTGAAGTATTTGTAAGGTATCATCTGTCGATCCATCGTCAACGACAATTATTTCCAGATTCTGATAAGTCTGCTGAAGTACACTACGAACTGATCTTTCGATGTACATAGCTCGGTTATAGGTTGGGATGACGACGGATACGGATTTCACAAAAACTTTACAATATCAAATCTAATGATTTATTTTTATGATTTCATTCCTTCTTAGTAGAACAAACATCCAACATGCTTCATTCTTCTTCAAGAACGAAAATAATTTAAATAGCATTTCAAAAATTCGCAGTCGAGATAATGATCGGAGTAAACCGAACCGGTTTTTTGCAAATGAAGTTCTCTCATTTGATGTTATTGATTCAAATTCGCTATATTTGGCGCCGCAGAATATACAAACAAAATAATGGTCTAACGGATAATAAATGTTCAGTATCTT
>Ga0255342_1002439_pt1 | contig 23012 bp, 18 predicted proteins | sample wastewater_treat_3_FD_192416 | JGI IMG/M metagenome (GOLD analysis project Ga0255342, IMG submission 192416) | Wastewater microbial communities from Lulu Island WWTP, Vancouver, Canada - plant14 | ecosystem: Engineered > WWTP > Wastewater > Unclassified | place: Canada: Vancouver, British...
GTGAGGAATGCGAAGTCGTTCTTCGTGTCGCTTGCGGGCGTCGCCATCGAGCTGGCGCTCTTCTACGTAGCATTCAGTACCTTGCTCGAAGTTCCGCTTCCCAGGGGGATTCTGTTCTAGTCATCGTCTAGATTTCTCATCAATACAGCCGGGCGAGGGGTGACCCTGTTCGCCCGGCTGTATTGTATCTGGGATCCGGCATCGTGTGGCGCCTCGCATGGCGACGCGACGCGGCAGGCAGGAGGCCTTGTCTACTTGAGTGCAAGGAGGCGCTCACACACGGCATCGCCCACCTGTGACGTAGATGCCGTGCCGCCCAGATCGGTCGGCCTCGGCGCTTTGCAGTCGCTGAGAGTGCATTCGATCGCTTGCATGACTAGCTTGCCCAGTTCGGGATGGCCGAGGAAGTCTAGCATCATTGATACAGACCAGATCATTGCGATTGGATTGGCTATGCCTCTGCCGGCTATGTCTGGAGCCGAGCCGTGTATGGGCTCGAACATGGACGGGTACCGCCTCTCGGGGTTGAGGTTAGCGCCTGCGGCCAGGCCGATGCTTCCCTGTATGGCTGCGCCTTCGTCTGTGAGTATGTCGCCAAATAGATTCGTGGCTACTATGACGTCGAACCACTCCGGCTTGGTGATAAGGTACATGGAAGCTGCGTCAACGTGCACCTGATGCGTCTCTACGTCGGGGTAATCGCGGGCCACCTCGCGAAAGACCTCGTCCCAGAAGACCATGCTGTAGTTGCATGCGTTCGACTTGGTGACTGAGACCACGCTCTTCGATTTGTTGCGGGCGCGGGCCAGGTCAAATGCGTACCGCATGATCCGCTCAGTGCCTGTTCGTGTGAATATGTTGCTCTGTACCGCCACTTCGTATGGAGTGCCAATGTGGACCCTGCCGCCGACCCCCGAGTATTCACCCTCGGTGTTCTCGCGAACGACGACGAAGTCGATATCTTCCGGCCCCTTGCCCACGAGCCTGCCTGGCACACCCTGCAGCAGCTTGATGGGGCGCAGGTTCACGTACTGATCGAATGTCTTGCGGATTGGGAGCAGAAGACCCCATAGTGATACATGGTCAGGCACTACTCCGGGCGCTCCGACTGCGCCAAGCAGTATGGCGTCATGATCTGCCAGCGCATCCAGGCCATTCTCATCCATCATTCTGCCCGTCTTCAGGTAGTGCTCGCAACCCCACGGAAACTCGCGGAGGCGGAACTCGAGGCCGCCATGTATGCGTGCAACAGTGCGGAGTACCTTCAGTCCTTCGGCCATCACTTCACTACCCACGCCGTCTCCGGGCACTACAGCAATGTCCAGCTTGTCCATTCTACATCTCCTCCATCGCAGACTAGTTTTCCAGGTAAGGCACGACGCCTCCGGAGTTGGGCATGACTACACACGAGAAGGCCGCGCCATGTTTGTCCGTGACAAGCCGCAGTGCTTCGTCGGTAGAGTGTGCCGGCGTCATGAAAAGCTGACGGACTGTGCTGTCCGGCAGCCCGGACACCAGGATCACTTCCTTCTCGCGGAGCACGCGGGCGAGGCTGTAAGCCTTATGTCCTCCCAGCTCGAACCTTTCGGCAAACCGCGCGAAGATGTCGTCCAGCGATGATGACTCGACCATCCATCTCTCAAACGTAGGTTCGCCGAAGCCCTCCGTGCAATCTGCTATGAGCACTATCGTGCCGCCGGGCGTGACTGCCCTCTGCGCATTGTCTAGGCCTTTCTGTGCCTGATAGACATTGATGTCCTTCGGATATCCGCCTGAGCTGGCTATCGCCACGTCAAACAGGTGGTCAATGGGTGTCACAGAGATCTCACGACACTGACGCACGCCGTCGAGCCACGCCTGTTCCATGTCGCCCGCTACCACCGCGCACACGCTTCCAGCTGCGTCAACCACCACGTTGACTGTGAAACCCACATCGACCTTCCGCCCAGCCTCGACCATCTCTTCGCTCACCGGATTGCCGTCGAGCGCGGCCACGGTTGCATTGTCGCACGTCATGAGCGAGTGATTGTGTTCGATGGAGACTCTGCCGGATACGCCGGGGAATATGGACTTTCGTCCTCCCGAGAATCCGGCGAAGTAATGCACGCCTATTACGCCCGTAGTGATGAGCATCTCGGCTTCACATACAATCCTGTTGACATAGAACTCGGTTCCGTGGCTGAGCCTGCCCATGTAGACCAGGTTGGACTCGTCATCGCAATCATGGTTGACGACCCGATACTCCCGAACGATGTCAGAACCAAGGGTTTCCTCCATCTCGTCACGGGTGATGCCTCTGTGAATGCCTGTTGCTACGACCAGCGTGACGTCGGACTTGGCTATGCCTGCGTCCGCAATCTCCTCCAGTATCGGCGGGAGGATAATGCCATTGGGAGTGGGCCGTGTTACATCGTTTACAACTACGACTGCTCGCTCTGCCCGCTTTCGTCTTGCCTCCTCTCGAAGAGTCATGGACCCTATCGGATGAGCCATGGCGTCAACCACTGCCGCCAGGGGATCGCTGAGCTTGGGGGGATGCTTTCCGGTCAAGACCAGCGGATTACATAGACGGGACATATCGAGATCGACTGCGGATCTGCCCGTTTTGAGTTGGATCGACATGATGTGCTCCTCCTTGCTTTCGGCATCACTACAAGGGAAATGCAACAGTCGTGCCATAGCGGAGGCGAATATCCAAATACGGACGTAGCTGCGGAAAAACTGCGGCCTGTACTGCGTGGCTGGGATATCCACCCGTCGCTGAGCTGCTGCTTGGCCGAGGTGATTCATTGTTGAAACAGGAGGATATCGTGGCGTCACAGGGAGTTCTACTACCCTGACCGGCCTAACGATGGTGCGTAGTCAAGACTTCTGTCGCGTGAGGGTGCGTGTAGAGAATGTTGCTCTCACAGTCGCGGACCTCTCCCGCTCCTGCGCCGCGCCGATCCGGCGCCTGGCGCCCTGTTCAACCCATCCGACTGCGATTCTGGGTCTGGCCTCTGCATGCGACCTCGCCAGGACTACAGCGAAAGCGGTTAGGGCAGAAGGGGACCCGGGGGCACCCTGTTCATCTTGGGATGGGATTCCGTGATCTCCGATATCTGCCCATCTGGCCTAACCAGATTCTGGCTCATCCTATTCGTTTTCGGGCGGGTTTCTTGATCCTGCATTCCGGGGGTTAACCCCATCCTCATGAGACTCTGGATCAGAAGAAGCGTGGTGTGGTAATCAAAGCAGAACACGGCTGTGGGAGGTTTGTCTGAAAACATGAGGCGTTCGACGATCTCGGAGAACCGCCTGTGCGCTGTTACCGGGCTCTTGTCAAGCTCAGCGCCGTAGTCGAAGCAGCCGTTCTCCTTTTCTGAAGTGGCAAGTGAAATCTCCAGGCCGGATACGGGTTCGATGTCGTGGAGTTTGAGCCCGCTGTGGAATCCTCTCAGGCGCTCCTGATTCACGTTGCTCTCAAAGTCCAGAGCTATGACTGCAATGCGGCGATGCCCGAGCTCGCACAGATGCTCAACGCCAAGCATGGCGGCGCCTTGGTTGTCAAGGCACACAAGGGATGCGGAGGGCTCGTCAATCGGAGACTCGATTGCCACGACCGGTATTCCTGCTCGCACCGCGTCTCTGACGGTTCTGTTGCTTGCAGTGTAGTTGACAACGATGCCATCCGCTCGATGGCGTATTAGTCGGCATGTGTAATCAGCCTCCCGCTTGGGGTCTAGTCCTGTACCGCACAGAAACATGCCTGTATCCTCTCGATACAGTACTCTCTCGGCCGCTCTAGCCAGCTTCATGAAGAACTCGTTGGTGATGGCAGGAACCATATAGCCAACGATGTAGGAGCGCTTCGTGTACAGGCTCTTCGCGGCAAGGTTGGGCTCGAACTGCAGATCGGCCATGGCCTGCAGCACCCGTTCGCGCGTCTTTTCGCTGACCTTTGGGACGTTGTTCAACACGTTCGACACAGTAGTGTGGGATACCCCGGCTCTGCGTGCTACGTCCCGTAGAGTGGCCGACATTGCTTCATTCCTCCGATTTCAGACATGATCGTATCCTACAGCTACATGCGACACCGCGTGGTTTCCACCGTCAACCTGGAAACAGTGAACTCACCGGCAACCACATGAACTAATCAAGAAGTGGGGATTCGCCGTGCAGGAGTTGCAGGGATTCACAAGCGAAAGCCTCGGGATTCATCCCGGGGATGAAGCGTTCCAGCCTCCGGCCTGCTCGCCGCTCCCGTGCTCGCTTGCTCGCTGCCTTCTGATGGCGTATTTGGTGAAACAAGAATACGAGAAAGACCAAATCTGGCGTGCATTCCGGATATCTGCTCATGTACCGCATGGTCTGGATTCCGAAGTATCGACGGCGTATTCTCGTCGAGCAGGTGGCTGAGAGACTAAAGCAGACTATCGAGCAAACAGCCGCTGAGCGAGAATGGGATGTGGTCGCGCTGTAGCCACCCAAGCCCATGATGAGATGAACCCATCCCAAGGTAGACCGGCGAGCACAACTGCTCGCCAAGCTTGGCGCAACCGTCAAGCAAGGCGCAGCTAAACTGTATGAGAAGCGTGGGCGCTGGTACCTGGCTCTGTCCATCTCCGTCCAGGTGACGCCGTGCGTCGGGACGAAGGTGGCAGGGGTCAACCTGGGCCTCGCGAACTTAGCGGTGGTCAATTGCGAAGGCAAGACGCTGTTTTTCAGCGGGGACCACGCCGCCTTTGCCCACCGCATGAAGGACAAGGAAGCCCGTTCCGGCGTGTGGCGTCGTCGACCAAGCCAGCCGCAGGGGGATTCGCTTTGGGTGTACCGCCTGCGGCCACACAGAGCACGCGGATTCCGTGGGCGCCGCAAACATCGCGAGAGCAATCAGAGGAGTGCCTCGCCCCCTTCACAATTCTCAAGCCTTCTCATTTGACACCCAATTCCTTCTCAATTGAGAAACCAGCGACTAGTTGGGAGCCTCTCGGCACTGCTTCTGGTGGGGCTCTCTTGCTGCACTGCGCCGGTTTCGCCGCCACGGGCGTTTGCCTGCTGCCCGATGGCACGTGTCATGCAATACATCATTGTGTCGTTGATGTACGAACAGACGCGGGCCTAGAGATGCTGTCGCTGCGAAGAGGCGACGTCGATCTGCCCGAGTGAGGGGGTGAAAGGCGAGAAGACTGTGTGACATGGATCAACGCTGGGAGAAGAAGAGGTTTCTATCAGAGACGCGACTTTGCGTCCCATGTGCGTGTGCGGTACGGAGGGACGGTCCCTGCGTAACCGCATACGGGCCATCTTGAGTGCATAAGGAGGGCATAAGCGTGAGAAAACGGACCCTTATCCTCGTAGCGATTGCTTTGCTGTGTGCCGGGGTTTTTGGTGGAAGCGCGACACACGCGAGCACAGCAAGTGGACTAGATAAGGTCCAGAAGTTCGTATTCAGCAGTAGGAGCGATATTACAGGGCTGAACCCTCTGCTCCACACCACGGGCCCTGACAACGGTGTTCAGAGCATCATCCTCGAGGGCCTGGTTGAAAGAGTAGCTGACGAAAAGGGCAATGCGGTCATAAAGCTGACGTCCGCGAAATCGTGGGATCTCAGCAAGGACGGCACTGTGTACACCTTCAAGATCAGAGACAACGCAGTGTGGAACGACGGCGTTCCGGTAACTGCCAACGACTTCGTCTACTCCTTCCGGATGATGGCTGACCCCAGCGTAGGCTGCACTAATGCATGGCTCTTCGACGGCGTGATCCTGAATTTCGAGGAGGCCCACTACGACGAGGGCAAGAAACCGCAGGACATCGGCGTGACCGCCGTTGATAAGAAGACCGTGTCGTTCAGACTGACCAAACCATGCGCCTACTTCCCCGACCTGCTCGCAGGAGTCAAGCCCGTGAGGCAAGACAAGTACGAGCAGTGGGGAGACAGCTACGGTTCGTCCATCGACAAGGTCGTGATGAATGGTCCATTCCTCATCGAGAGCTGGAAACCGATGGTGCAGATGAATTTCGTCAAGAACCCGAAGCACTGGGATGCGGCGAACTTCACTCTCCAGCGCATAGAGAGAAAGATCATACAGGACCCTGCGACGCACGTGCAGGCGTTGATAAGCGGAGAGATCGATATCGGGGCAACCAGCGACCCCGACTGGCAGGAAGTGCTCAAGAAGGAGGGCGCCAGGTTCAAGACTCTGAAAGAGCCGGACAATGCGCCTGAGTTCTTCGGGTTCAACTGCAGCAACAAGTACTTCAAGAACCCCAAGATAAGGCTGGCTTTCTCACTGGCCCACGACAGAGAGAAGTATATCGAGGATCTGCTGTACGGTAGGGCTGAACCTCTCTATTCGATGATGCCTTCGGCCACCATGTGCGGCGACAAGCTCTACAGCGAGAGGGTAAGCGGCAAGAACCAGATTGTGAAGACGCTGATGAAGAAGTATCCTGACCCGAAGGCGCTTCTGATTGAGGGCCTCAAGGAAGAGAAACTGGATCCGGATCCGGCAAAAATGCATATAAAGTATGCGACGAGAGGCACTGCCGAGTTCTCCAAAAAGTCCGCTGAATGGCTCCTGCAGAACTGGCAGAAGACGCTTGGCGTCACGATTACCATAGACATGATTGAATGGAACATCATGTGGGACAAGGTTGGCAAGGGAGACTACGATATATGCACCTCCGGGTGGGGGCCGTACTACAATGACCCCAACGCCCTCCTTGAGATCTTCGATCCCATCAGCGGTTACTTCCACAGCAAGAGATCGGGGTGGACCGGTCCCGACGCGGACAAATTCCACCAATTGTTGGATAAGGCCTCGTTCACCGTTGACCCGCAGGCCAGAGCTGAACTGCTTCTGCAGGCTGAGCAATTGCTGGTCGGCACGGGCGTAATCGCTCCTAACTACTGCGGGGTGGCGACATACTACGTAGCCAAATACGTCAACGGCTACTACACGAATCCACACGCAGGCGTCGACTATACCAAGTTGCACACAAAAGGCAGGCCCGGCCGGTAGGGACTGGGCAAGGGGCAGGATAGAGCGCGCACAGGCCGGCAGTCCACTCGCGTGATGCGGAAGACAAGGCATGAGGGCGAACCGAAAGGCTTATGCCTTGTTTTCCGCCTAATATCGCACCTGATGTGCGACCCGATACAGAGGGGGAATACCATGGCCAGATTTCTTGCGAAGAGGGTAGTTTACGAGCTAGTAACGCTGTTCCTGGTCATCACTGCGACCTTCTTTCTGATAGCCGGGGCGCCGGGCGATCCCATAGCGGCTAAGGTCGAGCAGATGCCCGAGAGGGCGCAGCAGGTGATTCGGGCGAAATACGGGCTCGACAGGCCGGTTCTCGAAAGATATGTGAGATACATGAAGAACCTGATACTGAAGGGCGATTTCGGGCAATCCATTGTATACACAGGCAGAAGAGTGAATGACGTGATCCGGGAGAATGCCCCCATATCGGGCCGGGTGGGCGCGATAGCGCTTGCGCTCGACCTCGTGATAGGCATTGTCCTCGGGTTACTGATGGCATTCAACCACGGAAGACTTGCGGACCATGTCCTGAGAGTCTGCATAGTGCTGGCGATATGCACTCCGCTCTTTGTGTTCGCCGCTATTCTCCAGTACTACGTTGCGTTCAGGTGGAGACTGGCGCCGATATTCGGTTGGGGCAGGCCTGAGCATTACATAATGCCTGTGCTGACCATGTCGATCGGTGGAATTGCCGTCTATGCCAAATACATGAGGAGCAGCGCTCTATCTGTAGTCGGCGAAGACTATATCGTTACGGCAAAATCCAAAGGCTGCAATAGGCGTCGGATCCTGCAGAAGCATGTTCTGAGGAACTCCATGATCCCCATCGTCACCATGACCGGCCCTTCCATCGCAGGGATATTCGGCGGGTCTTTCATAATCGAAAAAGTCTTCTCGATACCTGGGCTTGGGCGCTATTACGTGAAAGCGGTCAGCGACAGCGACTACACTATGGTGCTGGGTCTAACAGTGTTCTTCGCTGTGTTGTACGTTGCATCGTTGATAGCTGTGGACATCATGTACTGCGTAGTTGATCCCAGAATCAGGATTCCGGGAACTGAAGGATAAGCAGCAGGAGCACCGACAGTGTAGGGGGAGAGCGATGAACGTGGATGGTACGGCTCTGGCGGGCGATGTGTTCGAGCGAGTCGGTGTCGACGAGGTATCTTCCGAACACCTGGAGAAACCTGCCCTCACTTACTGGGCGGATGTATGGCGAAGGTTCAGGCAGAACAAGCTGGCAGTCTTCGGCTTGGGCCTTCTGGTGATCATAATTGTGATGCTGTTCTTGGGGCCTGCATTGTCAGGCAAGGACTATCAATACATAGACTCCTCCATCAGGAACCAAAAGCCAAGCGCTGAACACTGGTTCGGAACGGACGACTTGGGGAGAGACATGTTCACAAGGGTATGCTACGGAGGAAGAGTATCCATCCTGATCGGCCTCTTGTGCACAGTCGTCATGATCGTCATAGGCTTCACCATGGGCGCACTTGCGGGGCTAAAGGGAGGCTGGGTTGACAATCTCATAATGAGGTTAGTCGAGTTCGTGGGGAATCTGCCCTACTTGATCATCGTCGTGATTCTGACACTGGTGATGGGACGGAGCCTCTTCGCCCTGGTGTTCGCCATGAGCCTTACCTCATGGGTCGGGACGACTCGAATGGTCAGAGGGCAGATACTGCAGCTTAAGGAGCAGGACTATGTTGAAGCCGCCCGGGCGTTGGGTTCGGACACCTGGCGGATAATCATGAGGCATCTCCTCCCCAACACGTTGGGGATTATCATGGTCCAGATCACAATGTCCGTGCCGGGTTTCATATTCGGCGAAGCGTTTCTCAGTTACGTAGGCCTCGGGATAAGGCCTCCAGAGACCAGTTGGGGCGCCTTGGCGTCGTACGGCCAGGAAAAGCTGATGTTTCAGCCTCACATGCTTTTCTTCCCCAGCCTGATGATCGTCCTTACGACACTCTCATTCCACCTCATAGGCGACGGGCTGTCCGACGCGCTGGATCCCAAACTGAGGAGGTAGGTCGACGCATGAGAAACGGGCAAATGCTGAATACAAAGGACTTATTTGTGTCTTTCAAGACATACGCCGGCATTGTGCAAGCTGTCAGGGGGGTCAGCTTCGAGCTCGAAAAGGGCGAGACACTTGCTCTGGTCGGGGAATCCGGCTGTGGGAAGACAGTGACTGCCAAGGCCCTTATGGGATTGCTCCCCAACGAACAGGTGGAAATCGGCGGCGAAGTAGGGTTCCACGGGGAGAACTTGCTGGAGTACGGCGAGGACGAGATGACGAAGATCAGAGGAAAGCACATTTCGATGATATTTCAGGACCCGATGACTGCGCTTAACCCGACCATGAGAATCGGAGACCAGATCGCCGAGAGCATTATCATTCACGAGCAGAAGACTCACGCAGAGGCCAGAGCAGAAGCCCTGGAGATGCTGGAACTCGTCAAGATCGCCAACGCGAAGGAACGAATGAACCAGTATCCGTTTGAGATGTCCGGAGGCATGAGGCAGAGGGTCATGATCGCCTTGGCCTTGGCGTGCAATCCGGAAATACTGATAGCCGATGAGCCGACCACGGCTCTAGACGTCACAATACAAGCGGAGATTCTTGAACTGATAATGCAGTTGCAGCGCGAAAGGGACATGGGCGTCATCTTGATAACGCACGATATGGGTGTAGTGGCCAGTATATCAGAGAGAATACACGTGATGTACGCGGGCAAGATCGTGGAAGAGGGGAGCGTCAGAGAAGTCTTCTACGGCCCGAAGCACCCATATACGTTTGCCCTGATGAAGTCTGTGCCTGAACTAAGCTCCACAAAGCAAGAACCCCTGTATTCGATAGTGGGGACTCCGCCTGACCTGATAAACCCTCCGCAGGGCTGTCCCTTTGCGCCAAGATGCGAGTTTGCCATGAAGATCTGCAAACTTGAGCCTCCCGCCGGCGTGTCATGCGGCGAAACCCAGAGATCCTATTGCTGGTTGCATCATCCAGACGCCGACATCACTGGAGTGCCGGAAGTGCTCCAAGGAAGGAGTGAGGCGCATGCCAGGTAATGAAGTGCTAGTCAAGGTAAAGGGCCTAAAGAAGTACTTCCAGGCCGGCCGAAGGAGAGTAGTGAAAGCCGTAGACGACGTGAGTTTCAGGATTTACCGAGGTGAGACTCTGGGGCTTGTCGGCGAATCCGGATGCGGCAAGACTACGTGCGGCAAAGCAATACTGGGACTGCTAAGCCTGACGGAGGGTGAGGTAGTCTTCGATGGCATGAAGGTGCATAGGCTTGAGCCCAGCGAGCGGAAGGAATTCACGAAGAGGGCTCAGATTGTCTACCAGGACCCATACTCCTCTCTGAACCCGCGGATGACGGTCAAGGACATCATCGGGGAGGGGATTGATGTACACCGACTCTATCGCGGCAAAGAACAGGAAGAGAGGGTCTGCGAACTCCTGCACACTGTGGGCCTCAACAGAGAGCACATAAACCGGTTTCCCCACGAGTTCTCAGGGGGCCAGCGACAGAGGATCGGAATCGCGCGGGCGCTGGCTGTTGAGCCCGACTTCGTCGTTTGCGACGAGCCCATGTCTGCCCTGGACGTGTCTATTCAGGCCCAGATAACGAAGCTCTTGCTGAGGCTGCAGCGAGAAGAGAACCTCACCTATCTTTTCATATCGCACAATCTGGCCATGGTGAAGTACGTTTCAGATAGGGTGGGCGTGATGTACCTGGGCAAGCTGGTTGAGCTCACAACGAGCGAGGAGCTGTACAGAAACCCGCTCCACCCCTATACTCAGGCGCTTCTGTCCGCAATCCCAGTTGCCGATCCCGATGAGGAAAGGAGCAAAGAGAGGGTTGTCATGAAAGGCGAGATTCCGAGCGCCATCAACCCTCCGGCGGGATGCAGGTTCGCGTCGAGGTGTAGATTCGTCACGCAAGTATGCAGAGAGGACGAACCCGCCCTCAGCGAGGTTGGCAGGGAGCATTTGGTTGCGTGCCACCTGGCGAAGTGAGCCGTAAGAGCACTGCGGCACGTAATGCCATCGTTTCGGAAGGGAAGTGGTGAGCGAATGTAGAATGGCTTACCAGCAGGGTGAGGCACAACATGTACGATGATCTCAGGAATGGGTGCTCCATCCAGATTGCCGTAGAGGGCTGATCGCCATGACCGTTCTCCCGGAGGTGCAGGGATTTGCGCAGGCTGTGGCGGACGCGATCGCTGCCGTAGCCGGAGTTGAAGTAGCGATGGTCGACGAGAACCTGCTGACCGTCGTAGGTTCGGGCAAGTATGCTCGGCATATAGGCCGCACGCTGGAGCGAAGCAGTGTATCAGCGCGGGCACTCGCTGAGGGGCGGACTATGGTCATCGAAAATCCGCAGTATGACGACGTATGCCGTCAATGCACGCAGAAAGACAGATGCACTGACATCGCCGACATTATCTGCCCCATCATGATTGAGGGGCGGCCGGCTGGCTGCGTCATCCTTGTGGCCTGTACGGATTCGCAGAAGGAGATTCTCATTGGCGACATGCAGAGGTGGATCAACTTCCTCGAAAGAATGGCGGATCTGATTTCCCGGGCGTTCAACGAGAGGCAACAGACTGCAAGGGCCGAGGGCCTGGCAAGGCAGCTAGATGTCGTGATTGACTCCGTGAATGACGGAATCCTCACCATCGGCGACTCCGGGGTGATCCTCCATGCCAACCAGTCTGCTGCTCGCCTGCTTAAGTCGACGCGGGATCAACTGGCGTCCTGCCCGGTAAGTGATATTTTCCCCCAGTTGTCTTCGGATACTCTGGGAGAAGTCAGTTCGTCTGAGTTTGAGACCTACTCATGCGTCAGAGACAACAGGGAATACTGGCTCACAACAGTGAGGCCGATCGCAGATGATTTCTGTCCTCGCGGGCATGTGATTACCTTCCGCGGGATCGAGGAGATCCCCAGGATGGTCGCGAATTACATCCGAAGCGAACGACATTCCACGTTCGACGACATACTGGGCTCCAGCGCGGCGATGGCCAGCGTGAAGAGCATCGCCGCAAGTATCGCTGAAGGCGACTCGACCGTTTTGATTCAGGGAGAGAGCGGAACCGGAAAGGAACTGCTCGCCCGGGCCATTTACCACGAAAGCGCTCGCCGACAAGGCCCGTTTGTCGCCGTGAACTGCGCTGCCATCCCCGAGTCCATTCTCGAAAGCGAGCTCTTCGGTTACGAGGAGGGCGCCTTCACCGGTGCGAAGCGGGGCGGAAAGCCCGGCAAGTTCGAGCTTGCCAACGGAGGAATACTCTTCCTCGACGAGATAGGCGACATGCCTCTCCATCTTCAGGGCAAGCTTCTTCGGGCTGTCGAAGAGCGGGTAGTAGACCGGCTGGGCGGCAGGAAAGCGGTCCCGATCGACATACGTATCATATCGGCCACCAACAAGGACCTACGCAAGATGTCTATGCGCGGCGGATTCCGTCCCGACCTGTTCTACCGGCTAGCCGTGATCCCCATCGTTATCCCGCCGCTACGTGACCACAAGGAGGACATCCCCGAGTATGTAGACCACTTTGTTGCCAAGTATGCGCATGACCTGCGCAGGAACGTGACCTCAGTGTCGCCCGCCGCCATGGTCAAGCTGGTCAGTTACGACTGGCCCGGCAATATCAGAGAGCTATCGAATGCCCTTGAATATGCGGTGAATCTTGCGACAGGCACTGTCATCGATACGGATTGCCTGCCGTTCCAGGTCCTTTGCCCTCCTTCCGCTGGTGCCGCTCTGGGCTCCGGTTCCGTCCCCAGTTCTCGACCCGATCTTGGCCCGGACCGATACGACCGGGAGTATCCCATAGGTCTTGCCGCGAAGCCCGGCATGACCCGCAGCGCTCTCGAGGACGCGCTGGAGCGCTACGGGACATCCACTCGCGCCAAGGAGGCCATCGCAGCTGCCTTCGGAGTGAGCAGAGCCACTCTGTATCGCAGGCTTCGGGAATACGGCCTTTAGATCTTTCTCGGGCCTTCTCATCTGATACGGACGTTCTTCTCATTTGAGAAACCTGGGTCAAGTCCGGGCCCCCATGCACTCCTTTCTTCGGCTCCCATCGCTGCATAAGCCAGTTTGCGATTCGAGCCCTCGCTCGTCGCCGGTTGGCACGCGTCGTGCAATACGTATTTGCAGACGCGGCATAAGGGGGTACGGGTTATCCATGAAACGATGTGAGCTAGTCTGCGGCAACCTGGAAACCCACGGCGTTGACGGCCTTATCGTCACAAGCGAGCCAAACGTCAGATATCTGAGTGGATTCACGGGCTCGGAATCATTCTTGTTCTTGTCACGTACGGCCAGAGTGTTCATTACCGATTCGCGCTACATAGAGCAGGCAGAAGATGAGTGCGCAGGTTTCGATGTAGTTCGCTATCGACATCCATATCCCGAGTTTGAGACTGTCCTGGCGGGACTGGCTGCAAAGCATGGAGTGTGCAGCCTCGGATTCGAGAAAAACTCTATCATGTTCAGCCTCTATCATAGACTGGCCAATTCCGGCCTGGAGGCGCAGCTGGTTCCGACTGCCGGGATCGTGGAGGCGCTGCGGTACGTGAAGGACGACTGCGAGATCCAGCTCATCGCCAAGGCTGCCAGAATAGCCGACGAGGCGTTTCGCCACATACTTGAGATCGTGGAGGGGGGGATAGAGGAAAAGGACATAGAAATCGAGCTGGACTACTTCATGAAGAAAGCCGGCGCTGCTGCAGCCGGTTTTCCCACTATCGTTGCGTCTGGCCCCAGATCGTCCCTGCCGCATGCTGTTCCGTCACGGCGCAAAATCGAGTACGGCGACTTCGTCACGATGGATTTCGGAGCGATGTACGGCGGCTACAGGTCCGATATGACCAGAACCATCGTCATGGGTAGGGCGAACGACACGCAGAGGGAGATCTACGAGACTGTGAAGAGGGCTCAGGCTGAGGGATGTTCGCAGATTAGGGCAGGGGTTGCGGGGACAGAACCCGATCGGGCCGCAAGGGATGTCATAAAGGGTGCAGGGTTCGGCGACTTCTTCGGCCACGGAGTGGGACATGGCTTGGGACTGGAGATTCATGAAGAGCCGTTCATGTCTCCAAAATGCGAAAGGACGCTCTCGGCAGGCAGCGTCGTTACGGTCGAACCAGGCATATATCTGCCGAGGTGGGGAGGCGTAAGGATAGAAGACACGGTGGTCGTGAAGGAGGACGGCTGCGAAGTGCTTACCCTCTCGCCGAAAGAACTGATAGCTCTGTGAAGGAGAGGTGGCAATGTTGCTTGCACTCACAGGCGGCAGAGTGATACCAGTCGCGAATTGCGACATCGACGAGGGAACAGTACTAATTGACAACGGCAGGATACTCGATGTAGGGAGCCGGATAGAGATCCCGGCAGACTGTGAGCGTATCAACTGCGCCGGGAGGGTTGTACTGCCCGGATTTGTGGATCCTCACTGTCACATTGGGCTTTTCGTGGAAGGCGAAGACACGTATTGGTCAGACGCCAATGAGATGTCGTCTCCCGCTGTTCCGCAGGTTCGAGCGCTCGACGCTCTGGATCCGTTCGACACCGCGTTTCAGGATGCGCCCGCGGCCGGGTTCACTACTGTTTTGGTCACACCGGGCAGCGGAGACGTGATATGCGGGCAGAGCACGGTCACAAAAACTAGCGGAACTGTTGCAGACCAGATGGTCCTGCGACATCCGGCCGGCATGAAGTTCGCCTTCGGAGGCAATCCGAAGAACCCATACAGGACCAAAGCGGAGAACCACCCAACCACCCGCATGGGGGTTGCGGCCGTATTCCGCGAGGCCATGTACCGGGCGCGTGACTACACTGAGCGCAAAGAGGCAGATCCATCCACACCCCTGGACCTGGGCATGGAGGCTCTCGCGATGGTGCTGCAGAGGAAGATGCCCGCGAGGGTACACGTGTCGAGAGGCGACGACATACTCACAGTGATCAGGCTGTGCAAGGAGTTCGGCGTGGACTTCACAATGGAGCATGTTACCGATGGCCACCTCGTCGTTGGGGAAATAGTCGATAGCGGGGCGCCCTGTGTAGTGGGCCCGTTCTTTCGGCCCAGAGGCGTCAGCGAGACCCGCAACTGGTCATTTGTTACCCCCGGAGTGCTGGCCAAGGCCGGGGTCAAGGTGGCGCTCACAGTGGATCACCCGTTCACGCCCCTGAGGCATGCCAGATACTCAGCCGCGATGGCTATCAGGGCAGGAATGGATGAACGCGATGCTCTGCGGGCAATGACCATAAACGCCGCTCAGATAGCCGGAGTCGGCGACCGTGTGGGCAGCATTGAGCCCGGGAAGGATGCAGACCTAGTAGTGATGACGGACCATCCTTTCAAGCTGCAGGCGGACGTGGAGATGACACTGATCGGCGGCAAGGTGGTGTTCAGAAAGTGATCGCGATTAAGAACGCAGTCCTATTTGATGGGGTTCGCGAAGTCGGCGAGACTAGCTTGCTGTTGGATGCAGCGATAGTGAGTGTGGATAGGGCGATTGAACTTCCGGAGGATTCGGAGTGCATTGACGTGGACGGGGCCTATGTCACTCCAGGTCTGGTGGACGCCCATGTGTACATGGGGCTTTGGTGCACAGGAGCAGGATCGGAAGGACGTGACCTGAGCGACTCAAACGGGACTGTTCAGCCGCAGTTGCGTGCGCTCGATTCCGTCGACTGGAGTGATGCCAACTTCGGGCGGGCTTTGGCCGGAGGAGTCGCCACGGTCGTTACCGGTCCCGGCGAGTCCAATATCTTTGGCGGGCAAGCGCTTGCGATGCGGACAGAGGAATGTCCTGTGGATGGCAGGGTGGTACGAAGCGTCGCATCGCTCAGGGTAGCTCTCGGGCACGAGCCCAAGACGACGTACTCCAAGTCCGTTCAGTACCCTTCAACTAGAATGGGAGTAGCGGCGGTAGTGAGGGAGCAGTTCATGAAGGCGCAGGAGTACGCGATCGGCTGCCGGGAGGCAACGGACAGTGGGAAGAGGCCGAAATTCGACTTCACGCTCCAAACACTTGCTGAGGTCATGGCGCAGAGAACTCCGGTTACATTCTACGCATCCAAGGCCAATGACATCGTGACTGCTGTGCGCATAACGAAGGAGTTTGACCTGAGCGGCATAATCGTAGGTGCTACGGAAGGACACATGGTCGCCGAGTTCCTCGGCGAAGCGGGCATGCCGGTCGTGTTCATCCCCATGATGGACGGCCGGATGTCGGTGGAAACGCGCAATGCCACGTTCGAGACGGCAGCGGCGCTTGCCGAGGCCGGGGTCGATGTCGCTATCTCGACCGGCGCGCCCAGCCTTCCATCGGAATACCTGCCGGTAATGGCAGCCCTGTGCATGAAGGCCGGCCTTCCGCGCCAGAGCGCGCTTCGCGCTATCACCGGCGGCCCGGCTGCGATGTTCGGCCTTGCGCAGAATGGACTCGGGAATGCGGTCACGGTCGGTCCCGGGCATATTGCCTGCGGCGCGCCGGCGGACGCGGTCGTGTGGGAGGGCGATCCGCTCAGTCTCACAGGGCGCCCGAAACTAGTTATTGCCGCCGGCAAGGTTGCTCACAACGCCTTCCGCGACGAGGCGCCGTGGTGAGCGGCATTGACCTCTGTCGATCCCGTTGAAGTCAGTTCACTCGCTGTACCCGCCCGGCGCAGTGTTGTGCCATGCCCATGCGGACGCTATGATGTGTTCCAGTGATGCCTGCGCCGGCTGCCACCCCAGCTGGCTCTGGGCAAGATGGGACGACGCCACTAGCACTGCGGGGTCGCCCGGCCTGCGCTGGCCTTCGGCTGCGGGGATGGGGCGCCCGACGACCTTCTCGGCGCAGCGCAGCACGTCGCGAATGGAGAACCCTGCTCCATTGCCCAGGTTGTATGCACATGCGCCGTCCTGGCCAGCCAATCGCTCCAGGGCCGCAAGATGCGCCTTGGCCAGATCGCTCACGTGAACATAGTCTCTCAGGCAAGTCCCATCAGGTGTTGGGTAGTCGGTCCCGAATATGCTTAGCTGCTGCCGCAGCCCGAGAGCTGTCTTCAGCACAATCGGAATCAGGTGAGTCTCGGGGTCGTGATCTTCGCCGATGTCGCCTGAGACGTCTGCGCCTGCGGCATTGAAATACCTCAGAGATATAGACTTGATGCCGTGAGCGCTGTGATACCCTGCGAGCATGTGTTCTATGGCGAGCTTGGTCATGCCGTACGTGCTGGTGGGCGACTTGGGGTGGTCCTCCGGTATGGGGGTCTGCCTGGGCTCGCCGTACACTGCTGCACTTGAGGAGAAGACAATTCGGTCTACGCCTGCCCGGGCCATGGCGTCGAGCAACTCAACCGTGCAGGAGACGTTATTGCGCCAATACTTGGACGGATTGCTCATGGATTCGCCCACAAGGCTGGCTGCCGCGAAATGCATTACTGCGTCGATCTCGCGTGAACGCAGGACGTCCCTGACAAGCTCCGGATCGCCGACATCTCCTACAATCAGTTCGGCCGCCCCTCGACTCGCGATGCGAACTGCCTGTGCGTGCCCTGTGGACAGATTGTCCAGCACGGCCACATGGTGCCCGCTATCACACAACTCCCGCACTACGTGACTGCCGACGTATCCCGCTCCCCCGAGCGCCAGAACTCTCATCGGATGGCCCCCCTTCGCAGTGAGGTGTTCGACGGAGCGGGCGGGATACCTCTTAAGCGCTGCCCATACCTGCTCAGAGCATTGGGCATGCATAGGTCCGTATGATATGGAGGATACAGAGATCTAGCAGAGAATACAGCCATCAATGCGTCGGGCAGCACTCCGGGTCGCGCTGAAAGGGGTCGGGCAGATGAGCGAAGAGGCATTGCGGGAGAAGGTCATATCGACAAGTCGTCTTATGCTGTCAAGGGGGCTGACCATCGGTACTAGCGGAAACGTGAGCGTCCGGTGCGAGGACGGCGCGAACTTCCTGATAACCCCGTCGGGGATGGACTATGACACGGTCACTCCTGACGATATCGTGAAGGTGAGCGCGGCCACTGGCGAAAGATCGGGGAAACGGGTCCCGTCTATCGAGACCGGTCTTCACCGAGGGATATACCTGGCGCGGCCCGATGTGGGGGCGGTTGTGCATGTCCATTCGCCCATGGCAGCGGGGCTCGCCGTCGCGAGACAGCCCCTGCCGGTGATAGCGGACATGTGCGCCTTGGGCTTCGGCGGGCAGGTTGAGGTGGCCGAGTATGGCACATCCGGCAGCCCGGAACTGGCTGCCAATGTTGTGAAAGCCCTCGGCGGCAGAAACGCGGTCCTCATGGCAAACCACGGATCACTTGGCGTTGGCACGGACCTTGACCAGGCGCTGTTCGTCTGCGATCTGCTTGAGAAGATGTGCCTTACCTACTACTGCGCGATTCTGGCCGGCGGAGCAGTGCCGATCACTGACGAAGCAATCGACAGCCTGAAGCGCGGTGTAGGCAAGATATACGGGCAGCCGGGAGGCACTTCGGCGACATACAGGAGGGAATCGACATGAGCCTTGAAGACATGACCAACTTAACATCCGACTCCGCCAAGGCTCTTCGCGGCCTTCTCGCCGTGGCCGGGCTGAGGCCGCACGACATCGTGGTGGTTGGGTGCAGCACTAGCGAGGTCGCGGGCCAGAAAATCGGATCCGCGTCGAGCGCCGATGTTGCCGAAGCGATAATGGATGGTCTGCTGCCCATCGTCCGCGAAAGCCAGCTGTACCTGGCCGTCCAGTGTTGCGAGCACCTTAACAGAGCGCTAGTCGTCGAGCGGGAATGCGCCGGCCGTTATGGGCTGGAACTGGTCACGGTGATTCCGCACCTCAGGGCCGGCGGGGCTCTGTCTGCCGCGGCCATGAAGGAGTACGGCGACCCTGTAGTGGTGGAGAGTATCTCGGCGCATGCAGGCATGGACATTGGAGACACGTTCATCGGCATGCATCTGCGGCACGTGGCTGTGCCTGTGCGGCTGGAGATCACCAAGATAGGCGATGCTCACCTGACCGTGGCCCGCACCAGGCCGAAGCTCATAGGGGGCGAGCGAGCTCTGTATCCCAAGATCTCCTGAGCGGCTGATAGATTACTATCATGGTCACCATGGCGTAGCAGGATAACAGGAACTCGTGCAGAATAAGAATGCTAGGTGTCAGATGAATGTGGCATGGAGATAAGGAGAGGGCCACTCATGAAGCCTTTATGCTTCATTTGTGCGCCCTTGTTCTCTGTGTATCGACGCCATTTGCGGGCGGTTGGTCGTGCTCGATGCGCGGGCACGTAGGTTGGCATGATATGGAACAAGATGGGATGAAACGAATGGAGGCGATGTTTGGCGGTGCGAAGCTAGCCGCTCGCCGACACCCAGTAGGGCAGCCAGCTGCATTACTGAAGCTAGATGCATTTTAACTGCAGGGAAACATCACGGTCGTGTTGTATCTATGTGACTTGGACGCTGTTCACTGACCAGAACAATACTGCGAGGAGGTAATCCGATGAAAAGGCTTCTAGTACTAGTCTTGGCGGTCATCATGGTGGCGTCGGCAACCATAGCTGCCGCGCCGGCGAAGATCGAGGCTGAGCTCAGCCTGATCACTCCTGTTGCCAGTTTCGTGAGCGTGGCTGCGCTTGACGCGTTCAAAGCCTGGGCAAAGGCCAAGTACGGCATAGATGTGAAGACCAACTATACTGCCAAAGGCACTCAGCTGGCGGTGGGCCTGATCCGCGAGTGGGGCGCCAATCCCCAGGCCGACGTGATCTGGGGCGGCGAGACGGTGCTCTATGATATGCTGGCGGCTGACGGATTCCTGATCAAACATGAGGCCCCCAAGGCTCTGCTGGATCGCATACCGGCGGCCATGGGTACCCCCAAGCCGATGCCGCTTAAGGACCCTAAGGGTTTCTGGACCGGCACAGCACTGGAGCCCTACGGCATAGTGTTCAACGAGGGCCTGGTCACAAGGAGACTGCGCGCCACCCCGCCAAAAACGTGGGAAGACATGCTGGGCAATCCCAAGTTCAAGGGCCAGATCGCTCAGTGCACGCCTGACAACTCCAGTTCGAACCATGCGACCTACGAGGTCATCCTGCAGAAGTATGGCTGGGATAAGGGCTGGGAGTGGCTGTCCAAGCTGGGCGCCTACACAGGCCAGTTCGTTGCGAAGTCGGGCGACGTTCCGGGCGTGGTAGCCAAGGGCGAGTATGCACTGGGCTTCGCAGTCCCGAGCTACATGGCGTTTGAGAACTTCCTAAACGGAGCCGACATCAGGTTCATCGCACCGCCGGGTGCGTATGTTACGCCTGAGCCTATCGGCATAATCAAGAACTGCAAGAACCCCAATGCTGCAAAGGCTTTCATTGAGTTCCTGCTCACCGATGAGGGTCAGAGGCTGTTTATCGATCGCGGCCTGTTCCCTGTGGTGCCTGACATGAAGGTAGAAGGCGCCCCCGGATCCACGGCTGAGCTTGCAGTCACGTTCTACGGAGGACGGAGAAGCTACTTTGAAGGCACTGTGGAGAACACTTACGACAACGCGTTGTCGCAGAGCAGAGAGAGCGATGTCAACAAGTTCTTCAGAGATAACATCTTTGCCAAACTAGATGCCCTGAAGGCCAAGTACTAGTCCTGGCAATTGGTCCGTTTGACAGCATGGATTTCTGATAGCCTGCGGGCGAGTTTACCTCGCCCGTGGGTTTCCTTTGGTAGTCGTTTGACTTTGGCAGTCGCTTAACTTGAGGTGAAGTGCATGGATATCAGGCTTACTGGGGTAACAAAGAGGTTCAAGAGCGTTGAGGCGTTGAGCCGAGTGGATCTGCACATAAGAGACGGCGAGCTCTTCACCTTGCTCGGACCTTCGGGCTGTGGCAAGACAACTACCCTGCGCCTTATCGCCGGGTTTTACCTCCCTGACGAGGGCAAGATCATGTTCGGCGACCGTGAGGTCCAGGAGATCCCCACATTCAAGCGGAATATCGGGATGGTGTTCCAGAACTACGCTCTGTGGCCTCACATGACTGTATACCGAAATGTAGCGTACGGGCTGCAGTTCAAGAAGGTTCCCAAGTCCGATTGGCCGGGAGTTGTAAACGAGGCCCTCGTCAAAGTGGGGCTAGTTGGCTACGAGACGCGCTATCCAGGCCAGCTATCAGGGGGACAGCAGCAGCGCGTAGCGCTCGCAAGGGCCCTGGCGCTCAACCCGGATGTGCTGCTCCTGGACGAACCTCTTTCCAACTTGGATGCCAAGATCCGAGGATCAGTGCGAGCAGAGATCCGGAAACTGCAGCAATCGCTGGGCATCACTACAGTATATGTCACCCACGATCAGGAGGAAGCCCTCACACTCTCCGATCGAATCGGCATAATGTGCGACGGTAAGTTGGTCCAGATCGGCACGCCGCACGACCTATATGAGAAACCGTCGACACGCTTTGTAGCCGACTTCATCGGCACCAACAACCTTGTGGCCGGCACGGTGGAGGCTGTGGGCGAGGACATCACAGTTGTCACCGAGCTAGGTACGATCAAGGGGTTCAGCCACTCTGCCGTGAAACCCGGAAGCGGGTGCACTGTGGCGTTCCGGCCTGAGAACGTGGAAGTCCACACTGCGCAGCCTTCTTCGCAGGACAACCACATACACGGCAAGATCGGTTTTGCCAGCTACATGGGGAATACGCTGCGCTACGAAATGGAGCATCCGGCTGGGGCCATTCTCAAGGCTGACGTTAAGAATCCTCTTCAGCACGAGGAACTGAGTTGGGGCAGTGATGTGTATTTCTCTTTCCCGAAGTCCGCTGCGCTTGTTATACCGGACTAGCATGCTGACCCCGACCATGGACAGGCAGGTGGTTGTTCAATGTCTTCAGGGAAGACCATGATAGGTTTCAGAAGATGGCTCAAGGCCTCCAATCCGTGGGTATGGCCGATATATCTGTTTCTGATCATGTTTGTCATATTCCCCCTTGTGAGGCTATTCGTTGACTCATTCTCTACTGCAGACGTGCAGCTTTCTGCGCTTAACGAAGTCGTTCTCACTACTGATCTGCTTGAGGAGAGGGTGCGCGCCGGCGAGATGGAGGGCGCGCAGGCGACGGCCCATGACATAACGCTTCAGCTGAATCGGTCTGTAGATACGATTGGCCGCATGATGGAAGCGCTCGGCAGGGCCACGTTCTCTCAGGACGAGCTGATAGCGAAATGGCAGGATGCCCAGGACCGTGTGGCACAGGAAGCGGCAGTGATGGCCGAACTTCAGCACGATCCAGTGGCTGCCCTGGCAGAAGCCGATGAAGCCCGGGCTCTGATTCAAGAGATCCTGCGCCTGCCGCGGCAGGCATTTTCAGTGAAGTTCTTCCTGGATGTGTTCAGAGACAAGCTGTACATGAAGGCCCTGGCTAATTCCCTGCTTCTCGGGTTCGCTACGGTGATCACCACGTCGATCATCGGCTTTACCGTGGCTTACCTTCTTGTTAGGTACGATTTTCCCGGTAGGAAGGCCTTCAGCTTCCTTACTACCGTGCCTATAGTAATGCCTCCTTTAGTGGGCGTGCTGGGCTTCATCTTCATACTCGGCAGAGGAGGCACCGTGAACGAACTCTTCTACCAGCTGGCGGAGGGTCTGGAGCGATCATGGCCTTTTATGTCGAACTGGCTGTTTGATCATCTGCCGTTCAACTTCGTCTATGGATGGCACGGGCTATTGCTGGTGGAGACGTGTCACTTGTTCCCCCTCATTACGCTCAATGTACTTGATTCGCTCAGCAAGATAGATGCCTCGCTGGAGGAAGCGGCGGAGAGCATCGGATCCATCGGCCTCAAGCGCCTCTTTGACGTGACTATTCCGCTGACCATACCGGGCTTTATCACCGGGGCGCTTCTGGTGTTCATCGGAGCTTTCGCAGACTTTGCCGCCCCCATGGTGGTGGGCCTGACCAACTTCATTGCTCCGCTGGCGTACAT
>Ga0255342_1002441_pt1 | contig 23002 bp, 10 predicted proteins | sample wastewater_treat_3_FD_192416 | JGI IMG/M metagenome (GOLD analysis project Ga0255342, IMG submission 192416) | Wastewater microbial communities from Lulu Island WWTP, Vancouver, Canada - plant14 | ecosystem: Engineered > WWTP > Wastewater > Unclassified | place: Canada: Vancouver, British...
CTTGAAGTTATTAAAACCAAAAAGCACCTGCATATAAAATGTAAGTGCTTTTTTTAAATTGTCGGGGTACCAGGATTCGAACCTGGGACCCTTCCGATACACAATCGGGATGTGCTAGCCTTACAAAGTTATGTTTATTCCTAAAAACCAAAAAGCACCTGCATAATAAAATGTAAGTGCTTTTTTAAATTGTCGGGGTACCAGGATTCGAACCTGGGACCCCCTGCTCCCAAAGCAGGTGCGCTAGCCGGGCTGCGCTACACCCCGAAAATCTCGTTAATAAGAGGTATTATGTCTCGCTTAACGGGATGCAAAGATAAGTATCTTTTTTATTTTAGCAAAAGATTTTGAAATAATTTTATAAAATTTTTATAACATCGCAATTTTATGTACTTTTGTGTTTTCTTTTTCACAACATCATAATTATATAAAGAGAGTTTTATTATGTACAGAACACATACTTGTGGAGAATTACGACTATCACACATAGGACAACAGGTTACACTTGCTGGCTGGGTACAACGGGTGCGTAGAATGGGAGGAATGATTTTTGTTGATTTACGCGATAGATTTGGTATTACGCAGTTAGTTTTTAACCAAGAAACAAATGCTGATTTGTGTGCTCAGGCAAATGAATTGGGACGTGAGTTTGTGATACAGGTGCAAGCTGACGTGGCTGAACGTAGCAATAAAAATAAGCATATCCCTACGGGTGAAATTGAATTGCTTGTATCGACTATGCGAGTGCTGAATACTTCGGAAACGCCTCCTTTTACCATAGAAGATAACACAGACGGTGGAGATGATTTGCGTATGAAGTATCGCTACTTGGATTTGCGTCGTAATACAGTGCGTGAAAACATGATATTGCGTCATAAGGTTGCGTTTGAGACAAGACGCTATCTCGACCAAATGGGATTTCTTGAGGTTGAAACACCGATATTAATCGCTTCGACACCCGAAGGAGCAAGGGATTTTGTGGTTCCATCGCGTATGAACCAAGGGCAGTTTTATGCCTTGCCACAGTCTCCGCAGTTGTTTAAACAATTGTTGATGGTGTCGGGTTTTGATAAGTATTTTCAGATAGCAAAATGTTTTAGAGACGAGGATTTACGTGCCGATCGTCAGCCAGAGTTTACACAAATTGACTGCGAAATGTCGTTTGTAAAACAAGAAGATGTATTGAATTTGTTCGAAGGAATGATGAAACATTTATTCCGTTTTGTGAAAAATATTGACATGACAGATGCTTTTCCTCGTATGACATGGGCTGATGCTATGAAATATTATGGTTCTGACAAACCAGACATACGTTTTGATATGCAATTTGTAGAAATAAAAGAACTTGTATCGGGCAAAAATTTTGTTGTATTTGACGAGGCTGATTATGTAGGAGCCATTTGTGCTAACAATTGTGCAACATATACCCGCAAACAATTAGATGAACTGACCGATTTTGTAAAACGACCACAAATTGGAGCAAAAGGCTTGGTGTATATACGCTGCGAAGCAGATGGTACGTTTAAGTCGTCAGTAGATAAGTTTTATACCAACGATGATTTGGCTAAAATTGCAACAGCATGTAAGGCTGAAAAGGGCGATTTGATACTAATTTTGGCTGGTGCCACAGAAAAAACACAAAAAGCCTTGTGCGAATTGCGTTTAGAAATGGGTACTCGTTTGGGTTTGAGAGATAAAAATGTGTTTGCACCATTGTGGGTAATTGATTTTCCTTTGTTTCAGTGGGACGAAGAGACACAACGTTTTTATGCTATGCACCATCCATTTACTTGTCCTAACGAAGATGATATCGCATTGTTGGATACAAACCCAGGCAAAGTACGTGCTACAGCCTATGATATGGTGATAAATGGCGTGGAGTTGGGCGGAGGTTCTATCCGTATTCATGAAAGTGCGTTGCAAAAGAAAATGTTTGAATTATTAGGATTTACGCCCGAACAAGCAGAGGCACAATTTGGATTTTTGATGAGTGCTTTCAAGTATGGAGCACCTCCTCATGGTGGTTTGGCTTTTGGGTTGGATAGATTGGTGTCGTTGTTTGCTGGATTGGATAGCATCCGCGATTGCATTGCTTTCCCAAAAAATAACTCGGGAAGAGATGTGATGATAGATGCACCTTCGGTAATTGATAACGCACAGTTAGATGAGTTAGGCTTGCGAATTGAATTGAAAAAGAGCTAGATAGTTGGATATAATGCGATAAAAAAAGCGTTTTGATGGATGTCAAAACGCTTTTTTACTATTTGGGAGAAATTTACATTGTTGAGTTGCGTCCAGCTTGTTGTGTTAAAGCAAGTATTTTGTCGTTGACTTCGTCATTTTCAAGCAATTCTTCAATTGTAAAATGCATACGGTAACACCAAAAATGTTTTGGATCAGAGGGGACATTGATACGTTCCTCTAAAATATTTTCTCGGCGGTATTTACCGTTAATAGATAACCAATCTTGAAATGGCAATACAACCAACATGGCAGGTGAATGCAAGTGACGAGCTACAATTTTTTCGCATACCCATGGTTCGCAAAATTGCGGAGCTTCTCCCCATTCGTTGAGTATGTTATTAAAATAACGTTGCGTAGTACCTCTGTCTTCTTCCCACCAGCCCCGAATAGGGTTCATATCGTGTGTAGATGTGGTACAAACCGATAAATAGGGTACATTCGGCATGTGAATAAATTCTTCTTTGGGATCTTTTGGCATACGCTCTATTTCCAAGCTCATAATGTATAAATCATGCATTACGCTAGGCACACATTCTGGAATCATTCCTAAATCTTCGCCACAAACCAACATATTGGTCGCCTGAAGCAAAGCTGGAAGTTTTTTCATAGCTTGTTCTTTCCAAAAATCGTTGTGTTTTTGGTAATAAAAATGGTTGTACAAATTATTCAAGGCATTTTTCGCCCCATTGTCTAAGTCGCGATACGAATACGTTGAATGAAATGCAATACGTGGATGAAATGTTCCTTGTTTTTTGCTATCTTCGATAAACAAAACCTCGCAAAACAAAGCAAACAAGCCATTTTGCAAAATAGCTATTTTATGCTCCTCCATTTTATCCTGATTGTTGATAAAAAATGCTTCAATTTTCTTTTGTGTATTATATGCTTTTTTGAAACGATACACACCATATTGTTCTATGTCTAAAAAACGCTCTTTTACTTCGTTGGTATAATCGCCAAATAAGCCATTCAATACGTGTTCGCGAATGTAAGGTTTTACCATTCTGTCGTAGTCGAACCAAGTTCCAAAACCTTTGATTTCATCAGCTGTTAAAGGCAATGCAGGGTCAAAATGACCTAACAAACCTTGCACATCGTCAGCTGACATTCGCCAAATACGGAAAAAACCTAACACGTGGTCGATACGATATGCTTGAAAATAAGCTGCCATTTTTTGAAAACGAGTTTTCCACCATTGGTATCCGTCTTTTTCCATTCTTTCCCAGTTATAGGTTGGGAAACCCCAGTTTTGACCAGTGGCTGAAAAAGGGTCGGGGGGTGCACCAGCTTGGCTATCTAAGTTAAATAAATGAGGTTCCATCCACGCTTCTACACTATCTGGACTAATACCTATAGGAATATCACCTTTCAGCACAATGCCTTTTGATTTAGCGTAATTACTTGCTTCAAGTAATTGTTTGTGAGCATGATATTGCAAAAAGATATGAATCATTGCCTCGTCAAAATCGGCAAATTCTGGTTTAAAGAAATCATCTATTTTGTCCCAATCAAACACAGAAAAGTTTTTCCAGTTTCTGAAATTCGAATCACTGTGTTTATCTCTTAAATAACAAAATGCTGCATATGGTAGCAACCATTGTTTATTTTCGGCAAAAAATTGTTTATAGTCAGCTGAGCTAAATGTTTTTTCTTTTTCTTGTTTGTATATTAAACGAAAATATTCCCATTTAGCTTCTATAACTTCTTGGTATTTAACGGTTTTAAATTGCTTTAAAGATTCTTGTATTTGTGCAAACTTATCCATTTCTTTTTTGCTTTTCAGCTTGCCAATACCTATAAGGTTGATGTAAGCAGGATGTAAAGCCAATACCGTAATACTACTATATGGATACGAATCAGCATTGGTACGCGAACGTGTTGTATCATTAATTGGAAGCGTTTGAATGACTTTTTGTCCTGTTTTAGCTGACCAATCGACAAGGGGTTTTAAATCAGCAAATTCGCCAATTCCAAAGCTATTTTCTGTGCGTAACGAGAAAATGGGTAGTGCGATACCAGCGGCTTTAAAGTTGGGTATATCGTAACGAAATGTTTCGTCATTTTTTAGTACTAATTGATTAGCAATTACAGCGTCAATTTCCAATGTTCTATTGGCACCTTTTTCCCATGATACGATTGTTTTTTTTGTGCGATTATATAGCACGTATTTATATTCAATTGGGTTGTTTACGTTTGACGCATCCATTTCTGCTGTCCATTCAGGGTAATGGGTATCTTGCATTACTAAGGCTTTTTTGTTGTCCCAATTACCTAAAGCAGGTTGATTGCCCACAATAGCAAGGCAAAGCGAGGAGTCTATACGAGGTACATGGATAGAGAATCGAACTGTTTTGGGCGAATCGATAGGAATAAAAGATGTCTGTTGTTTACGAGCACAAAAACTTTCCGTAAAAGCAGAGGAATAAAAGGTTTTATCGGTGCCATTCGAACGCCAATTGTCTTGAATGATTGCATTTTTATATGAAGCTGGTATTTCTATTTCTCTGGGATTTCCCCATTCTGATATTGTGTGTCCATTTGCATCTACTACCACATATGTGTAAGAAAAAGAGGCAAGCGAGCGAACTTGTATGCTTGCTTCCCATTGTCCATTTTCTATGTAGTTCATTTTTAATGCTTTAGTTGGAATATTGTTTCCCAAAGCTGGTAGTGATCCAAGTATGCACACTTGCTGTCCCCACGAAGTGTGGTACTGAATTGTAAAGGTTAGCTTCATAGTTTTTTTCAAAAAATAGTTAGGAATAGTTTAACGTAAAACGAAGACAAATGTAATACGTTTGTAATCCCCAAAGCTAGTATAGAGCTACAAAAATGCATAAAAAACCTTGCAAACGTTTGATAGGTATTTTAGTTATATGTTGGTAGGTAAGATTTAGTTTTTGAATACCGCAACATTTGTTCTGTATAACTTTCAGTATAATGAGGTACGATATCTATTACTTCTCCATACTCGTTATACACCTGTTCGTAAGTGGGATTTACAAATCCTTTATAAGGTGCAATATCCAGAGCAGTATAACGTTCTAGAATTTCTTTGTGCAAAGAGTAATCAATTTGGATAGCGTATTTTTCTACTAAGTATTTGGCTGCTGTGTAATCGCCCTCGGATTTTATGCGTTGAATTTCGGCAAGTAGTTCGCCAAACAATGTGCGTAAAGCTACATAATCGTGTATGATGATATAGGTTTTATTATTTTGCACTCTTTTTTCGATGCATTTTTGTTTCTGTCCTTTTTCGAAAACCCAATTAGCAATGAGTTGTCGGTTGCGCATGTGCGATTCTTCTATTGTGTCGCCGAGCTTTATACGTACCAGTTGAGTCATTAATCCATTAAGCATAAATCGGTAGTATTCAGCTTTGTATGCGTCCATATTTGGTAACAAACCAATTTTTACCATCATAGGGTCTGCAATAAAATACAACCCAAATAAATCGGCTCGGGTTTCTTCTATCGTTGCTCCGTATGCTTTTAACGCTTCTGGAGAAACCCCATCGAGCATTTTACCTGACCCATGTCCTACACATTCGTGCAGGTCGGTATGTAATTTGTCGGTTATATAGCCATATTTTTCGGTCAATTCACATTCGTGTTGGCTCCACATAAATTCTTCGTTAAAGCCATTACCACTAGCAGCGTGATGATAAGCTTCCATCATATTGTCGATGGTTACTGATTTTGATCCATGTACTTCACGTATCCAGTTAGAGTTTGGCAAGTTAATGCCGATAGGGGTTGCAGGATAACTATCGCCACCAAGCATGGCATTGGTAATAACCTTTGCCGATACGCCTACAACGGATGTTTTCTTAAATTTCTCATTTACTGGAGAATGTTTTTCAAACCATTGAGCATGATTACTTATGGTTTGGGTGCGTTGGGTTGCCTCTTTGTTGATAAAATTGACAATCGCCTCCCAGCTTCCTTTTCGCCCAAGCGGGTCGCCATAGGTTTCAATAAAACCATTTAAAAAATCAATTTCGGATGAGGTGTCTTTTACCCAAAGAATGGAATATTCATCAAAAGTTTGTAAGTTGCCCGTTTGATAAAACGCTATTAATTTCTCGATGATGAGTTTTTGCTTGCTATTTTCAGCAAATGCCATAGCATTGGATAAATGGTATATAATTTTTTCAATAGTAGCCGTGTACATGCCATTAAGTTTCCATGTTTTTTCTTTGATTATGCCATTTTCTTTTACCAAACAACTGTTCAAACCATAACTTATTGGTTGCAAATCGCTACTATCTTGTAACCCATTATAGAAATCTTCAGCCTCTTGTTGTGTTACATTTTTGTAAAAATGGTTAGCAGAACTTGTAATTAAATCCTGATTATCAGCGAGATTCACCCTTTTCTTATCAATCTCTGGGTTATAAATTAAGGTAATTATTTTGGTGTAAAAACTATCTATTGTTTCATTTTTTTCTAGTGGAAGAAGACTTACAGGAACTTTTTTTAGTAGTGAAGTAAAATATTCTTTAGAACACGTAATTTCGAGTTTATCGGTAGAATAATGGTGGTGAATACCGTTAGAAAACCATATGCGTTTCAGGTAAATTTCAAAAGCGTTGAATTCTTCTACATTCTTTTCTGTTTCATTATGTGTTTCGTATATGGCTTCGAGTGTGCGTCGAATACACAAATTGTGTTCATAATGTTGGTCGAACAAGATATCTCGCCCTTCTTGTGCAGCTTCTGAAAGATGATAAATTAATTGTTTTTGTTGCAATGACAAGGCTTCAAAGCCAGTAACACGATATCTCAATATTTCAATATCGGCAAATTTATCTACGTGATAATCAAATGTATTTGTTGTATTTTGCATAGTTGTTCTATTTATTTCTTACATCAATATCTGGTGTGTAGTGAAGTTTTTTCTTTTTCCATTGATAGGAGTCATACGAAAAATCAGGACCATAAAAATGATACACATCTTTGTATATAGGGTCAGATGGTGAAAGATGGTCGAATACAAATCGTTTTTTGCTTGACTCATATTCTAATAACATGTTTACCTCCTTTTTATATTCAAAAACGGCTCGATAGAGTGTCTTTTTATCTTTTTTAAAAAGGGGAGTGCCAAATGTTAGTTGCCGATTACTAATTTTTATAGATTCAATTATTTTTACTTTTGTAATGGGTTGGTAATTGCTGATGCCCAGTAATAGGTATTCTGTTTTATCTCGGCTAATTTTGTGTGCTATTACGTTGTAATACAATGCTCCATACCACGTTGAAGGGTCGTATTTGCGTGTTTCTTCAGGTTTAAAAGCTGTAGTTGTCGATACAAGGTGCAACGAGGGTGTGCTTTTTTGCTTGCTTTTGAACATAAATAGTGCCGAATAGCCATATTTTCCATTGCTTAATGGATAATTCCAAGAAAAAACACGCATTAGTTTGTCAGGAGCATATACACTTCCAATGTATTTTAAGGCAGGAAATGAATAATTAAACGCATTTGGCTCTTGCAATGTTGTGTAAAGCAATTGTTCAATCTTTTTATTGAGTTGTATCTTTGCACTATCAGATTGAGTCTCTTTTATATCTTCAAACCACGAAACAATCATTTGTTCGTTTTCTTGTATTGTTTGTGCATATACTACATGGCTTACACATAACAAGGTGAAAAGAATAAGTAGTGCGATTTTTTTCATTGGATTTCTATTAGTTTACGCTACTGCTACACAGTTTTAAATATTGGTAATATTCTGATTTACTGGACTATACTATGGATATAGTTTTTTAATTAAGTCCATTCTGTTCATCTTTTTTAAATCGTTGATAATCTCATTTTTATATTCTTTTTGATACCAAAAGAAAAACTTTCGTTGATTGAGTTTTTGCTGAGGTGTGTTTGGTGTAGAAATTTTCTCCAAGGTATATGGATGTATACCCGTATAATACATTTCCGTTGCTAGTGTCATCGGAGTTGGTGTAAAATCTTGTACCTGCTCTAATTTGAAATCCAAGGCTTTGGTTTTGGCAGCTAATTCAGCCATGTGCTGTTGTTTACACCCTGGATGACTCGAGATAAAGTAGGGTATAAGTTGTTGATTTAAATGGTGTTGCTTGTTCACTTCGTTGAATAGCTTAACAAAAGTTTCAAAATACTCAAAAGATGGTTTTCGCATCAAGTTAAGGACTTCATCGTTGGTATGCTCAGGAGCTACTTTTAGTCGACCAGATACGTGGTGTGCAATTAATTCGTTGGCGTACTCCATATTGGATGCGTCTGTTTGCTTATTACCCGTTTTATGCAATATCATATCATAGCGAATACCACTACCAACAAATGCTTTTTTTATTTCGTTAATGCTGCGTACTTTTTTATACAATTCAATCAATGGAGCATGATTAGTATCCAAATTTTTACAAATTTTTGGATGAATACACGATGGTTTCTTGCATTTTTCGCAAATTGTTAAATCAATACCTTGCATTTTATACATATTCGCTGATGGACCTCCAATGTCGCTAATATATCCTTTAAAATCAGGCATTTGAGTTATTTTCTCAATTTCTGATAAAATGGATTTTTCTGAACGTGATGCAATAAATTTGCCCTGATGTGCAGAAATAGTACAAAAAGCACAACCACCAAAACATCCTCTGTGTAACGTAACAGAGTGTTTTATCATTTCGTATGCAGGAATGGTTTTTCCTTTGTACCGTGGATGTGGCAAGCGTGTGTATGGCAAAGTGTAGGTTTGGTCAATTTCTTTCTCCGTCATCGTCGGATAAGGTGGATTAATAATCACTGTTTTTGTTCCTACATCTTGCAGTAATCTACCAGCTTTCTGCGAATTGGAATGTTCTTCGATAACCCTAAAATTCTTTGCTTGGTTTATTTTTGATGCTATACATTCCTCGTGAGAAAACAATGAGAGAGATTCCCACTCTCCAGTTGACTGAGAATTGGCTGTTTTGTCAATTAAAAAAGCAGTTTGAGGGATATCGTGTAGTTGTTGAAAAGGGATGTTTTGTTGCAAAAGTTGCACCAATTCTACAATCGCTTTTTCGCCCATTCCATATACAAGTAAATCTGCTTGACTATCAACTAAGATGCTTGGCAATAATTTATCCGACCAATAATCATAGTGTGTAACACGTCTTAATGAAGCTTCTACGCCTCCAATTACAATAGGAGTATCGGGATACAATGATTTCAGTATTGTGCAATAGGTAACAGTAGCGTAATCAGGACGATAACCAGCTCTTCCTTCAGGCGTGTAAGCATCGTTGGAGCGTAAGCGTTTGTTGGCTGTATAATGATTTACCATCGAATCCATACTACCAGCCGAAACACCAAAGAACAAACGAGGTTTTCCTAATTTCTTAAAATCACGTAAATCATCTCGCCAGTTGGGTTGTGGCACAATAGCAACTTTTAAGCCTTGTTGTTCAAGAATTCTTCCCATTACAGCTATTCCAAAGGAGGGATGGTCGATATACGCATCTCCTGAGAACAGAATAACGTCCAATTCTTCCCAACCTAATGCTTTTATTTCTTTTTGGGTCGTAGGTAAAAAACTGGATAATGGTATGTCGTTATACATAATTCAACACAAATTTATATAATTAAGGCTTTAACATCGTTTGGTATGTATCTTGGTCGCTTACAATCTCTATGGCACGTTTTAGCTCTTTGTCATTTTTTAATAACTGTTGCAATTCGCCTCGTTGAAAATAATAGCGTTTTACAATTTCAGCAGCCAATAATTCGCTAATTTCTTCTTTAGCATCAATAATATCTTGATTGATATCATGTTTCAATACTTTTTCTAAGTCTGAAAAATACACTTTATTTTCGTCGTAATATCCTTCATTTTTCGCTGTTTCTATCAATTTTTGCAATCCTTTTTCTGATTGCAGTTCATATGTAAAATTCTGTTTTATAATATAATCTTTGTATTGATTAAATAAATCATCTGATACCGCAAATTCTTCAATCGGAGGAATCGTTGCATGTTGTTGTGTATATATATTTACAAAATCGTAGAAGTAAGCATTAGATACTAAATGATAGGTAATCGTTTTGAGTGTCGATTCAGGAACGAGTATGTCTGGCATAATGCCTTGACCTTCTTTCACTACTCTACCATTTTGTGTAGCAAAGACATGCTCTATGCTATCAGAGTTAGTGCTTGCTAAACGTGCAATATGTTTACTACTCTGAATACAACGTCCACTTGGTGTATAATATTTGGCTATTGTTATTTTAATATTTGTGTTATAAGGTAAAGGGTAGGTGGATTGAATTACTCCTTTACCATAGGTGTTTCGACCAATGATGATGCCTCTATCTAGGTCTTGCATAGCTCCTGCCACAATTTCAGCTGCAGAAGCAGAGCTTTCATTTACTAATATGGCTAAAGGGAGGTTAGGAAATAAAGGATCGCTACTGGTTTTATACGATCTATCCATTTCCGCGTTTTTTCCCTTTGTTGAGACTATTTCAGTTCCTTTTGGTAGAAATAAGCCACTTATGGCAATGGCGTCGTTAATTACTCCACCTCCATTACCACGTAAATCTAAAATTAGTGATGTAGCTCCTTTCTTAGCTAAGTCTTGTAAGGCTTTTTTTACTTCTTCTGCACAATTTTCAGTAAAACTGTTCAAACGAATGTACGCTATGTTGCTTTTACCTGGTAATATTCCAGCATAAGTAACGGGGTTTAGGTATATTTTCTCTCTTACAATGGAATAATGTATGGGTTTTTTCATTCCCATACGTTCAACAACAATCTGTACGGTCGTTGATGGAGTTCCTTTTAACATACTACTTACCTCCGAAACAGACAATCCTTTGGTAGATTTTCCATCTACTTCTAGTATTTTATCTCCAACTTGTAATCCGTATGTATGTGCAGGTGCATTTTCGTATAATTCAACGATATGTATTTGGCTATTACGTAACGAAATTACAGAACCTATACCACCATATTCGCCTGTTGTCATTTGCAAAAAATCTTTTGTATCTGATTCGGGTATGTAATTGGTATATGGGTCGAGTTTGGTTAACATAGCATCAATACCACTAGAAACAATCTCTTCCATAGGGATGCTATCTACATAATATACCTGTAATTGCTTGACAATACTATTAAAGATATCTACGTTTTTTGCTATTTCAAAATTTTTCTTTTCAGATGTTTGTGCTAACACGTATTGAAAAGAAACTATAGTTATGAATACAAAAAAGATTTTTTTCATATAAGTATATTTTTTATTAAACAGGTGTTTTTTATGCTACTAAACGAATACGGTGTGTCTATTGTTAACCATACCCGAATATACGGTTACAAATGTAGTATATAAAAAGCAAAAAACCGAACATTTGGTGTTCGGTTTTGCTCTCCCTCTTGGACTTGAACCAAGGACCCTCTGATTAACAGTCAGATGCTCTAACCGACTGAGCTAAGGAAGAATGATGTTCAAAAATTTGCTCTCCCTCTTGGACTTGAACCAAGGACCCTCTGATTAACAGTCAGATGCTCTAACCGACTGAGCTAAGGAAGAGTAATTTGCTTACTGAACAATTTCAAAAAGCACCGCAAAGATATACTATTTACTTGAATTTGCAAAAATTTTTTACTTTTTTTACACTAAAAAAGAGCATTTTGTAAGTTGTTTTTGAGCTTTAAAAAACAATAAAAAAGCATAAACAACTCATTTTGAAGAATCAAAACAATTATTTATGCTTTTTTTGATATAGTTCTTATACTAAAATTCCCGAACTAATTTTTTTTATGTCCTCATTATAATCAATTTTAATGGGTGTATTTTTAGCATTTTCTATCGTATTATTGATAATCAATTCGGCTATTTCATCTTCTACGTATTTTTGAATAGTACGTTTTAATGGTCTTGCTCCATATTGTACATCGTATCCTTCGTTTGCAATATGGTTTTTTGCTGCCTCTGTCAATTGCAATGTGTATCCTAATGATTCTATGCGTTCTACTACTTGTTTTAATTCAATATCAATGATTTTTAAAATTGACTCTTTTGATAATTGTTCAAATATAATAACATCATCTACGCGGTTTAAGAATTCAGGTGCAAACGATTTGTTTAATGCTTTTTTAATTACGCTATGAGCAAATTCGGTATCGTCTAAGCGAGATGTTGTAGAAAAACCAACTCCTCTACCAAAATCTTTTAATTGTCGAGTTCCTATATTCGATGTCATAATGATAATGGTATTTTTAAAATCTACTTTTCTACCCAAACTATCCGTTAGGCTACCTTCGTCTAATACCTGTAATAATAAATTAAATACCTCAGGATGAGCTTTTTCTATTTCATCAAGTAGTACAATGGAGTAGGGGTTGCGACGCACTTTTTCAGTTAATTGTCCGCCCTCTTCGTATCCAACATATCCTGGAGGTGCTCCAATTAAACGCGATACGCTAAATTTTTCCATGTATTCACTCATATCAATACGAATAATTGCATCTTTAGAGTTGAACAAAAATTCAGCTAAAATTTTTGCTAAATAAGTTTTTCCAACCCCTGTTGGTCCTAAAAATATAAATGAGCCAATAGGTTTATTTGGGTCTTTTAAACCAACTCTATTGCGTAAAATAGATTTGGAAATTTTCTCAATCGCAGTATCTTGTCCAATTACTTTTTCTTTTAGAATAGCCGACATACGTCTTAGCTTATCAAATTCACCTTCGGCAATTTGTTGAACAGGAACCCCAGATATCATCGATACAACCTCCGAAATGCTGTTGGCATCTACAGTAACATGTTGGTTCTTAATCTCTTGTTCCCATTCTTGTTTGGCATTTTTTAGCAAAATGTTCAATTCCTTGATGCGGTCTTTGTATTCATTGGCTAATCGAAAATCTTCATCTTTTACAGCTTGAAGTTTTGATTTATTGGCTTCATCAATCTCACTCTCCAAAATCTCAATATTGCTTGGAATGGATACATTGTGTAAGTGTGCCCTTGATCCTGCTTCGTCCATGGCATCAATAGCTTTGTCTGGAAAACTTCGATCGCTTATGTACCTATCAGTTAAATAGACACATGCTTCTAATGCTTCTGGTGTATAGGTTACATGATGGTGATCTTCGTATCTTTCTTTGATATTTTGTAAAATAGCCAAGGTTTCTTCTTTTGTGCTTGGTTTTACAATTACCTTTTGGAATCGTCTTTCTAATGCACCGTCTTTTTCTATACTTTGGCGGTACTCGTCAAGTGTAGTGGCACCAATGCATTGTATCAAGCCTCGAGCCAAAGCTGGTTTCATCATGTTTGCAGCATCTAACGAGCCTGCTGTTGCACCAGCACCAATTAAGGTATGTATTTCGTCGATGAATAAAATAACATCAGGGTTTGTTTCCAATTCATTTAAGATTGCTTTTAATCTTTCTTCAAACTGTCCTCTATACTTTGTTCCTGCTACAATGGATGCCATATCTAACGATACTACACGTTTGCCGAATAATATACGAGATACTTTTCGTTGTATAATACGTAGAGCCAATCCTTCAACAATAGCCGATTTTCCAACACCTGGGTCGCCAATGAGTATAGGATTATTCTTTTTTCTTCTACTTAAAATTTGAGATAGGCGTTCAATTTCTTTTTCTCTACCAACGATTGGGTCTAACTTTCCTTCTTCGGCTGCCTTGGTAATGTCTGTACCAAAATTGTCGAGTGCAGGTGTTTTAGAAGTGTTTTTTGTGTATTTAGTTGATGTAGAAAAGGTGCTTGTTTTACCATTTTTTTCTACAGAATTTGAGCTAAATTCACTATCTTCGTCTTCGCCATCTTCGTCATTCGAGTTTACTCCGTTTTTTTTATCAATAGATCCAATGTCTTTTTTTTCTACTAAAGCTCTTACTGTATCATACGAAATGTTTTCTACACTAAAAATTTCTGTAACCAGGTTTGTTTTATCTTTTAATATTGCTAGTAAAAGGTGCTCAGAATCAGCCATATAGTTGCCAAATTGACGAGCCTCAAGTACAATGAATTTGAGTATTTTTTCAGTTGATTTTAGCAGGGGTATATTGGATCCAATCATCACGTTTTCTGATGTTCGGATACTCGATTCAATTGTTTTTTTTATACGCAATAAATCTAAGTTAAGTGACAAAAGTACGTCAAAAGCTTTACCCTCTCCTGCACGAATAATTGCCAAAAGTAAGTGTTCGGGTCCAATGTAATTATTGCCCAAACGTTCTGCTTCTTCGTGGCTATATCGTAAAATATCGGCAACATTGTCCGAATAGTTCATTTCATTTTCCATATTCTTACGTGTTTGATAAACATTATTGTTAGTGTTTGCTAACTATTTTGCACATATTGTATTGCAAAGGTATAGTTTTTCTTTAAAAATTGTGTATTGTTTACACATTCTTAACAACAGATTACAAATACTATGCCAACAATATATGTGTGTGTTAAAAAGATTTTTGACGAAAGGTTTTTGTATTTGAATAAAAAGTAGTACCTTAGTGCGAATTTTCAGAAAAGGTATTTGTTTTACTTAACTATTTTATAAATGATTGATCAAGAAAGGATTATAAAAATCAACATTGAGGAGGAGATGAAGTCTGCATACATTGATTACTCAATGTCTGTTATTGTATCGCGTGCACTTCCCGATGTAAGAGATGGATTGAAGCCTGTACATCGTAGAGTATTGTTCGGAATGAATGAGTTGGGGAGTAACTCCAATAAACCGTATAAAAAATCTGCTAGAATAGTAGGGGAAGTGATGGGTAAGTATCACCCTCATGGCGATTCTTCTATTTATGGTACATTAGTGCGAATGGCACAAGAATGGTCAATGCGTTATCAACTGGTTGATGGTCAGGGAAACTTTGGCTCTATTGATGCCGACGAACCTGCTGCTATGCGTTATACGGAAGCCCGTATGCATCGCTTGGCAGAAGAAATGTTGATGGATATTGATAAAGATACCGTTGATTTTAAACTTAATTTTGACGATACATTAAAAGAACCAACTGTTCTGCCAACTCGTATACCCAATTTATTGATAAATGGAGCATCGGGAATTGCAGTAGGTATGGCAACCAATATGGCTCCTCATAATTTATCTGACACGATAGATGCCATTGTGGCATATATTGACAACAAAGAGGTAGATGATGAAGAGTTAATCAAATTAATTAAAGCTCCAGATTTTCCAACAGGAGGTATTATTTATGGTTATGCGGGTATTAGAGATGCTTATTTAACAGGTAAAGGTCGTGTTGTTATAAGAGGTAGGGTAACTATTGAGGTAGAAAAAGATCGCGAACGCATTGTTATTACCGAAATACCTTATTTAGTAAACAAAGCAGAACTAACTAAACATATCTCTGACTTAGTAAATGAAAAACGTATTGAAGGAATTTCTAATATTTCAGACGAAAGTAACTACGAGGGTATCCGTTTGGTTGTTGAAATAAAACGTGACGCTAATGCCAATGTGGTGCTAAACAATTTGTACAAACAAACTTCTTTACAAACTTCTTTTAGTATCAATAATATTGCACTGGTTAAAGGTCGTCCTCGCTTATTGGTATTACGTGATTTAATTGAATTGTTTGTTGAACATAGACACGAAGTTGTTGTACGTCGTACGCAATTTGAATTGAAAAAAGCTCAGGAACGTGCTCATATAGTAGAAGGACTCGTTATTGCATCTGATAATATCGACGAAGTTATTGCCATTATTAAAGCAGCGAGTACGCCTAATGATGCAATGGAAAAACTGATGGTGCGTTTTGGCTTGTCTGAACTACAAGTACGTGCTATCGTAGATATGAGATTATCGCAACTTACAAATATACAGCAAGACAAATTAAGACAAGAATACCAAGATTTACTTGTTTTAATTGCCAAATTAGAAGAGATTTTGGGGAATGAAACATTGCGTATGCAAATTATCAAAGACGAATTAATCGAAGTAAAAGATAAATATGGAGATGAGCGTCGTTCTGAAATAGTATATGCTTCTGAAGATTTTAATCCAGAAGATTTTTATGCTGATGAAGAAATGATTATTACTATATCTCATTTGGGATATATTAAACGTACTCCGTTGTCAGAATATAAATTGCAAAATAGAGGAGGTGTTGGTTCTAAAGGGGGAGAATCGAGAGATGAAGACTTTATAGAATACATTTACCCTGCTTCTATGCACAATTATATGTTATTCTTTACACAAAAAGGTCGTTGTTATTGGCTTAAAGTATACGATATCCCTGAAGGTTCAAAAATATCTAAAGGTAGAGCTATTCAAAACCTCTTAAACATTGAATCAGATGATAAAGTAAATGCATTTATACGCATAAAACAATTACAAGATCCAGAATACAATCAATCGCATTATTTATTGTTCTGTACCAAACAAGGTGTTATTAAAAAAACACGTTTAGATGCGTATTCTCGCCCACGTCAAAATGGGGTAAATGCCATTACTATTAGAGAAGATGATGATGTAATCCAAGTACGTTTGACAGATGGAGATAGTGAAGTAGTGATTGCTAATAAAAATGGTAGAGCTATCCGTTTCCACGAATCAAAGGTTAGGGAAATGGGACGTACTGCTACTGGTGTTCGTGGTATTACACTTGACGAAGATGGACAAGATGAGGTAATTGGTATGATTACCATTCCGAAAGAAGAAAAAACAAAGGAAAGTATTTTAGTGGTTTCTGAAAAAGGATATGGTAAACGTACATTGATTGATGAAATTGATGAAAATGGAAATGCTATAGTAGATGAAAATGGAGATCCTGTGCCTGTTTACAGAATAACTAATAGAGGAGGTAAAGGTGTAAAAACCATGAATATTACTGATAAAACAGGTAAATTAGTAGCTATAAAGAACGTATCTGATAACAATGATTTGGTGATTATTAACAAATCGGGTATTGCTATACGCCTAGAAGTAGCAAGTATGCGTATTATGGGACGTGCTACACAAGGCGTAAGGCTAATCAATCTCGAAAAACGTAACGATGAAATAGCTTCTGTTTGTAAAGTTGTTTCAGAAGAGAAAGAAAACTTAGATGAAGTTTCGCCAGAATTACTAAATGCAGAAAATAACTTTAATTCGATTGAAGGTATTGCTACCAACGATGAAACAAATAATGAATAATAAACAAAAAAATCTATTTATGAAAAAAACACTATGGATGACACTAGGTTTGTTATTGTTTACAATAGCAACAGGCTGTGCACAAAAATCGCAAGTAAATAAGGCATATAATCGTTTGTTTACTGAACCAATCGATTATGCTGCAGCAACCGAAGATATTGAAGTTGCAAAAAAAGATTCTACAACTGCTACACAATCCCGTACTTGGTATGTTGCTGGTCGTATTGGCTATACAATGGCAAATACAGAAGTAACGAAGATGCGTATGCAACAACCTGCTAACGATGAAAATTTGTATCAAGGATTAAAACAAATGTACGAAAATTATCTTGTTGCAGACAAGTTCGATGGTGTAGTAGATAAAAAGGGTCGTATAAAATATTCTCAACGGAGAAATATAAAAGCCGATTTTAAAGAAATGCATCCTTTTTATATCAATGCTGGTGCTACTATGTTTGAATATAAAGAGTTTGCCAAAGCGTATACATTGTTTAATCAGTACATTAAGATTGCTGATTTAGCTATATGGGAAGAAAAAGATGCGATAAAAATAGACTCCACTTATAATACAATTCAGTTTTATGCAGGTATTGTTGCATCTAATATGGATAGTACTCAACTGGCTATTAAGCACTTTAAAAATTTAATAGGTACTTCGTATCCACAAAAGGAGGCTGTTTACGAGATGCTTTATTCATTGTATCAACATGCCAATGATACAGTAAATTTTATATCAATATTAAAAGAAGGCGTTGAATTGTATCCTGAAAGTCCTTTTTTTATAGGTAATTTAATTAATTATTATGCTACAACAAGTAAATTTACAGAAGCATTAGACTATTTAAATGAAGCCTTGGAACGTTCTCCTAAAAATATTGAATACCTTAATGTGAAAGGTACTTTGTTGATACAAATGGGTGAGTTTGATAAAGCAAGAGCTATTTATACTGAATCACTAGCACTAAATAATCAGCATCCAAATTCGTTGTTTGGAATGGGTAGATCATGGGCTTTTGAAGGAGATTTAATTAATGAGAAATCGCAAGATATTAAGGATAATAAGTTGTATAAAAAAGAAAAAGAAAGAGCCAAAGAATATTTTATTAATTCAATTAAATATTTGGAGGAAGCAAAAGCATTGATGTCTAAAGAAGATGCACAATATAGCGATTTATTGCAAAATTTGCGTGTATTGTATTTGCGTTTAGGTGAGACAGAAAAATACAACAAAATAGATGCAGAAATCAAAACTTACTAAAATGTTGTGATACTCCTGTTTTATTATTGTGAGGCTTTTCGAGAAATCGGAGAGCCTTTTTTTTATCTACATACTTGATTAAAAGGACAATATGAACAATTGTCAATACATGTTGTTTGAGTAAAAGGAATTTCTTGGTCGAACAACGTTACAAGGCAATTATCCAAATGAGTTAAAAATTCTGTTTTTATGTCGTGGTTAAAAAGAGTAGTGTTATTTTGAGAATCAAAGGGCTGTGTTGAAAAATCGGAATGAAACATTTTTCTCAGATATATAATGTGGCACTCAATTTCTGAATCAATTTTTTTATTTTGTTGATAAAGCCAGCTGTAGAGTAGAATTTGTAGTATATCTTTTCGTCTATCTTTCAAGTTTCCATTAAATAATTCCCCAATTGACGGGTATTTAAGTTCTCCTGAACCTGTTTTGTAATCAATCAACATGATAACTCCATCCTTTATTTGAACTCTGTCAATAGAACCTTTTATTTTTGCGAATGTTTTATATTTAGATATGTAATAGTTTTCTTCGCATTTGTATTCATGGGTTATGTGAAAGAAAGGAGTTCGTTTACTTTCTATATCTAATAGTTTCCGTACATATTTACTAATAACTTGTGCCACTAAATAATGATTACCCTCTAATACATGTGGTGTTTTATCTTTAAAATAAAATTGTGAAAACCCTTCACTTATTAGCAGCTCAATTTTTGATGTGTCACGTATCATTGTGTCAATTATTTCCTTTGAAATCATTTTATCTTTAAAATGGACAAATAATTTTTCCATAACAAAATGAAATATGGACCCAAATATATTCGACTCAATAGATTCGGTAACACTATCTGTTTGTTTTATGTTTTCAATATATGAAAAATAAAATTGTAATGGACAAGTAATGAATGTATTAATGCTTGAAGGCGATAAAACAATGGCATGTAATTTATCCATTATTGCGGGTGTTTTATCAATGCGAATAGCATTAGTTTTAGCTAAAGATGTGTTATAAGTAAGGGTTTTTTCTACAATAGGAATTCCGTAACCATAGCGTAGTTGATTAATAAAACGGCTTTTTTCACCCGTATTCATTATCTCGGTACGTGTGTCATAAAGTAGGTATACAGAGGATGCTCTATGGAATAGCCGATAAAAATGATAGGCAAAAATGGCATCTTGATGTTCGGTGGTGGGCAAATCAAAACCCTTACGTAAGTTATAAGGAATAAATGAGGGCGATGATTCGTTTTTAGGAAAAATACCCTCGTTAAATGAAGTAATTATTAAGTTTTTAAAATCCAAACAACGAGTTTCGAGCATTCCCATAATTTGTAATCCAGCCAACGGTTCTCCTTCAAACGAGATAACAATAGTACTAAGTAATCGTTTAATAAGCTTGCTTAGTGTATCTAATGATAATGGAATGTTCCATTGGTTAAGTAAATCTTGCATACGTTGAAGAGCAATAAAACATTGGTATAGAAACTCTTGTTCCATCAATTGATTGTTTTCATCAGAGTTGTTTATGGAAACTGATTTTCTTTCTGCCAGTAAATGCCCAATAATAGCTATAAGATAATCACATAATGAGGCTGTGTTACAAGGCTTAAATAGTAAGCACAATAACGTGTCTATTTGTAAATTGAGAGCTGGTATACGTATCCAGTTATTACTATGTATCTTCTTTATAAGCTCTTGATAGTTAGTGTTGTTTTCGTTGTAAATATATCTATGTGATAATAAAGATAAAACTTGTTTATAATAGAAAAAAGTTTTTCCTTCGGTGTTTGTATTGGCTGATTTTTGTAAGGCTAATAAATTATCAATTAATTCTTTAATAGGAGTAAATACTAGGGGATAGCCCATGGTAATATTTACCTTATCTATGTGATTAGGTAATGAAAAAAGCATTGGAAGAAGAAGATTTTCATTAGAAAGCACTATGGCTGTTTCTGTACTTATATTCTCAATACCAAGATGTTGCAAAATTTGATGAACTTGTTTTGCCTGACCAACACTTGACGGAATGGCGATTGCTTCAACGTATTTATTTCCAATAATTTCTTTTTCAATTTTTAATTGCGAAGGAAATAGCATTAAATTTTCAGCTACATAGGTATGAGCCTTATTTGTTTTATCTTGCACAAATTCTCCCTCGTAGTCCCAATAAAAATCAGCCTTTTTTTGTTTTTTTAGTTGTAAGAATAATGTTTTTTCCACTTTACTCAAAGCATTGAATCCAACAAATACTATTTTGTTATAGGAAGCATGTATGCCATTTTCAGCCAATTCGCGTAGCAACATACCTTCATATGCCAAATTATTCTTTTTTAAATCATCTTTAAAGGATTGATATAAAGGAAACAATATTTCCCATGTAGCCAAAAATTCTTGTTGTCTTTTAGGTTCAGGATTAAAGTTATTCCAAAAGCGTTGTATAATTATTTTTTGTTCGTTTGTTAAATAATCGGGCAAATAGTTAATGGATTGTAGTTCTTTTACATTTTGAAATATATCTTCAGCATTTACTAAATATTTATCAATGTCATCAAAATCACTTAACAAAATTTCTCCAAAGGATGCAAATGAATCAAACGTTTCATGTTTATTTGCAATGGATTGATATATACCATATAATCGAAACAATAAACCCATTTTATCTTCAAGTTGCAACATAGAGTGCGAAGCACAAAAATCGGAAATGCTAGTAATTGTAGGCGAAAAAAAGGTGTGTTGGGCTGTTTCCATTAGGTATTTTTCAAAAAATAGTCCAGAACGCCTATTTGGAAACACAAAGCAAAAATCAGTCAGATCCTCTTTATATGTGTGGTAAAATACAGAAGCAACTTGTTGTAAAAATGGTTTCATAAGTAGTATACTAAGGATAGCAACAAAAATACATATAATATTGCGAAAAAAACGATTACAATGAGATTAAAATTTCTGTATTGAAAAATACCATTTATCTTTGCATTATGATTTCAATAGAAGGACTTACAGTAGAATTTGGTGCAAAAGCATTGTTTGATAACATATCATATGTTGTAAACAAAAAAGACAGAATAGCATTGGTTGGTAAAAATGGTGCTGGAAAAAGTACAATGCTTAAAATTATTGCAGGCTTACAAGAGCCTACACGTGGTCAGTGCATTATTCCTAAGGATTTAACCATTGGTTATTTACCACAGCATATGATTCACAACGATGATGCCACCGTATATGAAGAAGCTGAAAAGGCTTTTGCCCATATTTTGGAAATTCAAGATCAAATAGAGAAAAATAATATATTACTATGCGAACGAGATGATTATGAATCTGATTCATACCATTCGCTTATTGAAGAGATTACACATCTCAACGAACAACTTGCTATGTTGGGTGGGGTGAATTATGTGGCTGATATTGAACGAACCTTGTTTGGTTTAGGATTTTTACGCACAGATTTGGCACGACCTACCAAGGAATTTAGTGGTGGTTGGCGTATGCGAATTGAATTAGCAAAATTGTTGCTCCAACGTCCTGATGTATTACTGTTAGATGAACCAACGAATCATTTGGATATAGAATCAATACAATGGTTAGAAAATTTTTTGGCAAGTAGAGCCAATGCGGTTATGTTAGTTTCGCATGATAAAGCCTTTATTAATGCTGTAACTACACGCACAATTGAAATTAGTTTGGGTAAAATATACGATTATAGGGCTAATTATTCTACTTACCTTGAACTCAGAAAAGAGCGAAGAGAACAACAATTGCGTGCGTATGAAAATCAACAGAAGCAAATACAAGATACCGAAGAATTTATTGAGCGTTTTCGGTACAAAACTTCTAAAGCTGTTCAAGTACAAAGTAGAATTAAACAGCTCGATAAAATTGACAGATTAGAGGTAGATGAAGAGGATACGAGTTCATTACGTCTCAAATTTCCACCTGCTCCGCGTTCTGGAAGTTTTCCTGTAATTGCTGAAGGGCTTGCCAAATTATATGGCAATTATGTTGTGTTCTCAAATGTCGACCTTACTATTAAAAGAGGAGAAAAAGTGGCATTTGTAGGAAAAAATGGAGAGGGAAAGTCAACTTTGGTGAAATGTATCATGAACGAGATTGAGTATGCTGGTAAGTTGACTCTTGGGCACAATGTGCAAATAGGTTATTTTGCTCAAAATCAAGCTTCTCTGTTAAACGAATCGAAATCTGTTTTTGAAACCATTGATGATGTGGCTGTTGGGGATATTCGTACAAAAATTCGGGATATATTAGGTGCATTTATGTTTGGTGGCGAAGAGGCTGATAAAAAAGTAAAAGTGCTTTCAGGAGGAGAACGCAGTCGGTTGGCAATGATTAGATTATT
>Ga0255342_1002444_pt1 | contig 22984 bp, 14 predicted proteins | sample wastewater_treat_3_FD_192416 | JGI IMG/M metagenome (GOLD analysis project Ga0255342, IMG submission 192416) | Wastewater microbial communities from Lulu Island WWTP, Vancouver, Canada - plant14 | ecosystem: Engineered > WWTP > Wastewater > Unclassified | place: Canada: Vancouver, British...
AAATGACCAATAAAACAAAATCTTTTTTACCAGGAAATTTCTATAAACTCTGGGTAAATATCAGCGCTCTTTTTTATGAGACAAAATACCCCTTGGGGCCTATGGAAGTAAAACTCTATGATAAAAACAATGAGTGCTTTCAAAGTTTTAATGAGCCACTTTTATTTTGTCTTTTGGGTGCTTCAGGAAAAAGGACCTATGGCAGCGGACATAAGATTTTGCCTGGAGAAGAAAACTTTTGCATGGCACGGCAAATTCCACTTCATACAAAAATTCAAAGTTTAAGTGCATTCAAGGACGGCAGTCATATAGGGAAACCGTTTACACATTTGGCCTTTGTTTCAAAAATGAATATCTTTTACGATAGACCTGTTTTATTGCAAATTGATGGAGAGGTTGCTGCCTTAGATAAAGCATCATTTCCTTTAACAATGGAATTGGTTGATTTTCATGTAAAAAAAATTATAAAATGAGGTGAAAATGTCAAAGAGAGAAAAGTCCGTGAGGCAAAAAAAGAAACCTGTAGGGTTTAGAAAAAAGTTCTTTTTTATCTTACGAGCAACCATATTGTTATCTGTTTTCCTTAATCTTGGAATGGGTGCATATATTGTTTTAAGAGATGGTAATGTTAGTCAACCAGAGGTTGTCGAAGAACTGAATGAACGTCTCGAATACATTGTATGGGCGCTTGTTACCTTTGTCTTAACCTATGGAACGAGCTATATAGAAAAAAACAGAAAAATAAATATTCCCGATGTTTTAGAACTTGTTATAACGCTCTTTATTTATGCGGGTATTTTTTTGAGTAATCAGTTTAACCTTTACTATAAATTTTGGTGGTGGGATGACCTCTTGCATTTTTTCTCAGGCATAATCATCGGTTTTATCGGGTTTATCGTTATATATCTTATCAATCATAATTATAGCATGGATATAAGTCCGCTTCTTGTTGCTTTTTTTACCTTTACCTTTGCGGTAACACTTGGCGTTTTCTGGGAAATAGGTGAGTTTACCCTCGATGCGCTTCTTGGTCATGATCACCAAAAATGGGGGCTTCCGCCAGACTCTGTTTTACTAGGAAAACCCTACCAAGGCTCTGGTTTGCGGGATACAATGAGCGACCTCATCGTAGACTGCCTGGGTGCTTTAATTACTTCTTTTATTACGTATTTCGCATATAAAAAAGATAAAAAACGAACTCTTGAACAAATGAAGACTATCATCAATACAGAAGAATAGAGTTCTGGAGACTTTGTGAAAAAATTAATGCTCGGAATCGGTGACTTGGTTAAGGCAAAAAATGAAGAGATAGAGCTCTGGACTGTCCTCGGCTCCTGTGTGTCAATAATTTTTCACATACCAGATGCCTTTTCCCTTATGTGTCATGCTCAGTTACCAGAATTAAGCTGTGAAGCCCAAGAGAGGGCTGCAGCCTCACCCTTACACGATTCTCGACATTATATACATGTGGACACTGTTCTTGCAAAAATGATGGCCATTGTGATGCAAGAGGGTTTTTCTCCAAAGGATGTTGATGTCAGCTTGATAGGGGGTTGCAGTGCACAACAAGCGCATTTATCACATTTTGCTGTTGGAGAAAAAAACGTCGAAGCTGTAAAAAAAATGCTTGGTCAAAATGGCTATATTATTCGGCGGGAAAGAACGCTTATGGAAAACGGTGTTACGCTCTGGTATTATCCGAAGACAAATGTCTTAAAGTATCGTGTACACAATGCCTTGGCAACAGATTTTGTGCAGGCCCCAGAAGAAAAAAGAAAGGTTATAGAGCTTCGATAGTTTCTGTGTTTAGGCCCTGTAGGCTTGTGAGATATCATCTACAACCATAAAGCAGGCGGGATCTATTTCTCTCGCTTTTTTAAAAACTTTTTTTACATCACGTCTTCTTGTTTGTACAAAAAGCATTTTTACAACGCCATCTCGTCCGTGCCCGTCAAAAACAGTGATGCGAAAACCCATCTCTCGTAAGACTTTTGCGACAGAGTCTCCTTTTGAACTAAAAACACGTACTGCTTGGTCGCCTATTTTTATAAAGCCTTCAATCGTAATGCCTACAAAGGTGCCTGATGCAAAGCCAAGTGCAAAGGCAATCGCGGTAATGGGGTCAGTTAGATTGGTTATAACGCGAGAAACAGCATAGACCCAAATAAGTGATTCAAAAAAGGCGATAGAAAAGGCATAGAGCCGTTTGCGTTTTATAATCATAACATGTCGAAAGGTACTGAGTGAAACGTCAACAATCCGTGCGCCAAAGATTATGACTGCGGTAAGTATTTGGGAGTCTGTTATCATTTATGTAAGATACGAAAAAAAACCATTTAATACAAGTATGGAAAAAAACTTTTCATACTTATCTTTTGTAGTTTGCTTTTTGTTTTTCGTGTTTTATTGCTGTGTTAAAGGTTTTCATTTGTGCAAGTTGTTTTTCTATTTCAGATTGAGGAAAGCTGCATTGTTCAATAAAAAAAAGTCCAATCGGTTTGTTTAAAAGTTTTTGATGCCCGAGCAATAAAAACAGTTCTCTTTCAGATAAAAAACCGAGACGAATAGCTGCTTTTCCAAAAAGCTCTCCAGGAAAAGAGTGACGTAAAATAGTTATAATATCTGCGTGTTTTAAGTATCCTTTTTCTACGGCTATTTCGCCCAAGCGCGGTCTATTTTTCCACTGCCAACTGAGTGCTTGAACAAAGGTGTTCCAGTCAATTTTTTTGGAATAATACAAAAATTGTGCAAAACGCATTTCGGTTTTTGGCATGGGACCTGTGTAAAATCGTTTTGGCGCTTCGTTTTTTCCCTGCTGTTGCCGATATCGATGGGCTGTTTTTCGTTCTTCCCCTTTTTGAAAATCTCTTGTAGATTGCGTGTTTTTTTTTGTCCTTTGTTTTTGGCTTGGTTTTGTTCGGTATTGATTCTTATATTGGTCTTCTTTCAAAAGACTTGAAAAATCTCTGTTTTGCCAATATTCTAATAGAAAAATATATGACTCTGAAAGCCGTTTAAAGCGTTCCGTGAGTAAGCTTTCTGAAATTCCGCTTTGCGAGGCGGTGTCGGGATGTAATTCTTTTGCTCTTTTATAATAGTTTCTTTTTAAGTCCTGAATAGTTAGGTTTAGTACATCAGGATTGTGTAGGTTAAGCCTTTTACCCATTATAAAGCTTAATTTATATTCTATTTCAGATTTTTGTATTTTATTTTCTATCACAGTATGATATACTACAGCAAAAGTACTTTTTTTGCTACGCTGTGCTTATTGACAATACGCCTTTTGTTTGCTATTTTTTATGATAAGGAGCTTAGTATGAATAAAAAAATATTTATTGGATTGTTTGTTGTGCTTTCAGTTTTCGTACTCGTTTTCTCTATTTCATGCACAAAAAAAGCAGCAAAATTGGATAGTGTCGCAGATGGGTATTATTTTGCACAAAATGATGATTTTCAATCAACAGGTTGGAAGTATCAAGTTGTTGTACAAGTTTCTGGTGGAAAAATTGTTTCAGTAAATTGGAATGGTGTTTCAAATATCGCTGGTGGTTTAGACAAAAAAACTTGGTGTGCTATGGGAAATTATGGCATGGAAAAGTATGCTACCAAGGGCGAATGGGATGTGCAAGCAAAGGTTGTTGAAGACTATCTCGTTTCTACACAAAACCCTGGATTTAAAAACTTTGACAAAGAAGGCAAAACAGATGCAATTTCAGGCTCTACTATTGTTGTAGATGACTTTTATGCACTTGTGAATAAAGCACTTAAATCAAAAGCTGTAAGCAAAGGTCCTTTCAATAAAGATGGTTGGTACTATGCAGAAGAAGATGATTTTGGCGAAACAGGTTGGAAGGATACTGTTTTAGTAACTGTTGTAAACGGCACTATCGTTGACGTACTTTGGAACTCAATTCCTGAGGATGCTTCAAAAAAATCTAAACTTGTAGAAGCTCGAGAAGGTCGCTATGGAATGGAAAAAGTTGCAACCAAGGGTGAATGGCACATACAAGCTAAGGTTATCGAAGATGAAATTCTTCGAGTTGGCGATCCTGCCAAGATTAAGGTTTTAGACAATGGCCGAGCTGACGCTGTTTCTGGTGCAACAATCACTTGTGATGCTGTACCACTTGCAGTAAAAGCATTGCTTGCAGCACGCTAATTATTTATAATAAAACAGAAAAAAGGTTGTCCAAATTGGGCAGCCTTTTTTTTATCTTGCATAAATTTTACCTTGCTATTAGAATGGTTCTAGAAATAATTTTTGTAGATATAATCTTTTTAGTGGGGTAGATATGAACTTAAAACAAAAGTATGCAGAGTTGCTTGTTAAGCAGGGAGTCAATATTCAAAAGGGACAAACTTTTGTTTTGTCTTGCCCTATTGAAGTTGCCGATTTTGGGAGATTGCTTCAAGAAGAAGCATACAAGGCAGGGGCGCGAGAAGTTGTAATGCGCTGGATAGATGAAAAGTCGTTGAAGATTAGCTATGATATGGCCGACGATGCTATCTTTGATGAGGTAGCGCCTTGGGTTTCTTCGTTTTATAACGGCTATGTAGATCAAAAAGCTGCTTTTATGACCATTGTTTCCGATGACCCTGAGTTGATGAAGGATGTCGACCCCAAGCGTATAGCTCGAGCGGTAAAGGCCCGTTCTATAGCGCTTGAACATTTTCGAAATGAACAAATGAGCGGAAGAAATGCCTGGTGTGTTGCAGCTGCTTCAAGTGAGGGCTGGGCGCGAAAAGTTTTCCCTGCGGATGAACCTGAAGCAGCAGTCGAAAAACTTTGGGATGCAATCTACAAGGCAACTCGAGTTGACTGCGAAGACCCCTTTTTGGAATGGGAAAAACATCAAGAAAACTTTGAAAGGCGTACAAAGATTTTAAATGACTATGCCTTTACTCATCTAGAATATAAAAATAGTCTTGGAACCGATTTGCGTGTTGCTCTCGCAAAAGGTCACCTCTGGTTGGGTGGTAGTAAAGATTCTGAGACTGGCTATCCCTTTAATGCAAATATACCAACTGAAGAAGTTTTTACAGCGCCAGATGCTAAGGGTACAGATGGACGTATCTACTCATCTATTCCATTGAATTATCAAGGGAACCTCATAGACAAATTTTGGTTTGAAATAGAGGATGGCTTCGTTGTCGATTTTGGTGCAGAAAAGGGTGCGGAAAACTTAAAGCAGCTTCTTGAAACCGATGAAGGAGCAAAACGCCTCGGTGAAGTTGCCCTTGTTTCTTATGATTCTCCCATTTCTAACACGGGCATATTGTTTTACAATACTCTTTTTGACGAAAATGCCTCTTGCCACTTTGCCCTGGGAAAGGCATACGCCTCTTGCCTAGAAGGTGGGAAAAATATGAACGCCGAAGAGCAAAAAAAAGCTGGGATAAATGATAGTTTTATCCATGTTGATTTTATGGTCGGGACAAAAGATCTAGAAATAGATGGCATTCTACCCTCAGGTGAAAAAGTCCCTGTTTTTAGAGATGGAAACTTTGTTTTTTAGTCGCTAAAAAAGCGCCTTATACTTTAAATTTCTGTACTTCTTTTGAAAGATTTTCTATGCTTACAGTGTTTTCGACACTCAGTTGATTTACCTGTTCGACAGCAACGCTTATTTGTTTAGAGCCGCTTGCCATTTCGTTCATTCCGTTGGTAATTTCCTGGGTAATATGATTCATGTTCTTCGTTTCTTCTAGGACTTGTTGGCTACCTGTAAGCATTTCTTCGGAGTTTTGGTGCACATTTTGCGTTATTGTATTGAGTGCGGAAATAGATTCAAGGATTTGCCGACCGCCTTCATTTTGTTCCTTCATTGCGTTAAGAATCGTCGCCTCATGTGTTCCAACGGTTTCTACTTCATCTTCGATGAGCATAAAAGTTGAAACGACATTTTCAGAGTATGCGGTAATTTCCTGAATAGATGCAGTAATTTTTTTAAGCATAGCGGTTATTGTTTTTGTTTGTGTGCTTGATGTTTCTGCAAGCTTTCTCACTTCATCGGCAACAACAGCAAAACCTTTTCCAAACTCTCCTGCGTGTGCGGCTTCAATCGCTGCGTTCATTGCGAGAAGATTTGTTTGCGATGCGATACCTTGAATCAAAGAGCTTACTTCAAGCAGGCTTTGTGAGTCCTTTGCAACCTCTGTAATTGCACTTGCGATTTTCTCTACTTGTGTTTTGCCATTTTGTGAAGATTCTGTAAGCCGGCTAATATTTGCCTCGTTTTTAACAAGTGACATAGTAACAGAATGTATATTTGCCATCATTTCTTCTATTGCAGAAGAAGACTGTGTAATATTTGCAGATTGGTCTGTTATGAGTTCGTTTAGCCGTTCAATTCCTTTTGAAACTTGCTCTATCGTAGCACTCGTTTCGGTAACGCTTGCTGATTGATTTACTGTTTGATTTTGTATGCTACTGATATTTGCGGTGATTTGATTGATTGCTGCAGCTGTTTCTGCCATGTTTGTTGCAAGAGAAACTCCGGACTCTTTTAAGGCATCTGATTGCCCATGAATTTGAATCATGCTCAGTCGGATTTTTTCTATGGTAAGGTTAAAATAGCGAGATAGGTCGCCTATTTCGTCTTTTGACCTAGATTCCAGCCTGAGGGTAAGGTCTCCTTCTCCTTCAGAAATATTTTTTAGTAAACTAACTGTCTTTGTTATAGGATTTACAACCGCTCTCTTTACGATTAGATTGGAAATAAATAAAATGAGGATAGTAAAAAGAGTAGAAGAAAGCAAAATAATTGTAGCAGAGCCTGTTCTATAAAAACTGACAATGTCTAAGGCTTCTTGTTGACTTACTCCTAGGTACATAATCCCGATAACTTCGCCAGAATTTGAAAAAAGAGGGTTGTAAGCGGTGTAGTAGAGTTTGTCTAAAATAAAGGCTTCTCCAACATAAAGTTCCCCGTTCATAACAGGTTTATATGCAGCGCTCTCTTTTCCAAGCTTTGTCCCGACAGCTCGAGTTCCATCTGCCTGTCTCACATTTGTTGTAACACGTGTAAAATCATCAGCTTCTTTTTTAAAAATAGTCGCAGTATCTGAAAGTTGATTTTGTAACATATCAACAAAGGTAAAATCTCCTTCTACCGTTTTGCCATTTTTTCCTATAAGTTTGCCGTTTTTTAACTCTATTCCATCGTAATAGTCTTTCAAAAAAGCATTTGTTGCATTTATATCGCCATGAATTTTTGAAAGAAGGTTTTCTGAAATTATTTCACTCGTGATTTTTGTTGTTTGAATGTTGACAATTAGTAGATTTATAACAAGGAAGCTCAATAGTGATCCAGCAATTGTGAGCAAAAGTTTTTGTGCGATTTTCATATATGTCTCCAGTGCAATGTGCTATTTCTCTCCAAAAATTTTATATACAAGGTATCGGTCATTTTTTACTTAAAAAAAATGAGTGTAAGAGTACCCGCTACGATTAAAGCTAAGCCTAAAAAAGATTTTTTCTTTAATTTTTCTTTTAAGATAAAATAACTAAAGGCGACGCTCAAGACAATACTGAGCTTATCGATGGGTACAACGACGCTTGCAGGTCCTGTTTGTAAGGCGCGATAATAGCTGAGCCAAGAAAGACCAGTTGCAAATCCCGAAAGGATTATAAAAATCCAGCTTTTTTTATCGATGTGTTTTAGCTGTCCCACTTTTCCCTGCCCGATGATAATAAGCCATGCCATAATGAGAACAACGATGGTTCGAATCGCTGTTCCAAGGTTTGAGTCGATGTCTTGTATGCCAATTTTCCCCAGGATAGCAGTTAAGCTTGCAAAAACCGCCCCAAGGATTGCGTAGACGAGCCATTTATAGCCACTCTCGCCTGATTCGCCTGTTTGTTTTTTTTCAATCATTAGATAGGTGCCAATTGCAATTGCAATTACCGCAAAGATTTTTGGGATGCTAACGCCCTCGCGGAAAATGATGAGGGAAAGAATAATGGTTAAAATAGTGCTTGACTTGTCAACAGGGACAACCTTGTTTACATCGCCTATTTGCAAGGCACGGAAGTAAAAAAGCCATGAGCCACCGGTTGCAAAGCCTGATAAAATGAGAAAGACAAGGGTTTTTGTTGAAATCTCGGCAATTTTTGTATGCGAGCCAACAATAAACACCATCATCCATGAAAAAAGAACAATGACGACAGTGCGTATTGCAGTCGCCACATTTGAATCTGTATTTTTAATGCCAATTTTGGCAAGAATAGCTACCAAGCCAGCAAAAAAAGCAGAAGAGAAGGCAAATAAAATCCACATAAAAAACCTCGTTTATAAACTATAACTCACTAATAGTATAACATAAAAGCAGTATTTTATACAGTAAGTGGAGAAAATAAATATAATGCCGATACTTCTTTATAGATTGCCAACTATAAGAATGGCTACAGTAAGATATATGTATAAAGGAGAAAAGTATATGCTAAAACCAATGCGACCTGTAATTAAGGTAATAGAGGAGAATTGTGTTAACTGCCATCGTTGTATAGCGGTTTGCCCTGCAAAAATGTGCAATGACGGCTCAGGGGACTATGTAGAACTTCACAGTGACTTATGTCTTGGCTGTGGCGCTTGTATCGAAGCTTGTACCCATGGGGCTCGTATAGGTATAGATGATGCGGAAGTTTTTTTTGAAGCTTTAGCTAAAAAAGAAAAAATTGTTGCCATTGTTGCTCCAGCTGCCGCGGCAAGTTTTAACGGGAAGATACTGCAGCTAAATGGCTGGCTTGAATCGCTAGGAGTGGAAGGTTTTTTTGATGTAAGTTTTGGTGCGGAACTAACTGTTAAATCCTATCTTGAATATAAAAAAGATGCAAATCCCAGTTGCATTATAGCACAACCTTGTCCTACCCTCGTCAGCTTTGTTGAAATCTATCGACCCGAGCTTATTCCCCTTCTTGCTCCCTGCGACAGTCCCATGGCTCATGTTATGAAGATGATAAAAGAGTTTTACCCGAAGTTTAAAAATCATAAGATTCTTGTGGTTTCTCCCTGCTTTTCAAAAAAACGTGAGTTTGATGATATAGGGCTTGGGGATTATAACGTCGCCTTTACTTCGTTTGAAAAATATATAAAAGACCATGATGTAAAAATATCTGATTATCCAGAGAGAGATTTTGATTCTCCCATGGCAGAGCGAGCAGTTTTATTTTCAACACCGGGTGGGCTTATGAGAACAGCAGGTCGGGAAGTTCCAGGAATATTTGAAAAAACGCGGAAGATTGAAGGGCATCCACAAGTCTATCATTATTTAGCTCATTTAGGAGATGCAATAGAAAAAAAAGAAGCGCCTATTTATGAACTCGTTGACTGCTTAAATTGTGAGATGGGTTGTAACGGTGGACCGGGAACATCAAATAAGGGGAAACACCCTGATATCGTAGAAGGTATGATTGAACGGCGAAGTGAGGAATATAAAGAAAAAATACGCTCAAAAGCCTTGTTAAAAAATCCAAAACGTGCTCAAAAGAAATTTAATGCTGTTCTGAACAAATACTGGAGAAAAGGTTTGTATGACAGGACTTACGTAGATCGTTCTGGGGTTTTTAAGGATATGGTTCGTAATCCTTCAAATGCTGAAATTGAACGCGTGTATAAAGATATGCATAAAACAAAGCCTCAGGATATTTTAAACTGCGGTGCTTGTGGATATAATAGCTGTGAGCAGATGGCCGTTGCAATAGTGAATGGTTTAAATAGAGTTGAGAACTGTAGACATTATATGTCCGTTGAAGTTGCAATGCTTCATGATAGCCATAAACAGGAAATCAATGAAGTAATACAATCTGTTTCAGGTGAAAGTATAAAACGCTTAGAACAAAACATGAAAGATATTTCATTTTTAGCTGACGGCTCGACTGAAATGGCAAACTTTGTCGTAGAGTCTTCTGCTGCAATTCAACAAATGGTTGCAAATGTTGATTCAATAAATAGAATCCTAGGAGATAATGCAAGTGCTGTTCTTGAACTAGAAGAAGCATCAAAGTCGGGCGGAGAAGGGCTAGATATGATTGTTTCGCTCATAGAACAAATTTCAAATCAATCTGAAGGGATGATAGAGGCGAGTGCTGTTATACAACAAATAGCGAGTCAGACAAATCTTTTGGCAATGAATGCGGCGATTGAAGCAGCTCATGCTGGAAACTATGGTAAAGGCTTTGCAGTTGTAGCTGATGAAATTCGAAAACTGGCAGAAAATGCTGGAAGTCAAGCTTCATCTATTTCAAGGGTGCTCGATCAACTAAAAACCTTAATAGATGAGGTCTCTGGCTCATCAGAGGAAGCTTTAAAAAAGTTTGGGCAAGTGCTTAATTTAAGTGAGGCTGTGCGAAATCAAGGGCTTGTTATAAAGCAAGCTGCAGATGAACAAAGTGTTGGTGGACAGCAAGTTCTTGACGCCCTTACGCAAGTAAATGAGCTGACGACCCATGTAAAAGATCAAGCTGTTGCTTTGTTGAGTTCAAGCCAAGTCTTACTAGAGGATATTTCAAGCCTTGCAAAGATGGAGGAATATACCGCGGCAGAGGTAATACAATAAAAATTGTAAAACAAAGGGCTACTCGAAAGGGTAGCCTTTTTTTATAAAACCTCCTCTCTTGCTCAAAATCACAAAAAACGCTATTATAGTGTGTAATTCAAATACTTGCGTGTACTTGTTTTACATATTTTGTAGCCTGCACAAGGGTTTTGGAGGAAAGATGGAACGGCTCATCGGTACTGTTTCGAGAGGAATTCGTGCGCCCATTATTCGTAGTGGCGACGACATTGTAAAAATCACGGTTGAAAGCGTACTAAAGGCGCTCGAATCTGAAAACATCCATATACATGACAAAGATATTATCTCACTTACTGAGGCTATTGTTGCACGGGCGCAGGGGAATTATGCTTCCGTTGACGATATTGCAAGTGATATACAGAGACTTTTTGGCGCCGATGAAATAGGGCTTGTTTTTCCCATCATGAGTCGCAACCGTTTCGCAACCTGTCTAAAAGGTTTTGCAAGGGGCATGAAAAAACTCTATCTTCTTATGAGTTTTCCTGCCGATGAGGTTGGGAATCATCTTGTAGACTTGGATGCACTCGACGAAAAGGGCATAAATCCCTGGAGCGATGTTCTCAGTGAAGCAGATTTTCGCACATCTTTTGGTTTTCCTGGACACCGTTTTACCGGGATAGATTATATTGCCTATTATAAATCTATTGTTGAAGCGGAAAATTGTGAGGTGGAAATTGTTCTTGCGAACGATCCACGGGCAATATTAAAATACACAAAAAATGTCCTCGCTTGCGATGTGCACACGCGAAAACGCACGATGCGTCTTTTGAAAAATGCCGGCGGGGAGCAAGTCTACGGTCTTGAAGATTGTTTGAAAAAACCTGTTGGAACAAGTGGTTATAACGAAGACTTTGGGCTTTTGGGAAGCAATAAGGCGACGGAAGAAAGTGTAAAACTTTTTCCGCGAAATTGTGCCAAGGTAGTTGAGTCAATTCAAGAGCAGATTTTTCAAAAAACTGGCAAAAAGGTCGAGGTTATGGTCTATGGCGATGGCGCCTTCAAGGACCCCATCGGGGGGATTTGGGAGCTTGCTGACCCGGTTGTTTCACCTGCCTATACTGGCGGCCTTGAAGGGCAACCGCACGAAATAAAACTAAAATACCTAGCAGATAATGAGTTTGCATCTCTTTCAGGAGAGGCTCTAAAACAAGCGATTTCAAAGAGCATAAAAGAAAAAAACGGAATAGATTCAAGGGGCATGGCCAGTCAGGGCACAACCCCTCGCCGCCTTGTAGACCTTGTCGGTTCCCTTAGTGATTTAACGAGTGGAAGTGGCGATAAGGGCACCCCGATAGTCTATATTCAAGGCTATTTTGACAACTTTACGAGTTAAGCGTTCATTTTAATCTTCGTTACCTTTTGTTTCAGGTTCTTCACTTGCCTCATCAGCTTCCGTTAAGTCTTCTAGTTCTTCGAGTGCTGGCTCGAGCAAGGGGCTTGTGTTTTGTGGACTTGTGCGAGGGGCTTCCTTCGGTGCATTTTTGAGTGCTTCTTCAATGTATTTTTCTAGACTTGTTTGTAGGGTCATTTGAATATAAGAACGTATTTTTGCCTTTGCATGATTTTCTATTTTGGGGGGAAATAAAAAAATATACTGGTTTCTATCTTCTACGGGGCGGGATCCCAAGAGGATGAGGTCTGTTCGAAGTAGGCTTGCGCGCAGTTTTAGTTGCACGTCGCTTAAGAGCATGTTTTTGGCGAGTTCGGGGTCTGGGTCGAGTATGCAGGCAAAGCCAACGACAGAAATGTCGACAATTTTTCCTATAATTTGTAAGCGTCCATGAGTAAAGTTAAGGCTACTGAGTGCATCTCCTGTGGCATCTGCTCTGACATATTTTCTTCTGCCTTTTGCTTCGTTTGCATTAAGGGTAGCAAGTAAGATTTTTATGCTTTCATCACGCCCAAGTTTTAGCTTAATATAGCCACATTGAATACCTATATCCATAAGATATTTTTTTTGTAGTTTTTCATTGCTGTTGTAGGAAACGATTCCAATGCCAATCTTACTAAATTTTGGCTCTGCAAGTATTTTTCGTATCCACGTTTCCCATTCTGGTTCAGAAAACCCGGTGTCAATATTTACAAAACAAATGGCATCATCGTATTTTTCAAATAAAAGTTCAGCGCGACGGGTATCTTTTACCATGTAGGTTTCGTATTCGTTGTCTATGAGGTGAGTGATTAAGTCTTCTTTAACTACACTGGGAGGATATACAAAAAATACCTTTCGGCCTAGATCATTCAAGAGCGTCTCCTTCTCCTATTATTATCCTATGAAAAATGCAATCTATCAAGGGAAAAAATGCCTTTTTGGGGAGATATTTTTTTAAAGTTGTGATATACTAGTTAGAAGCTAGGTATTTTAGCTTTACATTAAGAGTTTTTTTGGAGGAATAGAATGCGTATTACCGTAAAAAACAATGTTCAATGGGTTGGAAAAATTGACTGGGAATTACAGCGATTTCATGGAGATGAGTACTCAACTCATGCGGGTTCTTCGTATAATTCTTTTCTTATACAGGAAGAAAAAAATGTCCTTATCGATACTGTGTGGTTGCCCTATGCAAAAGAATTTGTAGAAAATGTAAAAGAGGCAATTCCGCTTGAAAAAATAGACTATGTTATTATGAATCACGGGGAAATTGACCATTCGGGAGCACTTTGTGAGCTGATGAGGCATATTCCAGATGTACCTATTTATTGTACTGAGGCTGCGGTGAAGTCTTTGACGGGGCAGTATCATCAAAACTGGAACTTCAAAACAGTAAAAACGGGCGACAGTCTCGACATAGGAAATGAGAAAAAGCTTGTATTTGTTGAAATGAAAATGCTCCACTGGCCAGATAGTATGGCGACCTATCTTACTGGTGATAATATCTTGTTTAGTAACGATGCTTTTGGGCAACATATGGCAAGTCATGAGCTTTTTAACGATAAGGTTGATAAGGATGCCTTGTATCATGAGTGTATAAAATACTATGCAAATATTCTAACGCCTTTTAGCATGCTCGTGCATAAAAAAATCGAAGAAGTTTTGGCATTGAAACTTCCAATCGATATTATTGCACCAAGTCATGGGGTTATTTGGCGAGAAAATCCCGCACAAATCGTGGAAAAATATCTGCAATGGTCACAGGATTACGCAGAAAATCAAATTACGATTCTTTACGACACGATGTGGGAAGGTACTCGAAAGGTTGCCGAGGCTATATCCGAAGGTTTGGGAGATAAGCCTTGTACTGAAAAAAAATGTACGATAAAGCTTATGAATCTAGCTAAAAACGATAAAAACGATGTTCTCACTGAAGTGTTCAAGAGTAAGATGATTTTGGTGGGTTCGCCAACTATTGGGCGAGGGCTTACGCATGCTACTGCTGGAATCTTGGAAATGATGGAAGGACTTCGCTTTAAAGGGAAAAAAGCTGCTGGTTTTGGCTGTTACGGCTGGAGCGGGGAAGGTCCTGCAAAGATTACCGAGGCATTAAAACGATCAGGTTTTGAAATCTTAGATGAGGGGCACAAGGTGCTTTGGAATCCAGACTCTGATGCAAGTGAAAAAGCAATTGCATGGGGAAAAAGTTTAAGGGAAAAACTTGACGCGGTAAACTAGAACAGCGTTTATTCTTTCTGTTTACATGAAAAGATGATTCCTTTACAATGAGATAGCTTAGTGAGAGCTTTTGAGTTTTTGCTAAGCTATTATTTTTATATTAAGGAAAACTATGTTTTTACGGAAGACAAAGATTGTATGTTCGCTCGGGCCAACAGCAGAAACACTTGAAGTTATATCTGAACTTTTACGTTCAGGGATGAATGTGGCACGCTTTAATTTTTCACATGGGACCCATGAATATCACTTAAAAAATATGCACCTTGTTCGAGAAGCATCTCGCTTAACAGGGATTCCTTGCGCCCTTCTCATGGACACAAAGGGACCAGAAATACGCACTGGCATTGTCTGTGATTCTGGCTTGGTTGAAATAGCTGAAGGGGATATTGTTTTATTGACAAATGATGATGGGCTTTGTTATTCTCCCAAGCTCAATGCAAATGGGGAAAAAGAGCCGACGCGTATTTCTCTCAGCTGGAAGGCACTCCCGAAGGAAATAAAAAAAGATTGTCGTATTCTCATCGCTGATGGTTTAGTAGAACTCTTGGTTTTGGATACTGACGGGGAAACGACGATTACTTGTGAAGCTTTGAACTCTGGTTCTTTTGGTAGTCGCAAAAATGTAAACGTTATCGGGGTGCGGCCGCAAATTCCTGTTTTAAGTGAACAAGACAAGATTGATATTGCCTTTGCGATACAGCATAATGTCGATTTTATCGCAGCGAGTTTTATATCCGACGCATCAGATATTATAAGTATATTGCGCTATATAGAACCTTTTAATTCAAACGTGCGGGTTATTGCGAAAATCGAGAATGAAGAAGGCTTGGACAATATAGCCGAAATCGTAACGGTGAGCGCTGGTGTGATGGTTGCCCGTGGTGACTTGGGTGTGCAACTCGCAACGGAGCGTATTCCCCTTGCACAAAAAAAGATAATTCAAGAATGCAATGCACAAGGAAAACCGGTTATAACGGCAACACAAATGCTTGATTCGATGATACATAATCCTCGCCCGACACGGGCGGAACTCACCGATGTTGCCAATGCGATTTTTGATGGCACTGATGCGGTTATGCTTTCTGGGGAAACAGCAAATGGCGCCTATCCTGTGGAAGCGGTGCAAACTATGGCAAAAATTGCGCTTACTGTGGAGGCTTCTGAAGAATATCGGCAAAAAATGCGGTCGAGTCATTTTTATGACATGGAAAAAGCGGGGATTCAAGAAGTTTTGGCAAAATCGGCCTATCAAACCGCTGTTGAGATAGAGGCACAGGCCTTGCTTGCACCAACTTTGAGCGGAAATACAGCGCGTCTTTTGAGCCGATTTCGACCAGAACAAGCTATAATTGCTGCAACGCCCAATGAAGCCGTACAAAGGCAATTGTTGCTTAACTGGGGAGTTGTACCTTTTTTGGTTGGCTTAGCAGAAGACTCGGAAGAGATGATTCAAAACGCGATACGTGTCGGACTTGAAAAAAAACAATTCAAGATGGCCGATAAATTGGTTGTTGTTGCAGGCGTTCCGATTATTTCACCGATTATGGTAAATACGATTCGCGTTTTAGTTGTAGGAAATATAATAGCGCGAGGGGCGAACGCCGGTGGAACGAATAAACTGGAAGAGAATACCGATTTTTCTCATCGAGTTACGGGGCGTGTTGTACATGCAGAAACACCAGAAGCTGCACTTGCAATGCTGCGGAAAAAAGGTGGCGAGATTTTGGTTACAAAAAACCTCGACATGTCCTTTGTCCCTATTTTGCGCATCGTAAATGGTCTCGTGGTAGAAAATCCCTCAGATTTAACAGAAGAAAGACTTTCATTGATAAATCCCAATTTGGTCTGGGTGTCTCAAGTTCCAAACGCGATGGCAATTTTAGAACAAGGATTAACGATAACACTCGATAGCAAAGAAAAACTCGTGTATGAGGGAAGTTTATAAACTGCCAGGAGAACCAACAAAAAAAAGACTTACCTCGCGTTGCAAGATAAGTCTTTTTTGGGCCCACCAGGACTTGGCTTCCATGCTTCGGCGTCCTGCCTTCGCATTCCAGCCCGCCTTCGTTCGCTTTCGCGCACGTCCTGTGCGCTCTTCCTCGCACCTGCTCGGCGCTCACTACGGTTCAAGTCCAGGGTAGAAACGCTCAAAAAAAAATCCGATGATGAGACACGGATGTCTCCCCATTCGGATACTAGAAAGAGAGAGTTTGCTCAGCAAACTCTAGATACCTTAAAACATGGATGTTTTAAGGTATGGGCCCACCTGGACTTGAACCAGGGACCAACGGATTATGAGTCCGCTGCTCTAACCAACTGAGCTATGGGCCCGTTTGAAGGTATAGATTAGCATAATGTAAAAAAATATTCAAGCTAGGCGGCTTTATTTGCTATTGTTTTTTGTAGGTTTGTATCTGTCAATAAAGGCTTGCCATAAGGGGTCGATGAAGGCGGGTGGAGCAAGGAGTTCTATTTTTTTGTTTGGGTCGAAAAAGCTTGGGAAGTTAAGGCTTGCTGCATGGAGTCGAATGCCGCCCGTTTTTTCACTTCTTTTGGCACCATATTTTAAATCTCCTTTGATATATATGTTTTCTGCAGCTAGTTGCGCGCGAATTTGATGATGTCGTCCTGTTAGTAGGTCGATTTCCAAAAACCCGTAATTATCGCCTATGCCACAAAGGCGCCAAAGTAATCGGGCTTCTTTCGTATCTTTTTTCTTTATTTTTGATGCAATACTTTTGTTGAGTCGTCCATCAACCCAAAGATGATGAAATAATTCAGAAAAATCGCTTTTTTCTTTTGCCTGAGTACTGGAAATAAGGTTTTCAAAGCTTTCGTTTTTTTCAACAATCGCCCAGTATTTTTTTTCTATTTTTCCTTGTGCAAACAGCCTGTTATAAAAACTTAAGCCTTCGCTTGTTTTTGCCAAAAGCACGAGCCCAGATGTTGGCACGTCGAGTCGATGTGTAATAAAGAGTTTTTCATGCCCGAGCTGTAGCTTTAGAATTTCTGTTAAAAGATTTGCTTTATTTTTATCGTCTTTTTTTTCTAGAGCCTCACCTTTTATTTTATTTACGACGATACAAGCAGAATCTTCATATATAATGCGTTTTGAAATATTTTTTTCCATAAAAATATACTAGCAAATAGAAATTAAAATTGATAGATAGTATTTATTTTTTTTATTTTAAAAAAATAAAAAAAACTCCTTTGGAACGCCACTAATAAGATAGGCAGATGTATTTCTGTTATATCAACAAAAAGGAGTTAGGCAGTGAAAAAAAGAATTGGAAAAAAGACAGGATGTATTGTTGTTCTGTTTTGTTTTTTTATTGGTCTGTATCCTTGTACATGGAAGAATAATCCAAGCACACAAGTGGGTAACCAGCCACCAAAGATTAAAGATAAAGACTGTGGTTCTTCTAAATGCCCAACAAGTTCGAATTATAAACCTCCATCTCCTCCTCCTTCCGGTGGAAGCGGTAAGGTAGATTCGAGTCATAGTAAACATGCCGAGCCAAGTAGTTCAGGATCAGGTTCAAGTGGAAGTCAAGGTTCTTCAAGTGGAAGTCAAGGTTCTTCAAGTGGAAGTCAAGGTTCTTCAAGCGGTGGTCAAGGCTCTTCAAGTGGAAGTCAAGGTTCTTCAAGCGGTGGTCAAGGCTCTTCAAGTGGTGGTCAAGGCTCTTCAAGTGGAAGTCAAGGCTCTTCAAATAGTAAGAGTGAGGCAGAAAAGAGGGCTGAAGAAGAAAGAAAAAAGCGTTTGGAAGAAAGAGAAAAAAACACTACTAAATCGCAAACAGAAAAAAATGAAAATGAAGCTCCTGAGAAAGGAGACCCTGTTTTAATTAGTTCCGGTCGTTATGTTCAAACTGAAAATGATTTAGTTCTTTCTTTTGGAAATGGAACAAGCTTTGCTATTTCACGAAAGTTTCAACATTCGAACAAAGTGAATGGTAGCTTAGGAAAGGGTTGGACGACGAATCTCGACTCAAGGCTTATTCGTGGCTATGATCTGTACGGAAAAAATAGTGCAGATATATTAAAAAATCAAATTTTAAAACCTTTGCAGGATGATACTACTGAGGGAATTTCTGAGTTTAATAGTATTCATAGTATTTCAGAAGATGAGAGCTATGAGGAAAAAGAGGAGTTTTATAAAGAAATAATTGCTGAATTAGAAGAAATAAAAGCCCATTTTGAACACTATATAATCCAAAACGATTTGATGCTTGAAGAAATGTATGCTGAGGAGGAACACTATTCTGATGATTTAATTATTTCAATAGAAGCAGAAAGCATAGAGGCAAAAAAAGAACTTTCTGCTATTGTAGATTTACTTGAAGCGTATGAACTTACGCTAAGTCTATTTATTGAACAAGCTGCCAAAATAAAAGAATTACAAGAGGTAGAACAGGTAATTACTACTATCTATGAAGAAGAATTTTTACCTGATGCCTTATATCAAGAAGAGATGGAGGTGCAAAATGCCTCTGTGATGTTTGCAGGAACACCAAAGCATTATTTTGGTACAGGCCCTGGTACGTTAACGTTTATTAATGATGAAGGAAACCCTGTCCTTTTTAAAAAAGGAAAAACTTCAAATGGACAGACGCAATGGAAACCTGCTAGTTCAAAGGAAGCACAATTTTACAATCTTGTAGAGTTGAAAGATGGTAGCTATGTTTTATCTGAGCGAGGTGGAATAAAAAAAACATTCTCAAAGAACGGTCTGCTTCTTTCTTATGAGGATGTAAATGGGAATGCGGTTTATTTTATTCGTGGAGCGTCAGGTTTTCTTGGAAAAATAATTACAACAAACAATGAATCATTTTCTGTTACTACAAGGAGCGACGGTCGACTGGTTAAAATATCTAATGACAGAGCCCCTTCTTCTTTTGTACAATATGGCTATGAAGGAGACTATCTCTCCTATTGTTTTGACTTAGATGGGGATAGGGTTCACTTCGAGTACGAAGATGGCTATCTTGTTAAGATGACAAAGCCTGACTCTTCTTTTGTTTCTTTTACTTATGCGGAAGTTGATTCAAGGGGTGAAAAACTTACAACGAAAACAACAAATGAAGAAGGCTTTTCTGAACAATTTGTATATGATAAGAAAAATAAATTAACAACCTACATCGATCACAGCGGAAAAAAATCTTTGCACTATTTCAATACAGCACATCAAGAAATAAAAGAAGTTCTAAGCGATGGTACAACGATTAATTACGCCTACGATGCGCGTGGAAATCTTGTCTCTGAAAATCGTAATGGGCGCGTAACAAGCTATGCCTACGATGAGCGTGGAAATAAAACGCAAACAAAATATGCTGATGGAAGTACGGAAGAATGGCAGTACAATGCGCTTGATAAACCGCTTCTCTACAAAGACCGAGATGGTGTAAGTCTTCGTTATAGTTATGACGAGAAGGGAAATCTTTTGTCTTTGAGTCGTGGAGGGAAAGAAATTTTTTCTGCCATCTATAATGAAAAGGGTTTGATAACATCTTCTGTGCAAGCTTCGGTTAACTATGCGTATAGCTATGATACGTATGGCAATGTGATTCAAAGAAAAACAGGGACGGGTATGCAGCAGCGTCTTGAAGTTTGGACCTATGATGCGCAAAATCGAGTTACTTCTTATATCAATCCATTGGGTGAAAAAACAGAATATCAGTATCCGACAAAATCGACTACAAAGATTTTGTATCCGAATGGTTTGGAAACAGAGATTCTGTACAATAACCGAAAGGACTTGGTGAAGCTTGTCCAAAAAGATACGAGTACAGGAAAAATAATTACAAAAGATTTTCTCTACGACAAGCGTCATAAATTGCTTGAGCAACGAGTCAATGGCGTGAAGACTGTTTCTTTTAGCTATAAACCTGCAGGGGAAATAGAGAGTGAAATCTACTGGGATGCAGAGGGCGGCTGGAAAAAACACTACGTCTATGATGAGGCAGCTCGTGTAAAAGAAGTGGTGCAATCAAAACTTGATTCAAATGGCGCTCAGGTAGGAGCTGAAAGCTATACCACGAAATTTTCATATGCGAGAAATCTTGCAGAAGAAATTATCACGATGACAGACCCATTGAATCGGGCCTTGAGTCAAACTCGGGATGAATGGAATCGCGTAACAAAAACAAAGAATGCTTTGAACGAAGAGCTCACTCAATCATTTTCTCCACAAGGTCGCATCAAGGAAAGCCAAGTCTCCTTTGGGGGAAAATTTTCCTATGACTATGATGCACAAGGTTATCTTACAACCATGAAAGAGGCGCAAGGGGAAGGAGAAGTTCGCTACACCTACAATGCTGACGGTTCTATCAAAACACAAACCGATAGCAAGGGAAATGTAACATCATTTTTTTACAATGACTTTGGAGAGCTCAGTGAAAAACAAAGTGCGGGCAAAAAAGAATTTTTCTCTTACGATTCACTCGGTCGCCTCAGCTTGTACATCGTTGGAAACAACAAAAATAAAATGACTGCAGAATCATGGACAGAATACGCCTATGCGAATAATGGAAAGACAGTTAAAATTAATTATGGTGGCTTAGTGTTTCAAGAGCAAATCCGCGATGCCTTTGGGAATACGATTTCTGTAAAAGATGGCATGGAAAATGAAACGAAATATTTTTATAACGACCTCGGTCAACTTATCTGTGAAGAAAATGCTTATGGCAATAGAACCTACTATCGATACAATGCCTTGGGAAAAATTACGCATGTATGGTATCCCGATGTACTTGTCAGTGCGGGAGGAAGTGCGAGTGAATCTCCAGAGCTTGTTGCTTTGAAACTCGACCCACTGAAAGCTTCTCTTGTTTACGCGTACAATTTCCTCGGGCGAGTTGAAAAAATCTCTGACGCTCTTGGCACTTCTTGGGAAGGCAGCTACGACAAGGGAGGGCGACTCATCTCGGAAAAGGGGCGAAATCTTTCAGAGACTGAATACACATACGATGCCCTCGACCGAATTACCGAAGTAAGACTTGCAGGGCTTGTAAGCGAGCGATACAGTTACACAAACCGTGGACGAAATATAACATTCACTGACGGCAATGGAAATTCGTATAGCTATAACAAAGACCTCTATGGAAAACTCACGAGTGAAACAAATCGCCTCGGTGATGTGCAAAGCTATGTTTATGAAAAAGACGGCAGCTTAAAAAATACGAAGGACTTTTTATCAAAGATAAAAACCATAACAATGGACGAAAAGAATAGAAAGCAAACAATAAGCTACGCTGACGGTACTAAGGACATTATCAGCTACACGATGACAGGACTCATCGCAAGTGCTGAAACGAGTACCGGTCTTATTCGCTATAGCTACAACCAAGCTGGATTACTCATCAAACAAGAAGATGTCAAAGCCGGAGAGCAAACAAACTACGTCTACGACAAGGCCGGACGACGAGTGCTCATGGATTCAAATAATCGTGAAGTATTGTACAGCTACGGAAAGATGGGCGAAGTACTTTCGGTCTTTGATAATAAACAACGACTACGTGTCAATTATACATACGACTCTCTCCTGCGAGAAACAGAGCGGACCTTTGGAAATGGCGTTGTGCAAAAAACCTTCTACGATGCAATAGGTCGAATCGAGGTGATAAGCGAAGTCAATGCACGAGGAGACCTCCTGCGCTCAGAAGGCTATGTTTACGATGAGAATGGCAGAAGACTTTTCACGCTTGACGAAAAAGGCAGATTCACCCGCTATGCGTACGACGCACAAGGCAGAGTAAAACAAGTCTTGTATCCCTACACCGAGAGCATTGTGAATGCAGCACGAAAAGAAGCCGAAGAAGAAGGTGTTCATTATATAGAAGAAAATATCAAAGGAGTAAATTATTTTCTTACGACAAGTGAAAAAACGAGCCTTACAAAGCTGCTTGAAAAAATAAGCTGGGGAAGAAGCGCATACCTTACAACAACCAATGTGCAATGGGAAGAAACATTCACCTACGATGCAAATGGAAATCGAGCAACAAAGACAACAAGCTTTGGGAAGATTAGATATTGGTATGACAAAGAAAATAGATTAGTACACAGTGGAAGCGATGCAGGACGCGGAACAGACTATATCTACGATAAAAATGGCAATCTCATTGAGAAAAATAACCTTTACAAAACAGACTTCTACTCCTATACTGGAAGCAATAGGATGAAAAGTTCCGTGATAGAAGACCATAAAGAAAAAACAAAAATAATTACTCGATACGATTACGACGCACTCGGTCGCCGTACCCTCGTGCAAGACGAAGGCTCAGCGCTCATGAGAACCTTGTACGACGGCATGAGCTTTGATATCATTCGAGAACAAGAAAGTTTTGCAGACGGCTATTTCACCAACACCAGTGATACCTACGTTGACTGGCAAGCAAGTGGAGAAGAGAGCAGCTCGAGATATCGGTATATTGGAGAAGAAGCTGGTTCTAGTGGACTGAGTCCTGCAAGTGGAGAAAATCAAGCGAATTCCCAAAGCCTTATTCCCGGCAATTTTCATGCCAACAATGGAGAAAATCAAGCAAATTCTAGTGGCGGCAATTCCGGCAATGGAGAAGTTCAAACGGGTTCTAGTGGCAGCAATTCCGGCAATTTCCGTGCCAACTCCAACGCTGACTACCGCCTCGTAAGCCCGAATCGTTCACGAAACTCAGTCACACTCTTTGCAAAAGGAGAAGCCGTCGCAACAAATAAAAATAGCTACAGCACAACTACAACAAGTACAAGCTCCGGAAATCGCAGCGGAACAACAAGTGCATCGACAAAACGTAGTTACTTCGGAAC
>Ga0255342_1002447_pt1 | contig 22954 bp, 19 predicted proteins | sample wastewater_treat_3_FD_192416 | JGI IMG/M metagenome (GOLD analysis project Ga0255342, IMG submission 192416) | Wastewater microbial communities from Lulu Island WWTP, Vancouver, Canada - plant14 | ecosystem: Engineered > WWTP > Wastewater > Unclassified | place: Canada: Vancouver, British...
CACTCGCCACAGAACTTAAGGGTTATGTGCAAGGTGGCAGGGTCAACCCATTTAATCATTTTCGCGGTTTCAGCACGAATTGAATCTATCCGGTCAGAGATAGTTTGTCTCTGCTTTTGGGGGAGAAGTATTGATATAAAAACTCTCAAGATGTTTTCCCGAATGCAAAGTCTTTATTTTTCATCGGCACCCAATTCCTCCAATAAAAAGAATAGCACCTGTCTTAAAGCCGCTTCTCTTATTTTATTTCTGTCGCCTTTGAAAACGCGCGTAAATGACGTGGTCTTGCCTTTCGAAGCGTAGCCGAACCAGACTGTGCCGACTGGCTTTTCTTCGCTTCCGCCTGCCGGGCCCGCAATCCCCGTTGTACTAATTGCGATATCAGATTTATATATTTTTCTGGCGCCTTCTGCCATCTCTTCGGCACACTCTGCACTTACGGCACCATATTTTTCCAAAGTAGTTTTGTTTACTCCTAGTATGTTTTTCTTGGCTTCATTCGAATATGTTACTGCTGAGCCTAAAAAGAATTCTGACGCTCCGGCTATTTCTGTCACTGCAGCTCCGATAAGGCCTCCGGTGCAAGATTCTGCAAAAGATATTTTTATGTTTTTGTCTGTGGCAACTCTAAAGAGTCGTTGTACAAGCAGGAAGTTGTCTTCACTCATATTCCTACCACCTCACTAATTGCAGTTATTCCGCCAGCAAAGAACAACCACTGAAAAAACCGAATAAGGAGGTTGGTGAGTGCTCCTCCGAGAATGTCATCTGCCATGACACCGAGTCCTCCCGGTAACTTTTCCATCTGTTTTATGGGGAAAGGTTTTGTTATGTCTATTATCCTAAATAAGAAAAGAGCGACTATTACGTAGGTGAGGTCAAATCCGAAACATGCGATCCAACTACCCGCCACTTCGTCTATAACCACTTCTCCAGGATCTTCGCTTTTGGTTGCTTTTACATATTTATCTGCAGCAATAGTGCCTATCAATATCAGGGCGGCAATTCCCCAAATGGGTACTCCGCCTAGCAATATCCAGATAATACATGCAACAATAGAGGCTAATGTTCCGGGCATGTTGCTGAAACGCCCAATTGTTCCAAAAGTAGATATCATGCCGTACCACGTTTTCATCTGTGCTGTTAAATTCATTTCTCTACTTCCTCTCCAACCATATCGTGCGGCATGGCTTCTTTTAATTGTACTTTGATAATATCTCCCACTTTTAAATCTTCACGAATATTTCTAATTTCTATCAATCCATCTACTTCGGGTGCTTCTCTAAAGCTTCTGCCCTCGGCAAATCCATATTCCCACTCAACATTTTCCAGCAACACGTCCACTTCTCTGCCTACGAAGAGCTGCTGTCTTTTAAAAGATATCTCCTCTTGTACAGCCATGAGCGTGTTAAGCCGTTTTTTCTTAGTTGCTTCGGACACTTGTCCCGACATTTCATAAGCTTTTGTTCCCTCTTCCGCAAAGAAGGTAAAAGCTCCCATTCGGTCGAATTGAACCTCAGATATAAAGTCAATCATTTTGTCGAAATGCTGTTTTTTCTCTCCGGGGAAACCTACCATACAGGTAGTTCTTAGAGCAAAATCGGGGTTTATCTCACGTGCTTTTTTGAATATGGCCAGTAGTTCTTCATCACTCATGCCGCGATTCATTGCGGACAATATGCGTGAGTCCCCATGCTGTATGGGAACATCTAGATAGGGAAGAATTTGACGGCCGGAAGAGATGCGTTCCAACAGCTGTGTTGTGACTCGTGCAGGATGAAGATATAAGAGACGTATCCATATGTCTTTCGGCAGTGATGATTCCAGTGAATCCAAGAGTTCAATGAATGAGCTCTTGTGGTATATGTCTGTTCCGTAAACTGTGAGATCCTGTCCCACAAGGCAGAGTTCGCGAGCTCCTTCGCTTACGAGCTGCTCTGCTTCGCTTACCAACATCTTTATGGGAAGGCTGCGTAAATCGCCCCTAATAGAGGGAATAGTGCAGAAAGTGCAGTGATTATTGCATCCTTCACTTATTTTCAGGTATCTCGTGTGTTTGGATGAGAGTGGCAGAATGGAGCGGAAACGCCCTAATTTTTCTTCGTTGCCTAAATATGTGAGGACTTTGCCCCAATCTTCACTGTCAGCCCAAAAGTCAACTTCGGGAAGATCTTCGTTCATTTCTCCGCTGTATCTGTTTACAAGGCAACCAACAACACCTATTTTTTTGAGTTTTCCTTCGTGTTTAAGCTGTTCTAAATCCAGTATTGCAGCGACACTTTCTTCAACTGCGGGTCTGATAAATCCACAGGTATTGACTATCCCTACTTCAGCAAGGGAGACGTCTTCAACTAAAGTGTGTCCAGCTCTCTTTAGTTCGCCTGCTAAACATTCGCTGTCAACTTTGTTTTTTGCACAGCCTAAACTCAGTATATAAATTTTCATTTATATAGTTCCGGCGTTTCTTCATCGACCGGATTGTTGAGCAAATAAAGTTTTAACCCTTCTTCTGTCAAACCTGCACCTATGCCGAGAGACATTCTTATGCGCGCTTGACTTGAACTCAAATGACCTCCAGATATAACGCCCATTTCTGTAAGTTTTGCAAAACTTCCTTCATACAATCCGGTTCTTGAAACTTGCCCTTGGAAACAGCGAGAGACTATTGCCACGGGAATTCTTCTTCTGATGAGATTTCGAACGTGAGGCACCCACGAGGGAGATATGTTGCCTGTTCCAAATCCGGAGAGGACAACCCCTTCTATTTCTTTGTCATTTGCCAGTGCGGCGATTATCTTCTCCCCGCCTCCAAGTGAAGCAGTTACAATCTCAACGACTGGTGTTCTTTCTGGGCGCCTTAATAAAAAAACCGGTCTCCCGTTCGGTCTGACAAATCTTATTTCTCCATTTATAATTTTGCCGACAGAACCCTTCCCCGTTGACTGGAACACGTTGTCTTGGCTCAAAGGATCTATCATGACAACTTCAGCTGCATCAAAAAGCTCCCCGCTGGAACAGACTAGGACTCCCCTGTTGCGTGCCTCGTGAGAAAGTGCAGCCAGTACGGAACAGTTTAAGTTCTTCAGTCCCTCTTCAAGTCCAACACGACCCTGTGTCAGGAGATTTGCAAAAATAACAGGTTCTGAGTGTTGCCACAGGAGATCTGCCATGTAAGCCATCTCCGACATTACAGCTGTTCCGGATACGACTATAATCCCGGTATATCCTTGTTCTATAAGAGAGTCGAACATATTGGACATTTCCAGCATAAGCGGCATCGAATAGTGACTGCTCGGCTGACAGCTCCAATCTATCGGTTCGCAAAGTTTTGCAAGATCTCCCGGCAAACAGTCTAATAGTGAGCAAGGATCAACATTATCCTCCTGAGTGGAGAAACTTCCTGCCAGCAGAAGTGCCAGTTTTGTTTTTGTTTCCAAGACTTATACCTCCATTCGCATATCATGCGATTGAGAAAATTAATTATAAATGACTTTCTGTACATCTGTATATTAACGCAAAGGACAATCTGTTACAAACTTACGCCTTATTTAATAGACGAAGTCAAATGTTACACTTCTTTTCCAAAAGATGATAAAATACTCTTCGAATAGGCTTTTATGAATTATACGTCTAAATCTTTTGGAATTATTTTAGCACTTTTAGAACTTAATTATAGGGGGAACATTATGAGCATTATCACACAATGTATTGTGCTGTTTCATGGTCTCGTAGATTGGCTTGTCGCTGTAGTAGGGCACTTGGGTTATCCCGGCGTAATCGGACTTATGTTTTTGGAATCATCCTTTTTCCCATTCCCAAGCGAAGTCGTTGTCCCACCTGCGGGCTATCTTGCCTCCAAGGGCGAAATGAATTTGATTATAGTTATTCTTTCGGGAATATTTGGAAGCATTTTGGGAGGCCTTTTTAACTACTGGATAGCAGTAAAGTGGGGGCGCCCTATTTTCGAAAAATATGGCAAGTACTTCTTTATCACAAATGAAACATTGGACAAGGCTGATGACTTCTTTGAGAAACATGGACATATAAGCACCTTTACGGGAAGGCTTATCCCTGTTCTCAGACAGTATATTTCACTTCCTGCCGGTCTTGCAAGAATGCCTTTGAAACAGTTCTGTGCCTATACTGCTTTGGGTTCCGGAATTTGGGTGGCAATCCTGGCCTTTGTCGGATATTTTCTGGGCAGCGATACTTCTTTGATACAGCAAGAAGTTAAAAAGATATCCTTTTATCTTATAGCCGGATGCGTTATACTTATACTGCTATATGTGTATCTGCATAGGAGAAAAGCAGCAAAAAAGACTGAAAAAGAAGAGGACTAATTTATAAAATAACATGTACTACAAATACGATGACGGTATATTCGCCGTTGACTCTCACTATCTAAGAAAAGGAAACGCAGCTGTCTATATTTTACGCGACAGCAATAGTGCCGCTCTTGTTGAGACGGCAAACAATGCCTCCTTGCCTTACATTCTTGATGCAATGAATGAGTTGAGTGTTCGCAAAGAAGATGTCGAATATATTTTTATCACTCATGTGCATCTTGACCATGCAGGCGGAGCGGGCAGCTACATAAAAGAATTCCCGAATGCACGCATCGTCATTCATCCCCTCGGCGCACCTCACTTAATAGATCCTCAGAGAATTGTTGCAGCCGCATCGGAAGTTTATGGGGCGGACTGGGTCAAGTCTTTATATGGAGAGATAATTCCCGTTGACCGCAATAGAATAATCGCTGCGGAAGATGGACAAACTATAAATATGAAATCTCGCAATATAATTTGCCTTGCGACTCCGGGACATGCCAGACATCATATGGCTTTCTTCGATGAGAAACATTCGGCTATGTTCACGGGCGATGCACTCGGTTCTTCATGGCCGGAAATGAACGCCATTAACGGACGCTGGATTATTCCATCAACGGCGCCAATGCAGTTTGATCCGGGAGACATGCACAGCAGTATCGACAAAATAGCCAGATTTAAACCTCAAAAAGTTTATCTAACACATTTTGGACTGCTTGAAAATTTGAGCGAAGCTGCTGAAGAACTTCACAGAGATATAGACAAGTATGTTTTTGAAACAGAAAAACTTAACGGAAATGAAGAAAAGATAAGAGAGTATCTTTTGAATTTATATACAAAGACTGCCTCTTTATATGGAATAAAAAATCCGAGAGAGTACGTTCTTAACGAGTGTAAAATTCTGTTACAGCTGAATCCTATGGGACTTGAAGCTTGGTACAGACACAGATCAGAACGTCCGTACAGAAAAACTCTCACTTTCAAGAGCAGAGAGTTCGCTCTTTTCCAGAACTAGAGAATATAACATTAAAAGCAAATTAAAAGAGTCTCTTCGTTTATGAAGAGGCTCTTTATTTTTAGCCAAAAAGAAACAAACTCTCTATCTTATTTCGTTGACAATTAGCAACTGAAGATATATTCTTAGCCTCTAGCCAAAAATTGGCAGCTTAGAAAGTCGTAAAAATACGACCATACACTGCATAAGCTGCCTGCGAAGGAGGTTAGAGGGATGAAAACCCTTGCAGTGATTCCAGCGCGTTACGCAAGCAGCAGATTGCCCGGCAAAGCACTTATTCCCATAGCCGGAGTGCCTCTCGTAATAAGAGTCCTTTCAAACGTTCAAAAGTGTAAAACAATTGACAAGGTCGTCGTAGCTACTGACGACTCGCGAATTGCCGATGCCGTTAGAAAATATGGCGGAGACGTGATTATGACGCCTGCCGATTTACCAAGTGGCGGAGACCGTGTCGCATGGGTGTCCAGAGAAATTCCATCCGAGTTTGTACTCAATGTGCAGGTTGATGACCCCCTGGTTAACAGCGAAATGATTGATCCTCTTGTCGTCGAATTGGAGAGAGATTCTTCCATAATGCTCGCTCTTCTGGCTAAAAGAATAGAGAAGATGGAAGAAGTTGTCGCAGAGAGCTGTGTAAAAATGGTCTTCGACAAGAATGGACGAGCGATGTACTTCAGCCGCTCACCAATACCTTATCCGATAAAAGAAGATGGAATTTGGTTCAAACATATTGGGCCTTACGCTTGGCGGAGAGATTTTCTTTTAGAGTTCTCTTCTTGGGAGCAGACGCCATTAGAAAAAGCGGAGAGTCTTGAGATGTTGAGAGTCTTGGAAAAAGGCTACTCAATCAAATGTGTGTTGACAGAAAACGACACTATCGAGATTGACACTCCGAGAGACTTGGAAAAGATAGAAAGCTATTTCGCTCAGTGCGAAGATTTAGTCTAAGAGATATAAAAGAGAGACGAGTTGCATAATGATTAACGTCATAGAAGAATTAAAAAAATTAAAAGCTTGGTGGAGAACTGAAATAAACACAGAAATAATCGTATCAGCCAACGCAATAAACGATTTGTTTTACAAAATAGAAGAGAAAGAAAAAGACACATTTTTTATTATAGACAGTGCCTTAAAAGAAGATGACAAGTACAACAAAATTTTTGCACAAAAGGATAAATATCTTTTTGACGCGACTCTTTCTGAACCGAAAACTGGCGATGTAAATAAGCTTGTTTCATTAATTAAATCATTGGGAAGAGACATAAATTTAGTCGTGGGGATCGGCGGAGGCTCAACCATTGACCTGACAAAAGCCACTTCAATTTGCCTGGCCAACCCCAAAAAAGCGGAAGAGTACCAGGGGTACGACATGGAGATGGCAAAGGGGCCTGAGATTTGGGCGGTTCCCACACTTTTTGGAACGGGAGCTGAAATTACTCCGATTGCTGTATTACGAGGCCCTGAAAGAAAATTGGGAATAAACAACAAACACACATCGCCCGACGTTGCAATGATTGATCCGCAACTCCCGATTACGACACCGAAATTTAATCGCTTCTATACGATGATGGATTGCTACTATCACCACTATGAGATAACGAAGAGCAAGACGAGCAAGAGCGAAGCCATTTTGGATGCGGAGGATGGGCTGGCGTTAGCGAGAGAACTGCTCTCTAGCGGAGTCGAACCTTTCAATATTGAAGCATCAATAAAAGCCGCTAAAGCTTCGATTCTTGGAGGAAGCAGCACGATAGGGGGAAGAGTGGGAGGAGCACATGCAATTTCTTATGGACTTAGCAACTCTTCACCGACTCTACCTCACAGTGTCGCAGTAACCATATCAATGTTGGCATTGGAAAATCTATATCCTGACGGATACAGAGATACTGTTCATTTTCTTGAGGCAAATGAAATGCCCCGTCCTAACGCGGCAGATTACGGAATAAATGAGAGTCATATCGAGAAAATGGTAAAAACCTCAATGGGGATGACTAAGCTTTGGGAAAGCTGCTTTGGTGAGGAATATAGAAAGTATGCCACGGAAGAATTTATGAGAAAGATTTATGAAAAAATAGTATCTGAAAAATAAAAGTATTTTAAAAGGTTAAAACAAATGAGATGGAGGGATAGAAATGGCAGGAGCAGAAATTTTCGACAATAGAGAAATAGAGGCAATAAAAGATGTAATAGAGAGAAGAATGATACATCGCTACGGCTCTCACTCGGCCAGGAACGGACAGTATAGGGTTGATGAATTTGAGGATAAAGCAAAAGAGATAACGGGTGCAAAATATGCCTTGGCCGTTGCAAATGGCACTGCTTCTCTTATTCTTGCACTCAAAGGATTAGGGATTAAACCGGGAGACGAGGTCATAACCTCTCCATTCACATTTATAGCGACAATTGAGGCAATCATTGAGTGCAACGCCGTTCCCGTACTGGGTGAGATAGACGAAACTCTCTCCCTTGACCCTAACTGTATTGAAAAACTAATTACGGAAAAGACAAAGGCTATTATGCCAGTGCATATGTTTGGAGTGGCGGCTAATATGGATGAAATAATGGCGATTGCAAACAAACATAATATTCCTGTTGTGGAAGACGCGTGCGAGGTCGTAGGTGGGACTTACAAAGGGAGATACCTCGGAACATTGGGCGTTTGCGGCACATGGAGCTTTGACCCGAATAAGACTTTGACTGTGGGCGAGGGCGGAATGGTTCTGACCGACAGAGAAGACTTATATTTCAACATGGATTGTTATCATGACCATGGGCATGTGCACAGCAAAATAATAGAGCGCGGCGAAGAGGGAAAATCGGGATTCGGTGTCAACTACCGTTTGAGTGAAGTTCAGGGAGCACTGGGGTTAGTGGCTCTTGACAAGATGCAGCTCGCTCTCGGCAAACTTCGCGAATCTAAAAAGAAAATTCTCGACGCCGTGGCAGATACGGGAATAAAAGCGCGACCGATGCATGACAGCGATGGCGACACGGCAACACACGCTATCTTTATGATGCCAACAGCTGAAGATGCAAAAATATTCCAAAAAGCAACAAGAGAGGCTGGCCGCGGCTGCGATATTATCTCAGAGAATACGTGGCATTATGCAAAACATTGGAGAGCATTGAATGACATGAGCGAAAAAGATTTCTTCGGGACAAAAGCTCCATCTTATGCTCCGGAGAGTATGGCGAGCAGTGATGCAGTTTTAAGCCGTGCCGTCATGTTCGGCCTTAATATCTGCATGGATGATGCTTCCATAAATAAAATAATAGATGCGGTACGTGCCGGAATGGAAGCAATAAAGAAATAGCTTTTAGCAAGCTGAACGAAATAGACTATTGAAATAGATACAAATGAAATAAAAAAGAGTTGTCGGAATAATAAATATCCGGCAACTCTTTTTTGTATTATATAACTTATGGGTTATTACTCTTCCTCTTCGTCTCGACCAGATTTCTTCTGAGATTTTCTGCGTTCGTCTAAGTTGAGAATCATCTTTCTTATACGCACGTTATTTGGAGTTACTTCCACAAGCTCATCTTCGCCTATCCACTCAAGAGCGTTGTCTACGTTCATTATTTTAGGAACGTCCAAAACCACAATCATGTCCTTTGTTGCTGAACGGAAGTTTACCTGCTGCTTGCGTTTGGCGGGATTGCATGCAAGGTCCATATCTCTCGCCGCTTCTCCAACAACTTGGCCGTTATAAATTTCATCTCCCGGTTTGATGAACAACCTTCCTCTTTCCTGCAAATTATGCAGGGAGTAGGCTGTGGCAGTTCCTGTTTCCATACTGACAAGCGAACCGTGAGAGCGTGATGTTATCTCGCCCACCCACTCATCATAGCCGACGAAGCGTGAAGCCATGATGCCAAGCCCACGTGTGTCTGTAAGGAATTCTCCTCTATAGCCGATTAGACCTCTTGTACTTATTTTGAAAAGCATACGAAGAGTTCCGGTTCCGGTATTTTCCATATTGACGAGCTCGCCTTTTCTCAGAGCTAATTTTTGGATAACTATTCCCTGATATTCTTCAGGTACGTCTATCATTACTTCCTCCATCGGCTCAAGCTTCTTGCCATTGGAGTCATACTGTACTATTACTTCGGGGCGTGAAACGGCCAATTCTGAGCCTTCACGGCGTATTTCTTCGATTAATATGCCGAGATGCAGCTCGCCGCGTCCCGATACTTTTACTCCGTCTGCCCGGCCAATATCTTCCATGCGTAATGCCGGGTCTGACTTGGTCTCTCGTTCAATGCGAGCTTTTAGCTGGCGAAGAGTTATAGCGTTTCCATCCTTGCCTGCAAAGGGGCTCGTGTTTACGAGGAAGAACATGGAGATAGTTGGCTCTTCTATCCCGAGAGGCGGCATTATATGCTCTTCTCCCGTAAGTTCCGGAGATGCGATAGTGTCTCCCAAATCTATATTTTCCGGGCCGGTGAACCAAACGATATCTCCTGCACCGGCTGATTCCACTTCAGTTCTCTCAAGTCCGTTTGTGACGTAAAGGTGGGAGCATGTAGACGTATCGTTTGAAACAATTGACCAAGATGTCTGGTCGTAATTGTCCCATTTTGTATTTGTTCTTACAATTCTATCTCCCTTTTTTAAGGTTCCCTGAAGTATTCTTCCACCGCCGATACGGCCGAGGTAGTCGCTCCATGAAAGAGTGCTTACTTGCATTTTAAAGGGTGCGTCCATAACTGCTTTCGGTGCGGGAACTTTCTCTATCAATATTTTAAACAAATCATCCATTCCGGCTTTTGTGTTGTCCGGATGTTTATTTAGGTCATCAACAAACCAACCCTGCAATCCTGAGCCGTACAAAATCGGGAAATCACACTGTTTCTCTGTGGCTCCAAGCTCGATAAAAAGGTCAAATGTCTTGTCCAATGCTTCATCTGGATCTGAGTTGGGCCTATCTACTTTGTTAACTATTACTATGGGGTTAAGCCCTAACTTGAGAGCTTGCATTAACACGTAGCGAGTCTGAGGCATAGGGCCTTCGTTGGCATCCACCAAGAGAAGAACTGAGTCGACCATGGAGAGTACTCTTTCAACTTCTCCGGAAAAGTCGGCATGTCCCGGAGTATCAACTATGTTGATTTTGTAGCCCTGCCACTCAACAGTACAGTGCTTCGCTTTAATTGTTATTCCACGTTCACGCTCAATTGTTCCGGCGTCCATAACTCTTTCTTCAATTTGCTGATTGTCTCTAAAGAGATGAGCAGATTTGAAGATGCCATCGATAAGAGTTGTCTTGCCGTGGTCAATGTGGGCGATTATTGCTATGTTTCTTAGTTTTGATGAATCTTGCATATATTTACTGTTCCCTTCATCTGCAGATTAGCCTTATACAGGCACAGATTATTTCCATGTATGTTCGCATCTCACTTTTTATGTGAACAATGTGATATTATAACACTCTTTTTCTGTAAAGATGCAACTGTAAAAAATATTAAAAAGATAAAGACTCAGAGCCAAACGGCAACTGAGTCTTTATCTGATTTTAAATTTATGTTAATTTTAATTTATTGACTCAAATATTTTGTCCAATATCTCCAAACCTCTGTCGATAAGGTCGGGAGTAATTGTGAGAGCAGGTGCAAATCTTACGGTGTTGTTCCCTGCTGTAAGAAGTAGCAGCTTATTTTCAAGAGCTTTTTTCACTATGTCTGCCGCTGCAAATTTATCATCTATTACGAGTCCTAAAAGCAAGCCATTTCCATTTATCTTTTTTATGAAAGGATATTTTTTCTTTAACTCTCCAAGTTTTCCTATAAAATAATCGCCTTTGTTCTTTACGTCTTTTAAAAAGCTCTCATCAGAGATGCGGCTGAGCACATATTCAACTGCTCTTGATGCAAGAGGGTTGCCGCCAAATGTTGTGCCGTGAGTAGAGGGTGTAAAAAAGTGTGCGAACTTGTCATCTGCACAGATAGCACCTACGGGCACTCCACCGCCAAGGCCTTTTGCAAGTGTAAGGACATCGGGGCGTACATCCAGCTGTTCAAAATCAAATAACTTGCCGCTTCGTCCGATTCCTGTCTGAACTTCGTCATATATCAACATAATGTTTTCCTTAGTACAAAGCTCCCTAACGGCTTTGGCGAAGTCTTTATCCGCAGAGATTACTCCGCCCTCTCCCTGAACAGGTTCCATGATCAAGGCACATACACTCTCATCTACCAGTTCAACCACTGATTCAAAATTGTTATATTCTGCAAAAAGAATATCGGGGATGAGAGGAGTGAAATCCTTTTGATATTTCGGCTGGCCTGTAACGCTTAGAGCACCTAAAGTTCTGCCGTGAAAAGAGTTCTTAAAGGCTATAATTTTGGTTGCTCCGTTTTTGCCGGACTTTCCAAATATGCGAGCTAGTTTCATGGCAGCTTCGTTTGCCTCTGTTCCGCTGTTGCAGAAAAAAACTTTCTCATAACCGGAAACTTTGCTCAAAAGCTCTGTCGCTTTGACATGAGCTTCGTTGTAGTAAAGGTTGGAGCAGTGGATTATTTTGTCTATCTGATCTTTGAGAGAATTCTTGAAATCTTCGTCATCGTAACCAACAGAATTGACTGCGATTCCGCCCATGAAATCAAGGTATTTTGTCCCTTCTGTATCAAACATGTAACCATCTTTTGCGCTCTCTATAACAATTGGGAAGCGGCTAAAGTTGTTGAAGCCGTACTTCTCACACTTTTCCATCATTTTTTTCATTTATTTTTCCACCATGGTTCCAAATCCATCGGGGGTGAATATCTCAAGCAGGATTGAGTGCTGCAGTCTGCCGTCCAGTATGTGAACTGATTTGACTCCGCCCTCAATGGCATCTTTGCAGCTTCTAAGTTTTACGATCATTCCGCCTGTCACTATGCCCTCTTCTATGTATTTTTCGATATCATCCACTCTTAAGTGCAATATGATTGAACTCTGGTCAAAGATATCCCTCATGACTCCTTCAACGTCGGATAGAAGAACAAGTTTCTGAGCTTCTAATGCCTTTGCAACTGCTAAAACCGCAGTGTCGGCATTCACGTTAAAAATCTTTGCATGCTCGTCGGTTGACACAGGGGCTATAACAGGAATGATATCATTTTTTATAAGAGTGTCTAAAAACTCTGTGTTTACTTTAGTTATATCTCCGACATTTCCTAAATCAACATCAGACTTTACCTTTTCCACCTCAAACAGATTTGCATCACTGCCGCAAATCCCAACAGCTTGTACCCCTTCAGCACAGAGGCTTGCTACTATTTTTTTGTTGATATTGCCGGCAAGCACCATCTGTGTGATTTCGGAAACTTCATCTGTCGTCACGCGCAAGCCATTTACAAACTCCGGCTCGATACCAAGTTTTTCTTGCATTTCTGAAACCTGAACTCCGCCACCATGTACCACAACCGGATGAATTCCAGTGAGTTTCATCATGGCAATGTCTTCTATAATCGTCTGATATGTTGTTTTATTACTGAGAGTCGCGCCACCAAGTTTTATCACGACGATTTTGCCGTGAAATTCTCTGATGTATTTCAGGCTCTCCATTAGTACTTTTACTTTTTGGACATATTCTCTCATTTATAATACCTTCTTACTTATGTTCTATATTCGCCGTTTATACGGACGTATTCATAACTCAAATCACATCCCCAAGCGGTTGCTGTTGCATCTCCATCTTCGAGAGTGATTTTTATTTTAATAAATTTTCTTTCCAGAACTTCTCTGGCATGCTCTTCCTCAAATGGCACAGGGGTTCCGTTTTCCATGAGCAAGATAGGCTTCGGATCTTCCCATTTATCATTTTTACCTGCTATAAATTCAATTTTTACTTTTTCGGGGCTAAACTCTCCTCCGCTGCGTCCCATGGCGGCGAGTACACGTCCCCAGTTTGCATCTTCTCCGAAAAATGCGGTTTTTACAAGTGTCGAAGATATTATTGTCTTGGCAAGTTTCTTCGCATCTTCCGGGGTTTTGCCTCCGATGACTTCTGCTTCAAGAAACTTTGTGGCTCCTTCGCCATCCATCACTATCTGTTTTGCTAGATAGACATTTATTTTTTCTAAGACTTCTTTAAATTTTATGTAATCTTCGTTCTCACAGTTGATTTCGTTATTGTCTGCGAGACCATTTGCAAGAAGCACGACCATGTCATTTGTGGATGTGTCCCCGTCTACGGAGAGCATGTTGTACGTGTTTTCCGTAGTTTCAGAAAGAGCTTTTTGCAACATTTCATTTGATATGGCACAGTCCGTGGTTATAAAGCCGAGCATTGTTCCCATATTTGGATGAATCATGCCGGAACCTTTGGCGATGGCACCAATTTTTACAGTCTTGCCATTAAGTTCAAATTCATAGGCTACGCCTTTTTTACGTAGGTCGGTGGTCATTATCCCATCCACTGCACGTCCGGCGGCTTCCTGTGTAGCTTCAAGGTTTTTGACGACTTCGGTTATCCCCTTTTTTATTCTATCCATGGGCAGGGGTACGCCAATGACGCCCGTTGACGCTACAAGAACACTGTCAGCTGGAAGTCCGAGTGCACATTCTACTTCTTTTACCATAGATTTTGCGTCCTCTAAACCCTGTTTCCCTGTACATGCGTTCGCATTGCCTGAATTTATGACTACTGCTCTTAAGTCGCTATTTTTTTCGATAATTTCTTTTGTTACCAAAAGCGGTGCCGCCTTTACTATGTTGCGCGTATAGACTGCTGCACCGGCACAAGCCGTTTCTGAATAAATAAGAGAGAGATCGTATCTGCGTCTTTTAATTCCACTGTGTACTGCATTTGCCTTGAATCCTTTTGGTGCCACTATCGCATTTTGTATTTTTTTCATTATGGAAATACTCCTAAATCAGTTAATCCTGTATTTTCTTCAAGTCCAAACATAAGATTCATGTTCTGTATGGCTTGCCCCGCAGCACCTTTGACTAGGTTGTCCAGTGCCGACGTTATTATCAGTTTTTTTGTTCTGTTATCTTTGAATACGTTCATATCAAAATAGTTAGAGCCCTTTATCCATCTTATTTCGGCACTTTCGTTTCCTTCTATAATCCGTACAAACTCTTCTCCGGCATAGAAATCTTCAGCCATCTTCTTGAGATCTGATACAGTCGCATCCATTTTTAGATCCGCGTAAATTGTGGTTAATATGCCGCGATTTATCGGAAGCAGATGGGGCGTAAACACCAAGGGGACATCCAGTTTTAAAATCTGCTCTATCTCTGCTGTATGTCTATGTGATGCTATTTTATAGGCTCTGTAGTTTTCGTTGGTTTCACATAATAAATTAGAGGTTGAGAGTCCACGTCCAGCGCCTGAAGCTCCTGATGCGGCGTCTATTACTATTGTAGAAGTGTCTATCACTCCTGCTTTGACAAATGGAAGCAGAGAAAGTATGGAGCATGTTGAATAACAGCCGGGATTGGCTATCAAACGAGCTTTTTTTATCTCTTCACGATAGAGCTCAGGCAGACCGTAGACCGCTTCAGGCAAAACTCGCTCGCCAAAGTGCTCGATTTTATACCACTCTTTGTAGATGTTTACGTCTTTAAACCTAAAGTCCGCTCCGAGATCTATTACTTTGGCGTTGTCCAGTATTTCCTTAGTGACTTTTTTGCTTGCAAAGCCGGACGGAAGCGCTATAAAGATAAGGTCGCACTCTTTAGAGAATTTCTCTATATCCTGCTCAACGCAAATAGCCTCATCTCCAAAGTTAGCTGAAATGAAGTTTTTATATATGTGGTCTATTCTTTCTCCCACATAACTTCTTGAAGCCAGAAATTTTATTTCTGCCTCCGGATGTTTTTGCAGAAGTCTCAAAAGCTCCTGCCCGCTATACCCTGTTGCACCTATAATCGCTATTTTAATCATAATTCCGCCATTCTATACCTAAAGTATTTTCTTTTCAACTTTTTCAGTGATAGTTTACTCTTTTAACAGCCCGAAATTTCGTCGCGATAGAGAGAGGTTAATGTAATCTTAAACGTTAAATCTGATTTCGATGATATCTCCATCTTTTACGAGATATTCTTTCCCTTCAAGGCGGAGACATCCCGCTTTGCGACATTCGTCGTAGGAGTTGTTATGTACCATGTAATCTTCAAACGATACTACTTGCGCTCTTATAAAACCTCGTGCCAGATCACTGTGTATGGCTCCGGCTGCATCCACGGCATTGTCTCCCGTGTGAAGCTCCCATGCACGAACTTCATCGGGGCCGCATGTGAAAAAGCTGATAAGTCCAAGTGCTCTGTATGCTTCGCCTATAAGGCGTTCTCTGCCCGGCTCAGTAATATTGAGCCCCTCTGTAAACTCAGCCGCCTCTTCATCTGTAAGCTCAATTATGTCCATTTCAAGACTTCCATAGAGCTTGCAGAGAATGACATCCTGTTCTTCGGCTCTCTTGTTCAGCTCTTCCCATCCGGGAATTTCCGTTTCCTCGGCTTGAGAATCGTCAAGGTTGAGGACAATTATTTCCGGCTTTGAAGTCACGAATGAAAAACCGCGTAATCTTTGCCATTCTTCCGGCTTTAATTCAATGCTGCGCAAGGGTTTCTCTTCCATGAGACAGTCGTTGCACTTTTCAAGAAGTATTTTTTCCTGCTCTTCTTCTGGAAGAAGTCTTTTTTTTGCGGCCAATCTGCTCAAGCGGTTTTCAATTACAGCCAAGTCGCGGAAGATTAGTTCGTTTTCCACAATGCCCCAGTCTCTTAGGGGATCAATGCTTCCCTCGGGGTGTTCCACCGAGCTGTTTTTGAAGCAGCGAATTACATGGATAAGAGCATCTGAGTCTGCGACAAAGCTAAGGAAGGCATTTCCCAATCCCGCACCCTTGCCGGCTCCTTTGGAAAGCCCGGCGAGATCTATAAATTCCATTTGAGCAGGAGTTATTTTCTTGGGAGAATGAATCTTCACAAGTTCGTCAAAACGCTTGTCTGGTACCGATACAACCGCTTTGTTTGGGTCGGTTTTTCCTCCGGCATAAGGCTTGACCTCAGCTCCGGCTCTTGTTATTACGTTGAAAACCGTTGACTTGCCGCTTAGAGGCAGTCCGACTATTCCACAGTGCAACATAAATATCACTCCGATAATTTATTTAATTTATTTTTACTTCTTTATTGTACTTGCTAAAATCCCAGTCTGCCCAAATTGCTCAGCACAATGAAAATATAAACGAGGTATCTATATATTTGTTTGCCGCGATACTTATTCGCCGACCGCCAGCACCCAACGACTTGAAACAGATTTAGCAGCAAGAAAGGAAGAACGACTATCCAAGTTATATAGCTGCTTGGCTCAAGATTATTGTCCATATAATTTAAAATAATTCGAAGAAGCCTGTTTGAAATTATATTTATAATTATATATACAGCGATAGACTCACCCAGTGTATAGTTGCCTCTCCAATATTTAAGAAAAAACCATTCCTTTTTTTCCGAAGGGGAAACTACTTCGGGATTTTCACAAAAGCTGTATCCGCAGTTTGAACAAAATTTTGCTGACTCTGATACTTCTGCAGAGCATTTTTTACAATTTTTTATTAGGAGTCCCCCCTTGGCAAATAGCGGATATTTAAAGCTAATTTTAATATTTATTCAGTATATCAGAAGTTATGCAGTCTTTTAAAGTAAATATCTTAAAAAACATGAAGCCCGAAAAAATGGCTTCAGGCTTCATGTTTTAGTTAGGTTCTACGTTATAGCTATTTGTTCTTTTTTAGATCATCGTAAAATCCACTTGGACTTTCACTTAGATTTATCATGATGTTTTTCGTCTGAGTATAGTGATCCAACACGGTCTTGTGAGTTTCTCTGCCTATTCCTGAAACTTTATAGCCGCCGAATGGGGCGCCTGCCGGAATGCTGTTGTATGTATTGACCCACATGCGCCCGGTTTCTATGGCACGAGCGACTCTTATTGCACGATTTATGTCGCGAGTCCAAACGGCTCCGCCAAGTCCATATTTATTATCGTTGGCCATCTTTATTACTTCTTCTTCTGTTTTAAATTTAATGATTACCGCTACAGGACCAAATATTTCTTCCTGTGCAACTTCCATATCATTTGTGACATTTGTAAGAAGTGTCGGCTCCAAGAAACTTCCTTTTGCAAGGTCGCCGTCTAAGACTTGGTACCCGCCCGCTGCTATATTTGCTCCTGCTTTTACCGCAGAATCTATATCTGCCAAAATCTTCTTCATCTGTGATTCATTTATCTGTGAACCCATTTGAGTATCTTTTTCCCATGGCATTCCAACTTTTACTTTTTCAAAAGCGTCAACTGCGTCTTTAACAAAATCGTCATAAATATCTTCATGTACAAACACCCTTGAGCCGGCACAGCAGACCTGTCCCTGATTAAACAGAATTCCCAGCTGTAAGCCGTCTATTGCCATATCCCACTGGCAGTCGGGGAAGTAGATGTTTGCAGACTTTCCTCCCAGTTCAAGAGTTGCGGGAATAAGCTTGTCTGCGGCAGCTTTGCCGACAGAAAGGCCGACGTCAGTAGAGCCTGTGAAGGCGAGTTTGCTTAAGTCGGGATGATCTATTATGTACTGTCCTGATTTGGAGCCCTTACCGGTGATTACGTTGAAAACTCCGGCCGGGATTATATCTTTTGTGAGTCGAGCAAGCTCCAAAACAGAGAGAGGTGTAAAGCTTGATGGTTTAAATACGGTGCAATCTCCGGCGGCCAGAACAGGTGCTAATTTCCAAGCTGCCATGAGAAAGGGGAAGTTCCAAGGAACAATCTGACCTACTACTCCTATTGGCTCCCTAAGAATAAGGGAAAGAGTATTGTTGTTGAGCATGGTAGCCGATCCTTCATCTGTACGAATGGCAGCGGCGAAATAGCGGAAATGGTCCGAACTGTAAGGAATATCTATTGCCATCATTTCACGTATCGGCTTGCCATTGTCCAGAGTTTCAATCATTGCCAGATGTTCGGCATTTTCGTCTATAACGTCCGCTATCTTCATGAGAATCTCGGCACGCTCTTCAGTCTCTGTTTTTCCCCAACTTTCCCAAGCTTTCCAGGCAGCTTTTACGGCATCGTCTACATCCTGCTGAGTCGCTTCCGCGCACGTAGCAAGCAGTTCGCCATTAGCCGGACAGGTAGTTTTAAAAGTTCCTCCGTCAGAGGCCTTTCTCCACTCTCCATCAATAAAAAGCCCATACTCCTTCTGCAACTTAACTTTTGGCATTTTCATAAAAAACAGCTCCTTCCCTGTCAATAAAAAATTAACTTTCTCAATCCATATTGCACCAGAACTTACACCAGAAGCATCCTTGCATTAGGGTAACGCTTCATCTGCTTCTGTTTTATTTGAAAATAAGATCCTGAAAGCAGGTGAACCCAACCAAAGAATATATAAACACTTACAATTTCTGCTTAAATTATACATCTATCATAAAGAATCATTCAAATGCCTGAATCTGTATTAACCGCATTTTAATATTCATAATTTACATATTTTGCCTTTGAATAACTTCTGTAATATACTGTCTTGACCGAAGCAAACTATTATTTTTTGTTTGGAGACAGGCAAAGCTAAATCTCCCGGCAGGAAGGGAGAAAAAATACCTTTATTTAGTTTTAAAATAAAAACCAGCCCAATGCGCATAATGAAACTCTTCTTGTGTCAGTCTCCGGTTCAAAACATTCCAATAAACTCCAAAGTGAAATTTCAACTTGTCATAATGAGGATATTACTTATCCAGCTAGCAAACGTGTGGCTGAGGAGAAGGAATCCGGTCTATAAAATTAAATCCCTCCAAGAATCAGAAAGCTCTCTAACAGCAGCTTTAATCTTATCAAATGGAATTGAAGAAAAAGAGAGATTTGCAACGACGTTTCCCTTTTTGTCGTAAAAAAGATTGTTTATCTCAATGCCCCGCGTGAGAGCTGCCTTTTTAAGGAGTTCTATATTTGTATTCGACTTAAATATAATTGAGATCAGAAGAGATGTTTCTAGAAGTTTGTAGTTGGCTCTTTCATTAAATCTTTCCTTCAAAGCTTCCATCATTTCTTTACTTTTTTTCTGATATATGTTTTTCATCCGTCTGATGTGGCGCTCCATATGCCCTTCATTAATGTATCCGGCTAATGCCAACTGCTCTATTTTACTGGCCGTTTGATCATAGAGAGAACTCTTAATTTTTGTATTCTCCGCAAGATCCTCTGGCACAACCATGTAGGCAATTCGAACAGATGGAAGAAGAAGCCTGGAAAAACTGCCTATATATATCACTCTCTCCGGATAAAAGCCTTGCAGAGATGGGAAGGAACGAGAAAAATAGCGAAGCTCTCCATTATAGTCGTCTTCTAATATGTATGAGCTCTTCTGCGAAACCCAGCTCAGAAGCTCTTTTCTTCTTTTTACAACTGAGGACAGAGGCATTTGAGGCCTGTTTGAAGTGATATCCGCAAATATGTCATATTTGCCTTCTTTCAGCTTGATACCCGGAAGCTCTTCGACATCGCCTATCGATACAACGTCCCATCCAAAATCTCGAAAAATTCGTTCGCCTTGACTATATCCCGGACTTTCTATTGCGACTTTCCCTTTTCTCTCCATCATTCTGCACAGCTCTGTTAGAAGTTGCTGTGTTCCGGAAGATACGATAATACGCTCAGGAGACGTTTTTACCTTACGCGCTTTAAAGCAATATTTTGCCAGAGCTTCCCTCAACTCCGGCTCCCCCTGTGGATCTCCCTCAGAAAATATCTTATCCTGCATCTTCAGCGCCGAACGAAGCTGCCTACTCCACGAAGAGATATCAACGGAATTTGGGTCTATACCAACACCGCTGAGATCATAAATTATTTCTTTTTTTATCTCAGACTCTTTTTCACCTGCTACCGTTTTTTCTCTTTTTATATTTTTAAGGACGAAATATCCCTTTTTGGGTCGACTCTCTATTAGTCCGTTAAGCTGCAAATGTATATAGGCGTTTTCAACAGGGGAACGGCTTATGTTCAAAGTTTTAGACAGCTCCCTGATAGAGGGGAGCTTTTCTGAAGGAGAAAGAACGCCCCTTTCTATTCCTTCGCTTATAGCCTGATATATCTGCTTCCATAGGGCATCTAGCGAAGCAACATCTATAAATGCAAAATCATATGTCATTGGCTCACCTCATCTGTCATTGTAAAATTTAACATATCTGCCCATTGTTAAAATGACATATTGCACTTATAAATATACAAGCAATTCTACAAAACACAAGGAGGCGTTGAGGAATGATTAATAATGAACGTTTAAATCAAAATAAAGCGTTGGCAAAAAGCCTGCTTGGCGGAGTAATAATGGATGTAACTACTCCGGAACAGGCAAAAATCGCTGAAGAGGCTGGCGCTTGTGCAGTCATGGCACTGGAGAGAATTCCGGCGGATATCAGAGTGGCTGGCGGAGTTTCGAGAATGAGCGATCCAAAAATGATAAAAAGCATACAAGCTTCTGTCTCGATACCCGTTATGGCAAAGTGCAGAATTGGACATTTTGTGGAAGCACAAATTCTCGAAGCTATTGGGATTGATTTTATAGATGAAAGCGAAGTGCTCAGCCCGGCTGATGATGTCTATCATATCGACAAGGCAAACTTCGATGCCCCCTTTGTCTGTGGAGCAAGAAACCTTGGTGAAGCTCTTCGCCGTATCTCAGAAGGGGCCTGCATGATAAGAACAAAGGGCGAACCGGGCACAGGCGACATCATACAGGCAGTTCAGCATATGAGAGCTGTTAATGCTGAGATAGCAAGAGTTGTTTCTTTAAGAGAGGATGAACTGTATGAAGCGGCTAAACAGCTGCAAGTTGACTACACTCTGTTAAAGCAGGTTCATTTAGAGAGAAAGCTTCCCGTTGTAAATTTTGCGGCAGGTGGAGTTGCAACTCCCGCTGATGCGGCGTTAATGATGCAGCTTGGCGCAGAAGGAGTTTTCGTCGGCAGCGGCATATTCAAGTCTGGCGACCCTAAGAAAAGAGCTACAGCAATTGTTAAAGCGGTGAAAAATTATGATAATCCCAAAATTCTTGCAGAAATATCCGAAGATTTGGGAGAAGCCATGGTTGGAATAAATGAGAGTGAGATAGAGCTGCTTATGGCAGAAAGAGGAAAATAGAAGATACAGCTTTTAACCCTTCCGACAAAATTAAGCCTCGAGAAAAATCTCGAGGCTTAATTTTTGTTTTAGTAACTAACCAGGTATTACCCCGCTCTTTAATTATGTTTGCCTAGAGGTTTGTTTGTAAAGAGATTTTCTCTTAGTTCCTCATCCCATACATCCATGTTTCTCCGGAGCCATTCAATAAGCATTGCAGCATGCTCTTTTTCTTCATCTCTGTTGTGCTCCATGATGCGTTTAAGTTCTTCATTTGTCGCTGTTGCTACTCTCTGATTGTACCAATCTACTGCTTCAAGCTCTTCTCTGAGACTTGTTATCGCTTTTGAGATATCAAGAGTTTTCCGATCCATCTTGTCATAAGGTTCTGAATATGCCATTCTCTCTACCCCTTTCTTCTCTCAGTTGTCTATATTTATTAAAGCACATATTTTCTATGATTCAATTATAGTCTAAAAAAGTGCTTTTTCGCAAATTACATGGAGAAAGGGCAAGCGTAAGCCGTACTCCCTTTCATAAATTTTATATAGAATAAAAAGATATAAAGTGAATAGACGAAAACATAGGGTATACTTTTCTTGACAAGTTGTGATGCAATATAGATAATTTTTCTTGGCTATTGGCAGCACTAAATAAAATGATGAGAGTTAGGATTGAGAAGATGGATTTATTAAATATTTTAAAAAGGAAGAAACTATTCTTTTCTTTGTTTTTAGCTCTTCTTATTTTTTCACCTGCATATGCGGAAATGGAAAATCAAGAAGAAGAAACAGCAAAGCCCACAGCAATCTTTCAAATAGGACAGCCCATTACCGTTGATTTCATCCTACCGAAGAACGCTCAATCAGTACGACTTAGATGGCAAAATCACAGTGCGTTTTTGTTGCCAGTAAACTCAACGGAAGATGGGAATGAATATAGTTCCCTAATCGGGACAGACTTAAAAAATACAAAACCTGGACCACAACAGATAAAAATTTATTGGACAGAGGACGATATAGTAAAGACGAAAGAGTATGAGATTGAACTGGCCGAGAAAAGCTATCCTTCAGAAAAACTTACAGTGTCTCCTACAATGACGCAACTCTCAAAAGAAGCTTTGGAAAGAGTGAGAAAAGAAACGGAGTTAACGAAAAAAGCTCTAACCACCGTAACACCAGGTAAGGCGCCAAAACTTCCACTCGTGCGTCCCGTACCGGGGATTTATACCTCGCCTTACGGCAAAAGCAGATATTTCAATGGAGAGCTTAAGGGACGGCACAACGGTCTTGATATGAGGGCTGCAATAGGCACGCCAATTAAGGCGGCGGCAGATGGCACGGTAGTGTTAACGGGAGATTACTGGTTTGCAGGGAAATTTGTAATGCTCAGTCATGGAGCAGGTTTAATATCATTTTACTGCCACATGTCAAAAATTGAAGTGAAAGAAAACCAAGAGGTAAAAGCAGGGACTGTATTGGGATTGTCGGGACAAACGGGAAGAGTGACTG
>Ga0255342_1002450_pt1 | contig 22942 bp, 22 predicted proteins | sample wastewater_treat_3_FD_192416 | JGI IMG/M metagenome (GOLD analysis project Ga0255342, IMG submission 192416) | Wastewater microbial communities from Lulu Island WWTP, Vancouver, Canada - plant14 | ecosystem: Engineered > WWTP > Wastewater > Unclassified | place: Canada: Vancouver, British...
TTAAAATCATATTTTTCAATATATTTTACCGGCAGATCACAGCCTGAATCTACAAACATTACAAATTTTCTCATATTTCTTATCTCCTTTTAATTTTAAGTAATGGAGCAGATAACGAGGATCGAACTCGCATATTCAGCTTGGGAAGCTGACATTCTACCATTGAACTATATCTGCAACATTAGGTATTATATCATTTTATAAAGTCTTTGTAAAGAAATGTAAATCTTCTTTCCTTATCTAAACTTTAAAATATTATATACTACAATTCTTAATATTACATTAAAAAATAAGTAATACTTAAATTTAAAAATCAATAATAAAACCCCCACTTATTATCCAAATAATAAGTAGGGGTTAATTTATAATTAATCTTTAAAATAAATATTAATTATTTTGGACGTGGTTTACCATCTGGTCCATATTCCCAATTAGGTAAATAATAAACATTAGTTACTTCTGCACTTTCATACCAGTTAGCATCCCATCCTGGCTTTGGACCAGTCCCATCAACATAAACTTTTACATTTGGTGTGTCATATAATATCTGACTGCCGATTGTTGTAACGGTTGAAGGAATAACTATATATTGTAATTGCGTGTTTCTAAATGCTTGTTGACCAATAGTATGTACTTTGCTTGTAATCTTAAATTCTGTAATGCCAGTATCACAGAATGCAAACTCACCTATGATTTCTAAATTGCTTTCATCAGGAATAATTATATCTTGCAAACTATGTGAATTTACAAATGCATAAGCTTTAATCTCTTTAAGACTTGCTGGAAGTGTTACTGATGCTAAACGGGCATATCCAAACACAACACTGGCAATAGTTTCCACAGTATTTGGAACAATATATGATGTATCGGTTTTACCATTAGGATAAGCAACTAATGTTTTTCCATCTTTTGAAAATAACACTCCATCAGTTCCTAATGAGTACAACAAACTTCCCTCTATAATTTCAATATTTACAAGTTTATCAGCACCAACGAAAGCTCCAATATCTATAATATTTACATCATTAACCAATTTAAATGATGTAATTGCAGTACCTGCAATTATAGCATATCCTAAAGAAGATAAGTTACTTCCTACTTCAAAAACAATATTTTCCAAATTTGAAGAATTTAGAAAAACCCGATTTTCAATAGTCGTAACCGACTTAGGGATAGTAATTTCTTTTAGCTTTGTTCCACTAAAGGCAGATTCTCCAATAATTTTAAGTTGGTTTGATAAAATAATAGCCTTAAGTTGATTTTCCTCGTAAAATGCTTGTACTCCCAGTATAGTCATAGTATCAGGTAATTTAGCATATTTAACTATTTGTTTTACATCAAATAATGATGTGAAAGAATAAGCATCAATAGTACTAACTACATTTTACCAGCAATTGTTTCTGGAATAATTACAACTTTATCGTCTGCTGTATTATTAATCTTAGTAATTCTAACTGAAGTACTAGTGATACTTTCATATTCAAATTTTGATTCAGCAAGTGGTGCTACTGTAGCAGTTAAAGTAATATTCTCCGTATAAGAATAATCAAATGGGAATGTTACTAGAGCACCATTATAATACCAAGCTTGATTACCTACTTCACTCGCAACATAATCATCTGATACTTGTTCATTATATGCATATTGTTGTTGGAAAGTAAATAGTCCATCATTAATAGAATAATTTAAAGTATATGTAATTGGCTTAAAACTAACAGTTACATTATGATTTCCTGATACCGTTAATTCATATGTTAGAAGTCCACCTAAGTCAATTAGAGTTCCATCTACTTGAAACACATCCACTTCTTGTCCAGTAGGAACAGTAATTGTAATATTTACTTTAGATCCCGCTAATAAATTAGTCAACGAATCTCCCGAATTTAAGTTAGGTCCTAGTGTTACTGTATATAGTTTGTCTTTAAAACTAACAGTTACATTATGATTTCCTGATATCGTTAATTCATATGTTAGAAGTCCACCTAAATCAATTGGAGTTCCATCTACTTTAAACTCACCCACTTCTTTTCCAGTAGGAACATCAATTGTAATATTTACTTTAGATCCTGCTAATAAATTAGTTAAAGGATCTCCTGAATTTAAGTTTGGTCCAAGTGTTACTGTATATAGTTTGTTTTTAAAACTAACAGTTACATTGTGATTTTTAGATACTGTTAATTCATATGTTAGAAGTCCACCTAAATGAATTGGAGTTCCATTTACTTTAAACTCATATAATTCTTTATGCTCTGGAATTGTAATTGTAATATTTACTTTATCTCCTGCTAATAAATTAGTTAAAGGATCTCCTGAATTTAAGTTTGGTCCAAGTGTTACTGTATATAGTTTGTTTTTAAAACTAACAGTTACATTGTGATTTTTAGATACTGTTAATTCATATGTTAAAGCACCAGCTAAATCAATAACAGCACCATCCACTTTAAACTCATATACTTCTTTATCTTCTGGAACTGTAATTGTAATATTTACTTTAGTTCCCGCTTCCAAATTAGTAAGTGAATCTAGTGAACTTAAACCTTCACCCAACGTTACATCATATTTTTCCGGATCTGGCGGAGTTTCCTCTTTAAAGGTAACCCTAATTTCCAAATCTTTTGTAATCTAAATTGTAAACTTATTATTGCTTACAATAGACGTTTTGTCCTCATTGTTAATAAAAAGTTTATCTAGTTCTTTACCTTCAGGTGCAGTAATTAAAAATTCAACATCACTATTAATATTTAATTTATCCGCATCTAACTCTTCATCAACAAGAGACACTCCTTCTGGTAGGTCAAGTTTAACGGTTTTATCATCACAACCACAGCTACAACCTACTAGCATAAACAGCATAATTAAAATTACGCCGATAAGAGCAAAAATTTTCTTGTTTTTAAGCATCGTTGCTTTCTCCTTTTTTCTTTTTTTAAGTAGCTGATTTGTGTATACAAACTCCCACTTTGCATATTTTATACTCCTAATGCTATAACAATACAATTGCTTTCGGCATTATTAATACTTTAAATTTTCCTACTTAAGTTAAAATGATTATTAAATAAATTTATTTGATCTTTTTACACTAATACAATTAACTAACAAATACAAAAAAGAGCTAATACCAATATTAGCTCTTATTTATTTTCATATTTACAATCCAACAAATTATTTAATTTCTATTTAAATATTACCTTTATCTGTTTCAATTTAGTCTCTTCTTTAGTAGCTGCTTTAAAACAAATTCTCTTTAATAAAAAGTAGTTTAATTCGCAAGCAAAGCAATATTTAGATATTAACTAATATTCGTTAATAACTAAAATATCGTGAATAGGACATTCAAATACTTTAGCTAATACTACTAAGTTGTCTAATGTTGGCAGGGATTGTCCCCATTGCCATTTATATATAGCTTGAGGGGATTCAAAACCCATTATTTCTTGAAGGTCTGCAACTGATATGTTTTTCTCTTCCCTTATTCTCTTAATGTTTTTGCCCGTTTCTATCGGGTCAATTATAGGGTATTTAAAGCTCACGTTAGATTCCTCCAATCTTATAATTTAAAGCTATCCACCTCACTATATCTTTCTAAATCTTCTATCATGTAATCGTATGGTGTGCAATTCATTTTGTTTTCTAAAACTCTATCCAAAATCTTTTGGCTAGATCCACTTACTAGCTTTACTCCAATTTCATTTTCAGTTACTGGAGTGTGAATAGACCTTGCTTCCACATTCCAAAAAACAAGTTGTGGCATTTCTAAACCAAGTTCGGCAAATTTCTCTTTATATGTATGGAAAGTTGATTTTCCTCTAGCACAATAATCAAACTCCATATCGCTAATTATGATAACTTGCTCAACCATGTCTTCTGGTTTAACTTGCTTACTTTTAGCTACATTTAATAAAAGTTCATACACTTTACTAATGTCAGTATTAGCACATTCATCAAAACTTTCAACATACCTAACCTTTTCCTCAATTGTTCCTTCTGGAATTTCAATCAATCTTGGGTTTTCGCTAAAGGTAATGAAATGATTTTTAAAAGGATAAGGAAGTTGCTCAGCTGCAAAGATAGCTAAACTTGTAGCTATTTGCATCGGTGTATAACTTCCATTACCGCCCCAAGTCATTGAGCTAGAGCCATCTCTAACTACAATTGCTTTTGTAGCAAATTCTTTTCTTTCAATTGCCTTCCAATATACATCTTGAAATCTTTCTTTAACGCTCATATTGCATGACATTTCATAACAAGCAACTTGATGAACATGTGCTGTTTTTGTATTTATTTTAGCTTGTTTATTTTCTACTCTACCTAAAAACTTATCAAATCTTTCTTCATCATTTCTCGCAAATGCACCACTATATTTAAGCATTGCTAAAGAAGGTACTTTTGAGTAATCAAAAGTATACTTTTTCTCTCTCAAATAGTTTTCAACAATCTTACCTTTTCTTAATTTAGATAATACTTTTCTATACTCTTCATTAGTATAACCTAATTTAGTTGCTATTTTGTTAGCCATTTTTCTGGCACCTTTATTACTTGTGTTAATAGATGGTAACCATTTTGAAAGTAGCGATATTTCTTTACCTTTATCATAATTCTTCAAATCTGCTTTTAAAGTCTTTTTGATTAATTTAATAATGTCTTCTTCAATCGGTGTATTAATTCCCGCTAAAATATCATCCCATCTACCATATTTAGATACTAAAGGAAGCAACTGTCTTGCTAGGTTTGGATCTAAATTAGATAACAAATTAAACGTCATTCTAAATGAGTTTCTCTCACCCATTCCACCTAAAATATCACGAAGATATAACATGATCTTTAATGTAATTAATTTATTCTCATAATAAGATCTAATAAAAAGATTATTTAAATCTTTATAGTTATATCTCATTCCGCCAGCTAACGCATAAAAATCAAGGCAAAATGACCCTGTAGTTTGAAACGCCGTATCTCCGTTTTCCGTAGTTGTCGTCAATATTTCTTCTTTTTTTAATGCTTCGATGTAATTCATTATTTTACCTCCTTATAATGATAAATAGAAGGCGGGCCTTTTAGGCCCGCATACAAGATGCCATTGGCTCTAACCAATCATCATCTACTTGCGTAGTTTTTTGAATAATCTCTTATTAAATTGCTGTAAGCATCTTACTTCTATTAACAAGACACAGTTAATCTTGAAAATAATTTTAGATAAAACTAAGATTATAAATTGCTGTTTGTGTCTTTACATTAACGATTATATATTAATAAAAAATTTTTGTCAATAAACCGCAGGTTTAATATTGGCATTTAATTTAATAAAAATAAAAAAAGTCCCTATTAAGGACATAATTTTTACTGTGTCAGGCTACTTATTTTGATACAAATTAGCACCCTATCAAAATTTTTAGCACCCTTAACTGAATTTTAGCACCCCTATATAAAGTTTTAGCACCCCAATAAAAATGGCTAACAAAGTGAAATGTTGAAATTAATGTTGTATTTATTCGGTCAAAACTTATTCGATCATTTTATTATATACTCGTTTAATTTGCGGTAACTTTGATTTTTGGATATGTTGCAAGACACCTTTGTGCGAAATTTTTGTATGATTTACCAAGAATTCTCTCAACACATCAACTTCCTTTTTCAAAGCAAAAAAAACACCGGATCCATTTACCTTGAATTTATGATTGATGAATTCATCATATAATGGTAAAAATACTTCATTAGTTTCATCTATATTTAGAATTAACTTGTAATATAAGATCATCAAATAATTCTCAGGTAATTCAATTTCGCTGCTTAACTCATAAAATCCTTTATCATTTTCCATACATAAAAAAGTATAGCATTTGTATAATTTCACAAGTTCAAGTTTTTTCTTGGTTGCTAACAGCCGAATATAACTATCACAGAGCTGTAGATTATTGTTATAGTCCATTGCTTCGTGATTTTTTATATATTTCTTTTTAAATCTGTTAAAACTTATCACTTCTTTTATTAGCACTTTTATATTCATAGAGATACCTCCTCAACACTAATTATATAAATTTTACCATAAACATTCTTTATTCCTATATAAAAATAAAATCCACCAACATCACGCTGGTAAATATTTTTTAGCGACTAATAACTTCTTTGCCATTATGAAATTTAAATGAAATACTTTTATCTCTGTGTACAGTTGCACTTTCAACTAATAACATCCACACATACTCATTCCAATCAGAAAGTTCATCATCTACTTTCTTTAAGTTAGCTAGAAATGATTTCATACTCAATGCTTGGGCTTTTTTGTTGTCTCTAGCTTGAATCAAATCGTTTTGTTTTTCTTTGGTTCGTTCATAGCGGAGTGATAATTCTTCATACTTTTTGTTATATTCTTCGAGGTTTATACTTGATTTTGAGTTTTCCTTAATTAGCCTATTTACAAGCTCTGCAATAACAGCCAAATCATCATTCATGGTTTCAATATCCTTGTCCAGCTGACTTGTATCTGTAAGTAAGTTGATGATTTCCGTTGTATCCTCGATGATTCGATTTTTATCTTTCATCGTCAAATTGTAGGCTTGGATGAACTTTTGTTTGATGTCGTCTTCCATCAGGTTTGGAGTCATGCATTTGTCTTTTCCTTTATGGAATTTACGATTACATTGATAAACAAACCTTTCATATTTGGTATTTGAATGCCATTTCTTTTTACCATAGAAACCTCCACAATCACTGCATATCAATTTTGATGCAAATATATCAGATGATGAATACTTAGCTCCAAGGTTATCTCTTCTTTTAATTTCAATTTGTACTAACTCCCACATATCTTTATCAATAATTGCTGGATGACTGTTTTCCACATAATACTGTGGTATCTGTCCAGTATTTTTTATTATGGTTTGATCTAAGTAGTTCTCAGTAAATGTCTTTTGAAGTAAGGCATCACCCTTGTATTTTTCATTAGTTAATATTGAAATGATATTATTTGTGGTCCAATTATTATTTTTACCAGATGGCGTTTTGATTTCAAGACGCTTTAGTTCTTTTGCTATACCAGTAGGTGTTTTACCTTTAACTAAAAAATCACTATATATTTTTTTAACTATTTCTGCTTCTTTTTCAATAACAACTATTTTGTCATCTACTTTTTTATATCCCAGAAAATTACTATACGCAAATGATACTTTACCTGATTGAAATGCCACACGCTTCCCCCATTGAACGTTCTGACTAATTGATCTTGATTCTTCTTGTGCGATTGATGCCAATATTGTAAGTATTAGTTCCCTTTTAGAATCAAGCGTCCACAAATTTTCCTTTTCAAAGAAAACCCCGACACCTTTTTCTTTTAACTTTCTAACATATGAAATAGTATCTAATGTGTTACGGGCAAATCTTGATATTGATTTAGTGATAATTAAGTTTATCTTTCCATCTAGCGCATCTTTAATCATTTTATTAAAGCTGACTCTCCTCTTAGTGTTTGTTCCAGTTATACTGAATTGATACCATTTTCTTGTACTTTATGTTCTTTGTAGTTATTATATCATTTGTTGATTCATTAACCTATATTGAATAGGTGAATAGCCACCTAGCGTTAGTTTAATTCGTTCATGATTATACCAATAGATATACTCATCAATTGTTCTAATCAAATCTGCTAATGATTTAACTTTTTGTAAATAGATGGTTTCGCATTTAAGTGTTCCGAAGAAGCTTTCAACCACTGACATTTAATAGGCATTACCTTTAGCACTCATGGATTGAGTAAATGATGATTTCTTAAGGTAATTACGATATTTAGGTGATTGATATAGAATACCTTGATCAGAGTGTATGAGAAGCTTAGATAAGTCTTCATTTGGATTAATCGCTTTCTTAAGAGTTTTTAGAATCAAGTCTTGGTTTTGACTCCTAGAGATTTGATAACCCTTGACTTCACCATTATAAAGATCTTGTATCACAGATAGATATAAACGTTTACGATTGAATCTAAACTCTGATACATCTGTGACCCATGCAATATTAGGTTCATCTTTTTTAAAGTCTCTTTTAAGTAGATTGGGTGTAATTTTGTTTGATATTTGAGAGATGTAGCGATATCTCTTTTTTCTTACCTTACAAACGATATGTAACTCTTTCATGAGCTTTACAACGGTTTTATAGGCTATTTTGACTTGATAAAAGTTTTGAAGGGCGAGTTTAATACGTCTATAGCCATATGTTTTGTTACTGGCTTCAAAGATTTCTGAAATAAGTATCTTTATATCGTGATACTTATCAGTTTCTTTACGTTTCTCATAGTAATAATTGGTATTTTTTTTGTATGTTCCTGTTTCTTAAACTTTGGCGATGAGTAATTTTCTAGTATTCAAGTTCCATTTCTAAGTGTTTAACTTTAAGTTCAAGACTTTGTTCTACCTCTTTGGATGGTTTATGGAACTTTCTAACTGGATTCTTACGATAGTCTTTCCGTGTTTGAAAGAATCGTTCTTTACCATAGAGCCCATACTGATAAACCCATCTTGCAGGTAGTGTATCATTTAGACTCCCTGATGATAAATACATATCATATTTACGCGCCGCTTGACTATAAGAAAGTTCATTTTCAATGATATCTAAAACCACTTTAAGTTTGAAATCTCCACTCCATAGTCTATTATTTTTCTTTTTATCTTTCATATGATCCCTCCTGCATATATATTGGTTTACACTAAGTACAGGTTTTTGGTATCAGTTCAAGGCATAGGTTCGTGTCTTATCTACTCAAAGTTTAGTTGACAGGCGACTGCCCTACATCATTGTTGATACTCAAATAACGCAAAAAAGGGCTGAGAAAGCCCTGTTTTACTTACTTGATTTATCAGTATAATTATAATCGAGAAATTAAGTTTTCTGCCCCGAAAAGGTAGCAACTGAATTGCCATTATGGTCTAACTGTGTAGCAAAAAAGGAGCTCCCGTCAGCTGAGAATATAAATTCACTCCCTGCTATATTTGCGATTCCCGTTGCCCAACGGACATAGTAAATACCATCATAGTACTTAGTGTTGGTATCGTTGTTTGTACAAACGATTTTGTAGTAAGTGCCGTCGTCGGTATCACTCACAAAGGTAACAACAGTAGTTATATCGTATTCATTGCCATTTGATAAAGTTGCACACGTACCAATATACGTTCCCGACCAGTCTATTTTTTGAGTTTTTGCTTTTATAGTATAACTTTTTTGCGTAGACTTGAAGGGGCTTAGTGTTTTAGTTGCCGTAGGTCTGTTGTCTTCCAAATCGGCTTTGGTTTTAAAAAACTCAAGTTTCATGGGAAAGCCAGCCATTTGATGTCCTATCAAAGTGAATTCAATTTTACCGACAGCTTTATCGCTTAGCTTAATTGTCCAGTCGCTTATATTTGCGTTTTCTGTAAGAGGTGACAGTCTGACGTAACTGTTAGCCCACACGGGTGTTGTGTTATCAATCAGTTCTTCGCTGATATTTATAGAATACTCGCGGTTCAACATCTCCGCAAGTGCGTTAAACTCAGCTTCTCTTGCTTCCAGACTGTCCAAGTACAAATTAAGAGCTATTTTCCGGAAAACACCTTGCAGATAGTCATAAAGCTCCGCCTTATAATTTGCGGATATATTCGATCGGTCAGCATCGCTTGGCCAAGGATACTTGCTTAACTTTCCGTTACTGTCATAAGAATCTATCCAGGACTCCCAGTCGGTAGCGGCAACAATCCAAAACTTATTAACATATTTGTCGATTTCTTGTGTGATTTTGTCTAGTACCACCTGCGGAGAGTTTTTATTGTCTTTGTAAATTTTATCGAAGATCGCATACCAATCGCTTATTTTACGTGCATTTTCAGAACGTTTATAGTATGCTTCATACATTTTTTTGGTGCTTTTGTACTTTGTTTGCACCCCAAAGGTGCTTATTTCCGTCAGAGCAATATCTATTACGCCGACACCCACATAAGCCAACTGTACGGGATGCGAAGCAAAATTCAATGACAGGCTTAATACCGATTTCATACCGCTTATTGACGCTTCTTGGCTTGTCAAACCATTGCTGTATGCATCGTAGGCAAACTGCGCACAGGCAGTAGCAACACCTAAACTTGTCATTCCGTTACTAAACGGAGTACTGAACATCTCATCATACGCGCCTCCTAAGGTGAGAAGGGTTTGAATGTTTGTCGCCGCAAAGGCGCTCAATGTGCCGCTTGCGGAAAGAAGCGAACTTGTAGCGTCCTCTTTCCACCCATTGGTTTGATTGCCATATGCCCTGAGTACCGCTTCCGCATCAGAGTTTTTCATATAGGCGGCATAAATATTTACATCGTAAATATAAGCACTGCGCTTGTTTGGATTATTAATCTTGAATACACTGTAAGTGGAAAGATGGTCGGTGATAATATGCACCTCATTTTGTTTCGTATCTACAGTGTAATGCACGTTCTCCCAATCGCCCGTTTCCTCATTCAGATACTTTCCGCATACCGCAAGAACTTCTTCTTCTTCACTGAGTCCCTTGTCGTTGTAGGGAATAATAATTTCAATAGCACCCTGAGGTTGACCCGTAGAAAGAGAAAAATTATAGGCGAAAATTTCCACCTCTTCATCTACGGCAGGTGGATCAACTTTTTCTATTACCAACTCTCCTTCTCCGTCAAAAAGCCCTAAAACTGTTGCTTGTTTCTTTTGAAAAGAAAGATTAGTCATTAAAAGCGCGCTTAACCCTATTATACCTATAGTGACCGCAACAAGTACAATAGCGATAATTTGCTGTTTTACATCTGTTTTAAACATCGTTTTTGGGCTGTTCGATATTATTCATAGACTCTGCAGAAGTCTTGTCTTTTTTTATTAACTCTAATACTACAAAAGTGGCAAAAACACCGATTTTTGCGATATTGATTATTTTAGTCATTATGCTGTAAATATCTTGAGCAAAAGAACCATAATAATCTCCCGACATAGAAGCGAAATTGTAAAACAACTCCATTATTGCAGTTGCCCCCAAAAATAGTAACACAATAATAAAGACCTTTTTTATCGTGAGTTTCTGCTTGTCGTTGCCCTTGACAATTATATAGCCGCCGAGTAATGCGAAAGCTATAAAATTTACATATCCGCCTACCCATAGCAGAACGTTGGTTAGCTTTTCCGTCCATTTACCTTTAAACATAGAATAACCTCCTATAAGCCTGCTCGTATTATTTGCAGTGTTTAATATATCATTATTATAGCATTCTTTACTAATTATGTCAATTTGTTTTTAAACTAAAGTCATTAAATTAAAATGTAATCGTGTAAATTAAAATGTAATCGTGTAAACAAAACTTTACTTTTTCCTAAAAACACTGGTTTTAACTATATTTTTACTTCTTTATTATTTTTTATATTTAGTTCTGGCAAGTGAATATAGGAGAAGACCCCTATCTGCCAACAAAAAAGGCTTGACACTAATTGTATCAAACCTATTTATCTAACTTGGTAAGTGAATATAGGAGAAAATCACCTATTTGCCAACAAAAAAAGGGGCTATAACTTATTTTATTTCGTTACAGTCTCCCATGTAATTTATCGTGTTTTTTAACACTAACTATATATTTAGGGGGTGGCTCTCTTAAGGCGTCGCTTTGTGCCTTCTTTTCAAACCTGCTTTGTTTTCCTTTTTTGTTTTGTTACTGAACCACTGATTAAGTTTTATCACCACAAATGTAATAAAAGATAAGAGAGACAAAACTTAAATTTGTATATAAGATTATTAATAACCACTTTCAAAACTCGAAATCCAACGACTTAAAAAGTTGTTGATGAGTATTGAATATTTCTCTATTTTGTCATGTTCCTTACTTCGAAGCAAGTCAATAATAAAATCAATTATACCAAAAGCCACAATTTTCAATTTAATCATATTTACTTGGTTTTGCATATCTAATAACCACAAAAGTATATTGTTTTCCTATCTGTAAATGTTATAAATGATACTATAAGAGGTATATAAATGAGGTGCGGACTATTTATTGGACTTTTATTTGCCTAGATTTACTCAACTTTGATTCTACAATTCTACATTATCAAAATTATACACCAATCCTAAATAATTTTTTTATTTTACATTCTTATCTAAAGAGGTGATCATGCAAACTAAACTATACTTTTTTAAGTCGTTTTTTGTTATGTTAAAAAGCACTACTTATATTTTTTAGTGCTAAATAAGTGTAATGATGAAAAAGCATAAAAAAAGGCTCATTAGAGCCGTTAATTTTGTATGGATCATTATAATTTTTATACTCTTCCAATAATGAATCAATAATTTTTACCATCGTATTTCCTCTACTTACTTGTATTATCTACCATTAACTGGAGCAAATCAACATAGTTTTAAGTCTTTATTTACTCTTATTTGATATTTATTTATATTAACCATCTTTTATTAGATTAGTTATATAATTATAACTTGTTATTAGTTAAATTATCATTTAACTTCATTTCAATTTCAATAATATATTTATATGAATCTTTAAAGTTAGGGATTTTATTAAAATATTTTAAAGCACTATTATAATCTTTATCATTGTATAACTTTTTAGCAGCAAAATATATTTTATACTTTGTATCATCACTAAACATTCCTTCATTTTTGTTACTAACTTCTTCTTCTAAATAGTTAAAATCACCTTGATGATAACCTCTTACTACATTAATATCTTTTTTAACATCTTCTTTTTTCTCTATTATATAATTTTTAATTTCTCTAGCCTCCTTTGTTAAATGAGGCTTTAAAAAGATGATTGTTAAAATAACACTTGTAATACTTAAAATAATTGAGATTAAAGAAAATATTACCATAATAAAACCAGAAGAAAGATACATTATAAGTGCTAAAATCTCAGCCATATTAGAGTCTGACTCTGGCATTAAAGCAAACTTAATTATTAATAAAATAAACCAAGCAATATTTATTATATTAGCAATAATACTACGAAATGAAACTTTAATTAATTTTCTTCTAGTGTTAAATTTAGTTAACATAATAATAGATATTATTAAATAATATAATGCAAAGAAAAATACAATAAATGAAAAATGAGCATATTCTCCAGGTATAATCATCAACCCCATTGCTAGGAAAGAAAATAAAGATAAACCAATAAAAATAAATGATGAGGGTAGTGATAATATACCACTAATATTTTTAAGTTTTTTGTTAATCATAATAATCGCCTCTTTCTGCCTATAGCATATCATATAATTTGCAAATAATCATTATTTTTTATTGTCTATTAAAAAAGATGGATATTAGTCTTTATATCCATCTTTTAAAAAGTCTTATTTAATTTAACGGTATTAGTAAACATATTAACGTTTTATTTTATTATTTATAAATTATAGCTTTATCTTACTTTTTTGCTAATTATTTGGTGTTATTGCTTTTTACTTAAATCTAATAATTTTAATTTTTCTTTATAATTTTGTTAATCTTAAGTGACATTGCTTTAATATTAACTTTAAAAATTATTGATTAAAGAATACAATAAAATTGTTAATAGTTATTTTTAACAGTTTTATTTTTATAAGATTTTTCAAGTTTTATTCAAGAGAGTTTCAAATGATTAAAATTATTATCTTTTATATATTTTATAAAGCATGTTGCAATTTCATTCATTTTTAAATCATTTTGATGAACACCATCGATAGCTCTACCATTATCATCATTATTAAAAAATAATGTCCCGTCTAAATAATTTAGATTATATTTATTTGAGAATTCTCTCAAATATTTTTTATTAGTTTTATTTTTATTACTAATAAGTTCATCAAACTTATCTTGTGCAAAAGGTGTTCTTGAAACTATTATTACAGGTATATCAATACCGTTCTCTTTAATAACTTGATAAAATCTATCTAATCTATTGACTAAGTTGTCACTCATTCCTGCGTTAGCTTCATCATCGATTATAATTAAGTCTATGTTTTTATTCCTAAAAATAATACGAGCTACCTGGTCTTCTAAATTAGCATTGCCTGAAAAACCATAATTTAATATTTCACAATTTAATTCTCTAGAAATTATATTACTATAAAATAACCCTGGTCTTGAAGCACTTGCTCCTTGGGTAATTGAAGTCCCATAAAGTAATATTGTTTTATTATATTATTATCTAGTAATTTAACTAAATCTCTATTTATTGTTGGTCTAGAATAAAGATTTTCTCCAATCAATATATCACTCGGAGATAAAGAATCGTTTTTTTCTAATATCTTAATTATTTTAGCTTGTCTTTCATTTAATTTCATAAGACGCCCCTCATTTTTATATTTTAATCTTATCGTTTTGATAAGAAAAAGTAAAGAATGCTGATAAGAAAGTGTTTTGTAATGCTGTTTACGTGGTGAATCAATACATAATTTAATTAAAATACCGACCTATTCTATATTTTATTTGTTTTTCACAAGTACATGTAAGGGCAATCTATCAATTTTCTAATTAAAAATCTAACAGATGTTTGTATTGGAGAATTAATTTTTAACGGGTTATAATTATAATCGTGTAAATCCAACTTGTAATCGTGTAAATTAAAAAGTAATCGTGTAAGCTAAACTTTGCTTTTTCCTAAAAAAACTATTTCTATCTATATTTTTAGCCTCTACTTATTTTTTATATTTAGTTTTGGTAAGTGGTTATAGGAGAAAATCCCCTATCTGCCAACAAAAAAGGCCTGACACATAAATGTATCAAACCATTTCATTCAACTTGGTTTTGTAGAACTATATTGATACAATTACGCAACCTTGACTAGATTTACACCTCCTAATGGAGATAAGCGCACTATCTATTTTATCCGCTAAAATTATAATAATGTGAAATCTTGATACAAATACATAAACAATTGTCAACAATAAGCTTATTGTAATACTTCATGATGCGTTTCCTTAATAGAACTATCCTCCATATCAAAAACTATTCTAAGTTGTTCCTTCATAAGTTTTTTTCTTTGTTCGTAGAATGTTTTAAAATCAATTAGTTTTAATGAAACACCTTTAGGTAGAAATTTATCTTTATCATTTCCTTTTTCTATCCAATCTTCTAAAGGTAACTTATTTTTGCTTTCATTTTCTCGGCCTTTTAAAAGTTGTAAATTTGCCAACTGATCTTTCATATGTATAAGGTCATTCATATCTTCTTTGGAGAAACCGATATTTAATAGGTTACTTTCTTTGAAACTAAAAACTGGATGCATATGATCTTGATGAAATTCAACTTCATTAATTTTGATTTCTGGGTACAATAACGAAAGAATCATAAATGTGTACTTCCCCTTAGAATGATCAAATAATCTTTCTAGTTCATCATCTCCAAACTTAAAGTTTCTATCACCAGTTAAGTTTATATTATGAAATTGCTTAACTTCAAAAAATTTGGTTTTTAACTCATATGTTTTTGTGTCAACCACTAATGCTCTTCTAGTTTCAGTTAATGCTGAATTGCTTGCAACACCAAATAAGTTTTTTAGTTGCGCAATAATAAAATATTTTATTAGTTCCTTTTCGCTTTTATCTGTATTTCCACCTTTATATATGAAATAAACAATCGGTATCAATGCATTGTAAGATGTTATGTTTTCATCGGAAAATCCATTTTGTTCTATAATATCAACCATCTTTTTTATAGAATTTTCGATTTTATTATAATTTTTTCTTATATCAGTTACATTACCTTTAAAAGATTCAACTTTTAAATTAATCGGCAAATCACTAACATATAACATTGTCCTCATTACAAAGTCATTATTAAATGAAAACTTTCTAGTTGGTCTATTAATGTTTTTTATTAAAGTGTCCATTAACTCTCTACCTTTAGGCCATTTAGCCGTTAAGGTTGAGAAGATCAAGTCAGTTTTTGATAGTACAGTACCAGCACTGTTTACTCTAACAAATATATCTAAAACTTGATCCATATTGGCATCATCAATAGAAAAATAACTAATGAATTTCAGATGACAAATAACTTCCCATAAATTACTAACCATTTTAACTTCACTGTCCAGCCAATTTTCCTTTACTTTTGAGAACATTAAATCTGTAGTATTGTTATAATTAAGTACTTCTTTAACTTTAAACCATTTCTTACCATCATCAGTTATTTTATTTGAATCAATAAATTTAAATTCATAAACCTCTTCTTCATCATCTAAAGATATATTGTTTGATACATTTAAATATAATTCTTTTTTTGGGAATGCATCATCATTACTCCAATATTTTCTGGGCTCTTTTGTAGCCAAACTACCCATTAATGAAATATAAAGTGAAGTTAATCTTTGCTGTCCATCTAAGGCAACCTTAAACTGGTCTTTAATTATTGTGTCTCTTATAGGATTTTGATTAAAATCTCTTTCATGGTAATCTCTAATAAAATCATAAAAAACATAATCTTTGATATTATCCTTTTCTTTATCAATATCCCAAAAAAGAAATGTCCCAATTGGGTAACCTCTCATTAAAGAATCAAATAACTTTGTGATTTGCTCTTCGTTCCATACAAACTTCCTTTGAATAGCTGGTAAAAATAATTTACCATTTTCAATTTCAGTTAACACATCTTTTATTGTTTGATCAAAATACCCCATATAAAACTCCTTTTTTCAAACTTATTTTTTTAGTAGGAATATTACTTTTTTTTGCTCCTACTTTGTATCTTCTTTATTCCAATGCCAAACATCATCTATAGTCCAAACTTTTAATCCTTTAAATCCCATTTCTAATTTAAACCCACTATAATTATTGTTTAATAAAATTGCTTCATCTAAATCTTTAACTAAAAAATAATTCTCATAATATTCATCTGACTTTCCTAAATAATAGCCATCAAATTCAGTCCATTGGTATAAAAAAACAGCACCGCATTTCTTACAGCGAACTGCACTTCTACCACCCCTATCCCAAATGTAAGTATAATGTTTAATTGTTCCATCTTCATTACATACTATTTTACCAAAGTTCTCCAATACCTCATACTCAAAATGCTTGATAGCAGTAGGTGCATCTGCATAAGAAAAAATACAGCAAGGTTTCACATTCTCTACAATTTGGTTTTTCATAAAAAATTAGACTCTTCAACTTGTTTAATATAATCACCTAGTTTAATACCATCTGCGGATAACCATACTTCATTACCACTTCTTGAATATCCAGAGACGAATCCTGCAGCAAACGAGCTAGAACTAAGTGATACATCTTCTATCAATTTATCATTAACTAATGATTTCGCGTTTATAAAGGCACGTGGCACTCTGTGTACTATACCATTAAAATTATCCATATATGACTCACAAATACCAGAAGGATCACCAGATTCAAAAAATAAGCGAACACTTATAGGGAATTTTGTTTGCTTCGCTATCATATATACACCTCACTCTACTTAAATTATAAAACGCTTTTATTCTGTCTAAGTATAGCATAAATCCCATTTTTTTACAATTAAATATCAATTAATAACATACTTAATAAAAAGAAGCCTTAAAGCTTCTTCGGTTATCGTTATTAAATTTTCTAGTTCTTCTTCATATTGGTCTTCTAATTCATAAATTTTACATATTTATAAATATGAGAATATATTTTAATTATTTTAATAGAAGTCAAATAAATATTTTCATCTATAGCCTAACTTCTAATAGTGTATCCACTCCTTCAAAAATTAATCAAAACAATCATGTCGATATTTGTATTAATTATAGCACTAAATGTGCTTTTTGAAAGAAAATCTTTATAAACATTAACATAAATCTTTATAAACATTATATTAACAACCTGTCTAATCTTTATTTTATAAAATCTAGACTATTATGAATTTTTTGTAATCGTGTAAATTGTTGAGTAATCGTTAAATTGTAAGGTAATCGTTAAATTGTAGTTTCATTTTGGTGTGTTTGTTCAAATATGTCCTGAACAAACACCACTGCTGATATCATTTTAGAATATACGGAAACGGCATATAGGGAATATCGCCCTATCTGCATAAAAAAAAGGCCTGATACATATTGTATCAAACCTATATACTTAACTTGGGTTACTTGGCCCATATGGATACAATAGGTACACCCCTAATAAAAATTAGCGCACCCTTATAAATACTTTACTACACCCCTAGCAATTTCTAACGCACCCCTAAATTGATAGCTTTATTAAGTTTTTTTATTCCTTTATTTCTATGTTTACCTTATAAAAACATGACATGTTTTATAATTCCAAAATATCCATTTTGATATGAATCCCCTATAGTTACAAAAGAAAGTATCTGGGTTTCTTATCTAGGTATAATATTTTCCCATTTAATCATGAATAAACTACGATTGTCGCTAGTATTTTGGTTATCTTAAAAATATTGATTTTGCTTTTTCTGTTGCAAAAAAATCTATCTCTAAAAACAACATATTTGTATTCAAATCGATGTAATCATCAATTTCAAATAGCAACGAAAAAGTATATGTATCTGCCTCTGATAGCTTTAATCCTATCCAATTATAATCATCCACTGGTTTTGTGCTTTTAAATCCTTTGATGTAGCCATAATAACTTTCTACTTTCATACCTATATAATCATTTTCAAGATAAAAGTCATCTTTATTATCCAAAGTATGATTATTTCCTTTTTTTGTCTTTACAATAGTGACCTTAAGTAAAATAAGTGTTGTATTTTCTTTGGGTGTATATGCTATATCATTTCCTGCTTTATTTCTAATTACAAATGAATCAATATACTCAATGGAGTCAACTGAAACAATATAAGTATTATCTTTAAAATATATGTCTTCATTAATGTTCACAACATCTTTTATATTTAAACATTCTTGATAGTATGCATACACCGTAAAGGTTGTTCCCTCATCATATGAATAAAAGTATAAATCACGAATCTTTGTGGATTTATTATTCTTTTCACTTGTCCAATAAAGAAATTGATAATTTACTTTTGTTGGTATAAACTCAGGTAGTGAAGGTATTTCTGCAGGTTGACAAGTAATATTTTCAACAGTATCTTCACTAACTCCTCCATTTAAATCAAATTTAATGTTGTAGGAATTAGTATTAGGACGAAGTGTTAAAAAAATGTTCTTCTCGATCCTCCTCCAAGAGTCAATACTTAAAACAAGCGTATAGTGACTTTCATATATCTCTTGCGGGATTTGAAATGTTAGCTTAACATCTTGTGATTGTCCGTTTTGTTGATATGGATAGAACGGTTCAAATTGTTCTTTTCCAGCTTTAATTGTTTTTCCCTTCTTTGTCGAGGCATTTTCTATAGTTCCTTCAATATAATCAGCAACGAATCCAACTGTACTTTCAAGAACGTTTACTTCACCAGTCATAGCATCCACTCCTGCAGCAATTGTTGCCATTACAATTTTGTTTAAGAAAACATCCATATTTGATGGTGCATTAATATCAACTTGTTTTAGAGAAAACATCTCCGATGAAATTTTTTGCTTATTAATATTTATGTCTGTATTCCATTGCTCTATTCTTACAACTAAATTTAATTCATAAGTACCATCAATTAATTCCGCATTTATACCAACACATTTGAGGTATATTTCATCAGCAAAAATGACTTCTTCATAAAGATATACATTCTGCTTAGATTCAAGGTTAGGATCTATATCTCTATCTATATTGTTATGATTAATTCCACCAATAATACCTCCAATAACAAAAATAGCCAATAATGCTCCAATGCCGATTCTTATTGGTAAACTTATCTTAACAGTAAAAGCCTCCCAAATATCTGCTATCTTCTTGAAAATATTCATTTCACCACTATCCTTTCTTGAATTACCAGTATTTATCCTTAAAAGTATATTATTTGTCTATGTTAGTGTTTTATTATCTAATATAAGGCATCGTAAACCTCTATTAATGAATATATCAACACTTAATTAAACTTTGCCCGATACTTCGATTTAATTCTATCAGAATAAAATGCAAAGTTTAAATGCATCTTGCCTTTTATTAGTATTAAAATAATAGTACAGATTAGAATGTAATTTCTGCAAAATCATTGTTGATGGGTATCTCTTCTCTTTTTTATCCACTGTTCTAACTCTTGTCTTCTTTTAATGTGTTTAGAATTAATAGTATAATATGTTATATTTTCCTTTAATTTATCAAACACTAAATATTTTTTATCTTTTATGAAAATATCAATTTTATCATTTGTGGCTATTAATTCTAAACCTTTAATATGTTCTTTTCCATCATCAATTAAATTCTCTACAACTAACGCTTCTTTTGTTTGCTGAATTCTATAATCAATAATAAAATAAATAATTACAAATGATATAAAATAAAAAATATAAAGAACGAAATCATTATTAAGCGGAATTAGATATCTCAAACTGTTTGTTACTAATAGTGATAATGCCTCATTTCCTAAAACTGTTATAAATAAAAATACAAGTATATAAATAGAAAGCATTATCGCCAATTTCAATATCGCTAGTGGTAGAGGAATAATAATAAAAAATAGAATAGAAATAAACCAATATAATATTTTAGTTATTATGTTGTATTTCTTAGCACTTTCATATATCAATCTAAAATACTTATCTACACTTAATTTATAAATGTCTTTTATTGATCGAATAAGCTGAATAAAATATTTCTTAACCAAATCAATGAGCGCTTTTATACCAATGGGATCAATAATTAAGAATACTAATCCGGTTAGCACATATAACCAAAAGATATGAAATGAAATAAAATCTGGGAATTTAATCAATGTAAATAACATACCAAAAATTAAAATAGATTTAATAATTGATACAAGATGAATCGCTAAATAGTTATACAAATCTTTTTTCTGCCTGATTAAATTACGTTCTGCTATAGTCATAACTCTCACAGTATAAAGTTCATTTATAAATTTAAACACTTTTGAGAAATCCATCTTCATTGTTTTCCCCCTAACTCTGTTACATTAAGTTCTTATTAAACTTTATGTATTTTTTAATTATATCCTCGTATTGTTTGCTCGGATGAATCACCTTTATATTTTGGTATCTTTCAAGATAATACTTTGTAAATGCAAAAGCATCTATTTCTAGTTTTTGTAATGCTAGTATAAATATGATTAAATTTTAACTTTTTTTTCTGCTGATATAATTTAAATCTATAGTCCAAAGAATCTTTCAAAAAACTCTAATAACTTTTGGAATACTGTTTGTTTCTTAACTTCTCTATTAGTATTTTTATCAAACATTGATATTGCTGGAAGAATATCAGTTAAATCAGTTCCAACTGATTTTAGCTCACCAGTATTAAATGCTTGATTCATATATCTCTTCGTTTCTTCTAGTTTTAGATTCTCATCATTAATAATTTTATTAAGTTCTATTTCTTTAGCTTTATCAATATATGATTTCCATTCATCAACTAAATCTTTATTAACATTAATTGTATCGATGAACTTTAAAATTAAATCTTTCTTATTTCTAAGTGTAGGAGATGAATCAATTGCTTTTTCAACTTTAACAACAATTTCTTTATCTTCCATATTTTCATCATGGTACTTAGCTACTAACATTAATATATAATCGATATTAACTTCAACAGATCTAACTAGTTCTATTTCAAACTCTAAGTCATCAATAATATCAGTTGCATCTGCTTTTGTAGATTTTCTATATTTTTCATATAAACTAATATAAATACTTTGATAGTCTTGGTAATCAAAATCACTAATAATCTCCATACCTTTAAAATCATCAAAGGCTTGTAAGATATTTTTAACTTTTAAGATTTGGTTATAAAGTTTAATAAAGTTCTTTTCATTTGTTTCACCAAGTATTACCTCACCAATTGGATATTCATCTACCAACTTATTAACTAAGTTTTTATAACCTGGAAAGTCATCATAACCTTCATAATAATCTTTAAATGATTTAAGTAATACAATTCCTTTAGCATCTGGATTACCAAATGTAGCAATTGCTTCATTAACTTGGTTTTCTAAGTTTCTAAAACATACAATGTTACCAAATGTTTTAATTGAGTTTAATATTCTATTAGTTCTTGAAAATGCTTGAATAAGTCCGTGTTGTCTAAGTCTTTTATCAATCCAAAGTGTATTTAGTGTCGTTGCATCAAAACCTGTTAAAAACATATTAACAACTATTAATAAGTCTACTTCTCTATTTTTAACTCTAAGACTTAAGTCCTTATAATAATTTTGAAACTTTTCACTTGATGTATCATAGCTTGTTCCAAAGTAATTATTATAATCTTTTATTGCTTCATCTAAGAAATCTCTTGAGGGTTTATCTAATTTTTCTGTATTTTCGTTATTTTCATCAAATAGACCGTCTTGTTCAAACTCACTACCTTCATTAGGATTCCAGCTATATATAATGGCTACTTTAATTTGCTTATCGGGTATTAAGTTTTCTTGTTGTTTTTTAAACTCAGCATAGTATCTTTTAGCAGCTTCAATTGATGCTACAGCAAATAAAGAATTAAAACCAGTTATTCTAGTTTTTTCTTTTACCTCTTCTGCTTTATTTCTCCTTCTAGCAACTTCTTTAATATTTGTAATTTTACTATATTCATAACTTCTTTCATTACGTTTAGTTTTTTGATAGAAGTGTTCTAATATATACTTAGTTATTTCACTAATTCTATTTGGAGCAAGTAATGCTTTTTCTCTTTCAATATCATATACTTCTTCGTCTAGTAACTCATCTTTAGCTCTTGCTGTATTAATATAATCAATTCTAAAAGGTAGGACATTACCATCTCTAATAGCATCTACTATAGTATATGTATGAAGTTGTTTACCAAATACTTGCTCTGTTGTTTTCATTGTAGGAAATTTATTACCTGCGGTTGTGTTAGACGCAAATATTGGTGTTCCAGTAAATCCAAAAATCATATATTTCTTAAATGCTTTAACAAT
>Ga0255342_1002456_pt1 | contig 22892 bp, 23 predicted proteins | sample wastewater_treat_3_FD_192416 | JGI IMG/M metagenome (GOLD analysis project Ga0255342, IMG submission 192416) | Wastewater microbial communities from Lulu Island WWTP, Vancouver, Canada - plant14 | ecosystem: Engineered > WWTP > Wastewater > Unclassified | place: Canada: Vancouver, British...
GTCGCATAGCTCCAATCACGCAGGAGCGTGAAAAATAGCCGTGAAACGGCAAAAAACAAGTGAGGGCGTGAAACGCCCGATCAATTTTCACAAGCACGGTATAAAGTATTACGATTATGGAAAATCGCAAACTTTATACGGCTTGTCAGGGGAAATTCCCCTAAGACCCCTGAGAGCGATTGCAGGAGCAATCGAAGAACGGCGGCAGAGCCGCCGAGAAAGTGAGGACAACACAATGTCAATATTCAAAAAGCCCGAAAAGGGTTTCCTTGCAAAGCTGTTCAAGCACAAGCAGGTGGAGGAGCTTGCGGAGGAACTTGCCCACACTTATGCGGAGGAAATGCAGGAAGAATTGCAGTCCGAAAATGACGAGCCTACCACCGCCGAGGACACCGCTTCCGAGCCTGTTCCAATGTTGGAAGTCACGGAATCGGGCGAGGTGGATTTCACAGAACCGCCCGAAACCACCGAGGGCGAATCACCACCGCAGGACACTGAGCCGAGCGAAGTCCGCAAGCATCTCATTACATTCCGAGTGAACGACATGGAGCTTGAAGCGATCAACCGCAGATACGCTGAAACATCGTTCAGAAGTAGGGGCGATTTTTGCAGATATTCTGCACTCACCGTTATGAATGTTGAGGAAGATACCGAGGATATAAAACAGATAGCGAGGTACATATCTTCCATATCCAATTCGTTCAATCAGGTAGCCCATAGAGTGAATAAAGGCGGCAAGCTCTACGATGAAGATATTGCCGATATGAAAGAGAGGTTAGAGGAAGTTTGGCGATTACTCGTATCCATACGATCCACACGGGAACATACGGCGCAATTGCTTATATCTGCAACCCAGACAAAACCGCAGACGGCAAATATGTTGTTAGCAACCTGTGCGTATCTTCTCCATGTGGAGCATCAGAACAATTCAAAAATATCCGAGAGTGTGTCGGTACAGGACGAAGCCGAAGTGAGTGCCAGCACATAATTCAGAGCTTCGCCCCTGGTGAGGTCACTCCCGAACGGGCATTGCTTATCGGGCAGGAACTTTGCAAGGCACTTTTCAATGACGAGTATCAGTATGTTTTAGCTGTCCATGTAGACCACTCCCATGTGCATAATCACATCATCGTGAACAATGTGAACTTCTATACAGGACACACCTTTGAAACCGAGCATAATCAGGGCAAAATTCCCGACAGGGCGTGGAGCAAACTCCGCACGATTTCGGACGAGCTATGCAGAAAACATGGGCTTTCAATCATCGAAAATCCGCATCTTTCAAAGGGCAAGAGCCATTGGGAATGGGAACTTGACAAGCAAAATCTTTCGTGGAAAGAACAGCTTAAAAGAGCCATTGACGAGGTTATCAAGGTCAGCGAGGACTTTGAAGATTTCCTTGCGAAGTGCGCCGATTTCGGGATATTGGTGGACTACAATCCCGACCACAAAATCGACCTGAAATTTATGCTTGTGGAGCAAAAGGAGCGCAATCCGAGGGCGAAAATGACGAGGGCAAAAACGCTGGGCTACTTCTATGAGAGCCAGCAGATCAGAAGGCGTATCGAGAGTTACAAGTACCAAATGTCTCACCGCCCAACAGCGAGAATTATCCGCACAACAGCGGAGCAATTTCAGCAGTCTCAGGGCTTGACCAACTGGGCAGACCGTGAAAATATGAAGGCGGCGAGCAAGGCACTTAATGAGATGAACGCAAGCAACTCCACGTTTGAAGAATTGGAGAGTGCAGCTCATAGGGCTTTTGCTGAATTTATGGTCATGTCAACACCGCAGTTTGAATTGAGCGACCGTATCCACGCTTTGGAGGAGCAAATTCCGGCTATCGAGGAATACCGCAAGTACAAGGTCTATTACAAGAACTATTCTTCTTTGGAGGGAAAGGCTAAAAAGAAATATGGGGAGAACTGCCGTTACGAACTCGACCAGTATCATGAGTGCCGTAAAAAGCTGAAAGAACTGTTTCCCGACGGTATCATTCCCAAAATCAAGGACTTGCAGGACGAACTGAAAAAAGCCCGTGAGGATTATGCCAAGATGAGTGCGGAGCGTAAAGCCCTGAAGAAAGAAGCGGACAGGCTTTCAAGGCTGGCACAGCAGAAGCGTGACAGTCAGAGAACGCTTGCCCGATATATGCAGAACGAACAGGCTGCAAAGAGAAAGAAAAGTCAGCTCGAATAAAAAAATACGGCAGGGAGATTACTCTCCTTGCCGTGGTGATGTATTTGGTTGATACGTTCGGAATCAACCGTTATCAAATTTCTCTTTTTTCAGTAGTAAACCGAATATCGTACACACAGCCACTCCTGCTACGCCGAGAACAGCCATGAGCAATGCGGCTCCCGCTCCTTTTCCGATGCCGAATACTGTGCATAAAAGGCTATTATCATTCTGCCTTGACACGAACGGCTCAAAGAAGTTATCAATAAGAACGCCGCTTGTCAGACTGCCTATTAGTATCGTAAAAAACTGCATCGTATTGCGGCAGGCGTATACTCGTCCCTGCATTTCGGCAGGTATCGTACTTCTGAAAATGACATCAAGATTTGCACCCATGAACGGAATGAATATCCAGCCCATAATAACGCCAATGCACCATATGATCGGAGAATCGCTGAATGAAAGAATGAAATTCTCTGTACTCATTGAGAAAAACAGCGACAGGCATATTGCCTTTACACGATTTTTCGGTGGTGATGTGTAAGAAGCGATAAATGTGCCTGCAAGTGTTGCTGCACCTATACAGAAATTGACTATCCCTAAAACGCTCTCATTGTTGGCTGTTTTTGAGAGTATCAAAGGTGTAAGAGCTGCGTTGTTTGCCGAAGCGATAAGGTTTATGCCCGACAGGAAGAAAATCAGTTTCAGTATCAGTGAATTTGCTTTGAGCCATGAAAGCCCCGACTTTACCGACTTTATAAATGTCTCGTTTTCTTTATCCGATCTTTCGGGCTCGGGTATGCGGATAAACAGCAGCAGTACCGTAAACGCAACAGAAAAAAGTGGCGAAATCAATTATGATGACTGCCGACAGACCGCCGAACGCATACAGCATAGTCGCAAAGACAGGTGTCAGTATCGTGTTCATGGATTGCGTGAGCGATCGCAAAGCGCCTGTTTTCTGATAGTATCCCTTGGGTATGAGCTGCGTCGCAGCGACCTCGCTTGCAGGCTGTTGTACCGTATTCATTAAACCGTTCAGCGCATTTATCAGAAACAAATGCCACGGTTCAAGGCAGTTTGCCTGTATCAGCAGAAAAGCTGTTACGGTTGTCATTGCGGCGAACAAGTCACAAATCAGCATCGTTCGCTTTTTGTTCCACTTATCGCTCAGTGCGCCTGCAAATATACTCATCAGCACATAAGGTGCATAGGCACATACCGTCAGCAGAGCCGCTTTCAGAGCCGAACCTGTGCTTTTATACAGCCACACCCCAAGTGCATAACTCGTCATTGAGCTGCCGAGTGCGGAAAGAGATTGCGTACTCCAAAGCAGGAGATAGCTTTTGATTGATTTATCTGAATGTTTCATTTGACTTTGCTCCTTTTGATATGATAGTATCATCAAAAATGCAAAGTCCGAGGGCATTATCTATACTCCACGCAGTTCCCTCAAACCTTGCATGGAGCATAAGCGGTAGTTTGTATCATAAGTCTCACCTCGAAGAAGCTGATAAGCAAGCCGACTGCCTGCCTTCATCAATAATTATACATCATCACCGTAAATAAGTCAATCACATATCAACAGAAAGAAAATGATTTTTACATCAGAAAGGAATCAACAACTATGAGCAAATAGGATATATCCGTGTTTCCACGGAGCATCAGGAAACAGCAAGACAACAGGAGATCATGTGCGACTATCAGGTTGACCGCATCTTCTCTGAGAAGCTGTCAGGGGCAAACACCGACCGCCCTCAGCTCAGGGCAATGCTGGACTATGTGCGTGAGGGCGATACGCTCTATGTGGAGAGCATCAGCCGTTTAGGGCGCTCCACAAAGGACTTGCTGAACATCATCGACACCCTCATCGACAAAGGGGTAACGCTCATCAGCCACAAGGAGAACATCGACACCGACACGCCTGCGGGCAAATTCATGTTGACCGTGTTCGCTGCACTCTCACAGTTGGAGCGTGAGCAGCTCAAACAGCGACAACGTGAGGACATTGAGATTGCTAAGTCACAGGGCAAGTATACGGGGCGGAAGCCTATCGAAATCGACTGGACGAGGTTCGGGCAGCTTTATGGGGAATGGAAGTCGAAGAACATCACAGGCAGGGACTTTATGCGGAGAATGGGCTTGTCGGCTAATACGTTTTACCGCCGTGTCAGGGAGTATGAAGTGGAACACGGAATCGTAGAGCCTGTTTCTGCATGAGCATATTGCACCGAGGATTTTTATAATATTGCTGCGCCCTGCACAATTATTATTACAATTACTCCGCAGGACTGGACTCCTGTCTTGTCATGGGATATAATGTATCTACAATAAAACACAGGAGGGATACAGCTATGTTAAAGATACCCGAATTGGCTATGCCGAGATCACGCAAGGTCACTACTGTCTGCAATGGTAAGCGTGAGGTCTGGACCGACTACGAAGAAGCAAAGGCATATTTCCTCGAAATGATGATGACCGCCGAGGGCGAGGAACGTGACCGAGCAGAGTGTGTTTACATTCAGCTACTTCACGAACTTGACGAGTGCAGTGATGAGGATGACTAATCAGCACAAGGGCTTTGCAGAAATGCAGAGCCTTTTGTTATGCCCTCTGGCGAACGGAAACACCTCTCAGAGCCGTCCGAGCCTGCGGAACGGAAAACTTAACCGCCTGAAAATAGCGTCCTCTCTACACGCTCAGAGAGGACGCTATTATGCTGAATGTACTATAAACTAAAAAAGAGTAACGAATTATGGATTTTGCTCTACTTCCTGAACATAGGAAATAAATTTCCCGATAGTCCATATTCTATCTTGTCTGTCTCTTGGGTAAGATGCGATATATGGTTTCGGAACAACCAGTATCACTTTTTCGGCTTCCATTTCGTTCATTTGAGCTGTCGATATATTTCGTGCATGAGGTAACTTTTACAGCTCTGTCATTACCTGGAATATAGGTCGCACTTACAGTATCTCCTGCAATGCCGTCGGTGTTGTATGGTGTAACATCTACAACTACTTTATTTACACCGCCTGAAAATGCAGTTATTTCAATTTTGTCGGCTGATGAATTACCGTTCTGAAGTAAAGAAGTACTACCGTCTACGTCATACCAATAACTTGTATATGAATAACTGGAATAATCACCCGCTACAACCAGGTACACAGTCCTTCCTTGATATGCAGGTTCAGCAACAAGACTTGCTGTAATACTTGCTTTAGGAGCGGCGGCTTTTGTAGTCGTTGTTTCAGTTTCAGCGGTGGTCGTTGTCGTGGTTTCAGTCGAAGCATCAGTTACAATTGTTGTCGTTGCAGAAGTATTTTCCTGATTTTCCGAAACTGCTGTTGATGCCGGATTGGTGTCTTTAGCTGTAGTTACCGCTGCTTTGATATCCGGATCGTCAGAACCTTTTTCGTCTTTGTTCTTCATAAGAAACATTCCGCCGAGAACTCCCACAGCCACCAAAAGTACAGCGATGACTGCTATCAGAACGGGAACAACTTTTGACTTTCCTGCCGCCGCCACGGGAGGTGTATAAGCCTGTGCCGGCGGATACGGATCTCTTGCCGGCTGAGCCTCAGGAGCTACGCTGTTCACAGGCTGAACTTTCTCAGGAGCGGGCGGCTGAGCAATTATTTTTGCAGCATCGGCCGCAGGTGCATCTGCATTTTCAGATAGTTTCCCGGCTTTTTGGAACGGAGAGTCGCTGCCCCACGCAGGAGTTTCATCATCTTCGCTGCTGAATCCGTAATCATCATCTTCATCACTGCCCCAGCCGGCAGGAAGTTTTTTATTATCGTCCATATTATTTCCCTCCTGTAAGTAATTTTGCATATATCATTTTCATACATTAATTCTACCATATTCACCGCTCAAAATCAAGATAACACATGATTTTATAAAAAATATGAACATATAATCGTCACATTATATAAAGTGTAAAGCAATGATTTATATATAATGACAGCCTAACAGCATCATGTTTCTGCCCTGTGAGCTTGATTTTTCAGGAGCAGTGTAGTATAATTGATTAAAAAAGTTCATATTTGATTATCCGAAGCAGTTTGTTTTTAAAGATGAAAACGGCTGTGTCTTCTCCAAAGATGTGAAACGCCTCCGCAGTTCCTGTTTTTTATACTGATTTTTTCATAAAAGCTATTGCAATATCGTGAGAAATATGATACAATATCATAAAATGGAGAAGTGTACATTATCTTTTGAGGAGGTGGAGCGTTGGATTACGCTATCAGCCTGACAAACAAATGCAATCTGAGATGCAGTTACTGCTATGAACGTCATCTGAATACGGAGTATGGCTCTGTCGCCGCTCCGACCATGTATAAGATAACTGACTTCATCAACCAGAGGGGCGATGCAGGAATTGTTTACCTCTTCGGCGGTGAACCGCTTTTATATAAGAACGAGGTCAGATATTTCTGTGAGAACCTGAAAGCAAGACAGTTTGTTATCACAACAAACGGAACGCTTCTTGACGAGGAGTTCATCAGGTGGTGCATCGACAGAAATGTTATCATCAATATGTCTCACGACGGTGCGGAATGTTCTGAGCGTGGCGTGAACAGGGAGCTTCTTGACAAAAACCTGAAACTGCTTCTGAAATACCAGCCAGAAACGCTGGTACAGCTCGTGTACACGCTCGATACGCTCCCCCGGCTTTATGAGAATGTCATCTACCTGAAAGAACTCGGCGTTAAAAAAGTCTCCGCTGCAATGGACGCATTCCTTACTCCGGACGATCCCGACAGCTTTGGTGATCTGCTCCGTGAACAATGGCGGAAGATCGCCGGGATAAGAGATCTGTACATATACGAGCTTGCTGTCAAAAAGAAGAATATCAGAGAGCATAAGAAAAGCACCTGTGAAATGTGCAGAAAGAAGCTGTTCATCAACTGGGACGGAAAATTCTATCCCTGCATACAGTTCCAAAATCTGCCTGCATACCGCTGCGGCGATCTGTCCGTCGGTATCGAAGCTGAAAAAGCAAAAAAAGCACACCCGGATTATTCCATGATGTCAGAGCGGTGTGAGGGGTGTGAAATAGCTGAGTATTGCCGTAACTCATGTGCCTGCCGGAAAATGGCTACCACAGGAACAGTAAGGGATATTTCGGAAGCAGCCTGCATGGAAGAACAAGTCCAGATACTCACAGCACTTGAATTGATGTCAAAAGAAAAAGGAGGTCATTGATCATGAGAAAATTCACTAAAGAGATCTCTCTGCTCTTAGCGGCTGCCGCAGCAGGAACGACTGCATATGCAAGTCTTGTATCAGCGGCACCTGAACCGGCAGAAGCGGTTGACGGCCTTATGGTTGTATCTGATGAGATCTACGATGATACACCAACAGCAGGTGTTCCAATGGCAACTGACGATCAGATCGAAACTGCTACAGAAGAAGAATTTCCGCCAACAGCAGGCGAACCGATGCCGACTGATGAATTTATAGAAACAACAACGGAAGAGATCGTCCCTCTTGCGGGCGACATCACAATGGCTGACGGCGACATCAACGGCGACGGATATTTTGGCATTTCCGATGTAGTAACGCTTCAAAAATGGCTGCTGGCTGTTCCTGATATCCATCTTGTTGATTGGTGGGCAGCAGATTTCAATTATGACGGCAGACTCGATGTATTTGACCTGTGTCTGATGAAGGAAGAACTGCATCATATCAATATTGTTCAGCCTAAGACAGAACTGCAGGCACAGTTTCCGGAATACTATGGCCTGTCAGCAACGAAAGGTCTGGAAGTCTATGTTTGGAAGGATCGCACCAGTGTCTATAAGTGCGGCCTCACGTCCGGTACGAACTGGAATAAGTCGTATCCGCAAATTCTCGGATTGACCAATAACGGAGCTGCCATTGAGCAGATGAAAGAAATACTTGCATCTTACAATATCAGCCAGGACATGATAATTATCATACCCATACAGTTCTCTGGTAATTCATGGGAAATATCAGAATCTGACATGGAAAGCGTTACCAAATTATTCTGGGGCGATAGTTCTGATGAACTTATTTTTAAGCAGTTGTCTGCCGGCGATATCGATAATGTAACATTATCCGCTTATCCTCCCGGAAAATCAGTGGAGCTGACAAAAGACCAGATCGATAAAATGCTGTCGCTGCTTGGAGATGTCACTCTTTATGAAGAGGATAACTCCTACAATGAGTACGGCGGTCACTGGGTACAGTTTGACATTACACTGAAAAACGAAGAACAGCTAAGTCTTGCTGTATTCAATCCGTTCTTTATCATAAACCGCAACGGCTACAGGGCTGAATATGAGTCTTGTCAGGCGTTGGACGTATTTGCAAATTCTATTATTGCTGAATAATAAATAATGGACTGCGGCTGCCGGTGTGATGATCTTCACACGGCAGTCCGCAGTCCTCTTTTTTATGAGTATTTGATCTTGCCTTGAAATATTCCGAAAGGCAGCAGGTCAGTTATTGCTGTCACAGTCGGGAACGATCTGCTCAAATGCCTTGAGATATTCCGGATATTTACCGCTTATTTTCCGGAAATACTGACGGCAGTATCTGTGGTGCTTTTTCAGGAAATCAAGGTACATACCGACCGGCGGTTCATGGACGAAACGGTCACTTCGCAGAATATCAACGGCAATGAGTGCCTTTATCGAATTAGTGACTTTCAGATAGAAATTCTGTTTATGGTATCCTTCTCCCCATCTCATACGTTCTCTGTCCCGCAGCATGGCAAGTGCTTTGTTATTGTATGAACTGATGTTCCGCTGCATAAATATCGAATCTATGAAACTTCTGTCGTAGATCGTATGCCGGAAGCCATTTCCGGAGGGTACGATGCAGGGGGTAAAACAAAATGTCATGATACGGCGAACGGTACCTGTTGCCAGTTCCTGCGGCGGGATATACTTTGTGTATTTCTGCCCTTTATACCGGAATGATACTTTTCTCAGAGCAAAGCAGAACAGTGAAAATATCCTGTCCTCCGGGTAGAGATCCTCAAAAACTATCTCTTTCAGATGATAAGAGTTGATAGCACTTCTGTCTATCTTCACCGGCTTTGTGATCCTTATCTTGTCCCAGTCCTCCTTAACTGACCATGCCGGAAGATAATCAGAGACCGGTGTGACAACGCAGCTATCATCATTATCGTCATAGTCTATCTCGACCGGGCCTTTGTATGGTCTGTTCTTATCCGGAAAATAATTGACAACTGTGACGTGAGGCGGGAAAACATAATGCTGCTTGCTTTCTTCGCTTTCCGGGAGTATCATAAGACTTGGCTTGACAAAATAGCCGTGCGTTTCACAGTCTCTTTCACGTTCACAGCGGACAGCATTCCGGTAGAAACGGACTTTTTTACACCCGGAAAGATCGATCCTGAAACTCCACAGAGACCAGCGGCAGAAAGTTACCGAATCCGCCTTGAATCTTAACGAAGGGGGCATACCTGGGTATGGGGTGTTTACATGAAGAACGGTCAGGTTTGAAGCATCAGGATAAGTACACACGACATCGTTATTGCAAAATACGGGTGTATCATTAAAGGCATCTGCATTATTTATGCCCGGTGTGAAAGCTTCAACACCGAAACCTTCCAGTCCGCACCCGAAGAAAGCCTGATAATCCATATCGCTGATGCTTTTCGGGAATTCGATGTATTTCAGATTTTTGCAGAACATGAAGCATCTTTTTCCGATATGCTTCAATGTCTGCGGAAGGCGGATATGTTCCAGCGAACCGCACTTATAAAACAGATATTCGGAGAATGACGTGATACCGTCTTCAAATATTACCGTTTTCACGGTGGATTCCTTGAAAGCACTCTCCCCTATCCTGCGTATGTTCCCGTGAATATACAATGTGTTGAACGGACGCTCTTCAAAAGTATGCTCACGTATCTCATCGACCGGCAGACCGTCGATAGTGTAAGGGATAATGATCTTCATCTGCGAATTTCCGGTGTATTTTGTGATCTTCACGCTGTGACGCTTTTTGCGGAATGAATATCCTGCGGCAACGGCTTCCTTTGAAGTAAGATCTATGTGCGGAACTGTCTGAGCGGCTGGTTTGAACAGCTTAGGGAAATAGATGTGCGGATCCTGGAATTTAACAGAACTATAGTCCACAATATCACCTCCTGGTGTATAAAATTATAGTGAACGTCAAAAAAATATCTGACATTCACTATAATGAATAATTCAAAAATGCCCGTTGACGGAGTTGAACCGTCGCACAACACGTCTGACGGACGCGATCTCTCACGTTGAGTTATACGGGCTCGGGCGGCAGGCCGCATCTGCTGAACGGACAGCTATTTTTATTAAACTACCGATGAATTGATTATACCACACCTCACACAGAATGTCAATACCGATTGTTATTTTCTGACTAAAAAAATTGAAGGATAGCAAAAACTCCTCTGTCCGGTCAGACAAAGGAGTTTGTTTCAATAGTGTATCATCTCATATTTACGCTCAGTTACGCAGATCGTTGGCTGTTATCAAAAATAAATCTATCGTTGCGTTGCTGCCGTTCTCATAACTTGCTGCGAGCATATTGCACTTCAATCCGTTGCAGGTGATAGTGGCATTCGAGACATATTTGCCGTCAAGCATCGCATCTCCGCCGTTGAACAGCACAGGTTCGCTGAGAGCATACGTTGAACTGAGTACGCTGTAAGGCATACCTGTGTAAACATAATCATTCACATCGCCGTAGAGCACATATTCAACGTTTATAACAGCATCTCTGTCATCGAAGTTATAGGGGCTTTCCGGAGAGTATGATGCAATGAAAATATAATCACCGTCATCGTAGATATATGCGGTATCATGGCCGCCGCCTCCTAAAAAGCCTCTTAATATATCATCGGGTTCTCCGAAAATTTCTATCATCTCATTTACTGTCATGCCTATCATTTCTGTCGGGTAAACATAGTTCTCTTCGTCATGATCTGCGGATACTGTTGTATCAGGCGTGACAGCTTTTGTTACTTCTTCGACGGCGGAGTTTTTGCCGCTTGCATCGTCAGACTCGGTGGCTGAAGCAGATTTTCCATTGCCATTTGCTACATCAGTTAAATTTGAACTAGCCTGCCCGACCTCTGTGCTTCCGTCATCTTTAAATTGTTTAATTAAAAATGAAGCAATTTTAATATTTCCAAGAATAAAAAGTGCAACAGCAGCCAGAGCTAAAACAGCACTTAATATCCTGACTATCAAAGAAGGTTTATTTTTTTCAGATGCCGTATCTGTTTGCGGCGTTGCAGATGTACCATCGGCAGATGAACCGCATTTGTCGCAGAATTTTGCACCCTCAGGCATTTCTTTACCACAGTTTGGACAATACATATTTTCGTTCCCCCACTCAACATTAATCCTTAAATTTTTCGCCGCAGAAATCATCTGATGCACAATACAGATCGTTTTCAAAAGATGTTTCAGAATCGTCAAGAAATACTACTTTTATGCTTTTGGGAAAAACAGCACTGGTATTGGATGGCATATACCATGTGACGTCAAAGTGAATAGAGGTTTCTTCACCGCTTTTTAATGGCCCTGTATACTTTAAAGACATTGATTCTTCCCAGGACGTTGTATCAAGTCTTGAACCAAGTCTGTCATAAAAAAATGTATCAAAGTAAACATATGCAATAGTCTGATCAGAAATATTCTTTATGGTCATATCTATATAACCATTTGCATCAAAGTGCATATCTGTTATATTTAAAGGTACTTCAATACTAATTGAAGTACTTGAAAGACTGCTGCTTTCTTTTTCCTGACTGTCATCTGAACCTATCTTATAAAAGAATACACATATGATAATAAATATAACAGCTATTATGGCTAATGTATGTAACTTGTTTGGCTTTTGGCGTTGAATGGCGTTGTCCAATCCATGTACGTTTCGAGTCGGTTTTCCACATTCAATGCAGAATAATGCGGTATCGGACAATTCTTTTCCACAGTACTTGCAATACATAATATCCACCCTCTTCAGATCGTGTAATTTATCTATAACACCATTATATACCGATAATCATTATTTGTCAATACCTTTCAGTATCTAAAATGAAATGTTTAAACCGCCCGACCTCAGCCAGACGGTTTATTTCATTCAGCCAGTTCAGTGAGTTTGAGCATGATGTCGGCGGCTATTTTCAGCTTGTCATCGGAAAGTCTCTTTGCACTGTTCATTATCATATCCATATAGAAGCGTTTACCTCCGGTGTCAGCAGTATCGGCAGAATCGCTGAAAAACTCGCTGTAGCTCAATCCGAGAGCATTTACTATCTTATCGAGAGTTGTTATTGTAGGGCTTTTAAGTCCTCTTTCCAGATGTCCGAGAAATGCCGGATTTATATCAGCCTGCAATGCAAGCTGCTCCTGACTCATACCACGCTGCAAGCGATAGTATAGTTTTCATAGCATTCTCTCCTTTGTTACGAATCATTTTCCTCTTTCAGTTCACTAAGCCTGTCACATAGCTTTGCAAGGGCAGAGCAATAAGCGGTAGTTTCCTCCTCAGTCAGGCACTCAAACAGCTTGAACACGAAGCGCTGATCCTGCCCATCCTTTTTGGTGCGAAGATGTTCGGCAGCCTCGGTCTTTACAAGGCGGATAGCCCGCTTGTCCTTTTTGTCGGGAACGACTTTCAGAAAGCCCTTGTCGATAAGGCGGTCAACGATCTGCCGCATACTCTGATGTGTGACACCCGAAAGCTCGGATATCTGTTTGAGCGTCGGCGGCTCATGGAAAGCGTCTATCATCGTGATCGCAAGCCATTGTTTTGCAGTGATGTCCTCAAAGCCCGAATCCATGATTGCCTGCAAGTGGTTCGCGCAGATAAAGATATTCACATATGCGATCAGCCGCTGATCCATATTTTCAAAATCGTACATAAGCCCCTCCTTGATATGTAGTATATTACCTATGTATGTAGTATACTACATAATCTCAGCTATGTCAAGACCTTTCAGGACGAAAAAGAGCCACATCTTCCTTTTTCGGAGGACATGGCTCTAACATTATGTATACAGAATTATTCCTGAATCTCTCTCATCAAAGACGCACCGTCCTTGAAGCCTGCCTTATACGCAGCTCTCATTTCATCGGCGGCGGTTTCGCTCACACAGTCAAGTATCTGGTGGAATACATCAATCTGCTCCTCGCTAAGCGAATCTTCAAAGGGGATACAGAGTTGGTTAAACTCGTCAGAGAATTCAGCGGAGTGAATTTCACCCTGTCTGTAATTGTACATCGCATCGATCATTTGTATCTGTCCTTTCGGTTTTATTACTGTAAAACCAACCGTCCAAACTTTACCAAATAATCGTTGTTAAGGTGTTGCTTACGGCACGCCTCTCAGCAACAGTATTACAGAGCTGCACACCATGATGCGTTACTTGGAGTATGACTTCCTGAAAGACCACGGCTTGCAGCACTTCGACAACTGGGTTGCGGTCTTCGGTGAACAAAAGACAGACTATGAGTTAAAGCCTGCGGGCAACGGCTTCAAGGAGCGCACCCGTATCGCAAACTATACAGGTCTGCCCGAATTGATGAGTATGTTCAAGCAGGTCGCTGATATTCGTACTGCTGATACGCTGACACTTGATGTGCCTGAATGCGATTATCAGGTTGTTCAGGTCGAAGCTACACCCTTCCAGCAGGAGCTTGTTCAGGAGCTTGCTGACCGTGCCGATGCTATCAATGCAGGAAATGTTGATCCTACGATCGACAATATGCTCAAGATTACGTCGGACGGAAGAAAGCTCGGTCTTGATCCGCGCCTGATTGATCCGTCATTTGAGGATAATCCCGATACGAAGCTCAACCGATGTGTAGAAAATGTTGTCCGTATCCACGCTGAAACGGCTGAGGACAGGCTCACGCAAATCATCTTCTGTGATTTGGGCGTTCCGCACAAGGGCGCAGAAGCAGCAGTCGAGGGCGAAGATGCCGACGATGCTAAGGATAAGAAGTCTATCGCAGAGGTCGAATCTCTTGAAGAAGAATGCGATTTTTGCGTATATGAGCAAACATTATCTAATGGATACACATTAACTCATACTTACTTAAATTCGGGCTTTTCTCCCTCGGCAAGCCCATTATTAAGGAACTTGTAATAAATCTGAATACGGCGAGGTGTGTTTTTATCCTTTGAGCGTTCACCGACCACAATGTACTCAATCAGGTCTACACACATTTCTCTCGTCAGCTCAGGTGCATCAGCGTTCTGTTTCAGACGGCGGATAAATTCCTCAATATCGTCCTTTGCCTTACTGTCCTGTTCCAATGCAGCGGTAAGGCTTTCTACTTTCTCCGTCAGCTCTGCTTCTTCTGTGCGGAACTGACCGAGCATTTCAAGGCACAAGTCCTCCGGCACCTTGCCGAGCAGCTTGTCCTGATAGACTTTCTGTGTCATCATCTTCAACTCGGCAAGCCTTGACTGGTGCTTTGCAAGCTGCTGACGGGCATCGTCAAGGAATTTTGTTCCGTCCGCTTCCTTGCGTTTGAGAAACTCCTGTCGGGCTTCATCTTCGTTCTCGATCACATACTTTGCCTTTGCGTGAATATCAGCAAGCACGATCTTTTCAATCTGCTTCTGGCTGATATAGTGAGTGGTACAAGTGCTTGCACCGCATCGGCTGTATGTACCGCAGGCATAGAAATAATTGACAGAGCCGTCCTTTTTCTTTGCGTGACCGTTCAGCTTCATTTTCGCACCGCAGTCAGGGCAGAACATCAAACTATTCAGCGGAAGAACAATGCCCTTTTTCATAATTTTGCCGTGGCTTGCACAGCGGTCAATCTCTTGGCACTTGTCCCAAAGATCCTGAGAAATAATAGGCTCGTGAGTATGCTCCGCAATAACCCACTCGTCTTTACTTCTACGGACGGACTTGTGATTTTTGAATGATACCGTAGTGTATCTCTGCTGTGCGAGGTTGCCGATGTAAATAGGATTGCTGAGGATATTTCTCACCGCAACATGACTCCAATAATGGAATGTGTTTTTGTACATATTCGGCTTTCCCAACCTCTGCGCCCGATAGTCGGACGGAATAGGGATACCCTCAGCGTTCAGCTTTTTTGCGATCTGTGTCGGCGTGATACCCGTTGCACGAAGCTCGAAGATACGGCGTACCACCTGTGCGGCAGGCTCATCAATGACAGGTGTGTGCTTTTCATCATCACTTTTGAGATAGCCATAGGCGGCATAAGAAGCGATATACTTTCCCTCTTTGGCATTCTGAGCAAGGACACTACGCACCTTTTTGGAAGTATTTGCGGCGTGCCATTCATTGAACAAATTCATGATCGGCATTAAGTCCATTGCCGTACTGTTGCGGTCAAGCGTATCCACATTGTCGCTCAGGGCGATGAAGCGGATATTGAACGAAGGAAAAATGTAGTCGATGTACTGACCGACCTCGATGTAATTACGACCGAAACGAGATAAATCTTTCACAAGAATAAGATTGATTTTGCCCGACTTAGCATCGTCAAGAATCTGCTTAATGCCGGGGCGGTCAAAATTTGTTCCGCTGTAACCATCGTCCTCGCAAATCTCCACCAAGTTCCAACCTGCCTGCTGACTAACATAGTCCGTCAGCATTTTCTTCTGATTTTCTATGGAGAGGGACTCGCCCTCTCGCATATCTTCCTGTGATAATCTCACATAAATACCCACATTGTAGGTTGACTGTCTTGTCATGACATACTCCTTTCCAATCAAGACAGCCATATTCGACATTTCTATTATAGCGCAGAAACCCGAATATGGCAAGTCCTTTTTTCTCTTTTTTTCAGACTTGTCCTACGGTCTCTGCATAGGCTCTTTCAAAAGCCATTCTGTAAAGCTCCTTGTCGAGATTTTTCTCCCCGACATAGTGGCTTGTGACGGTAAAAAGCTGACCGTCGATCTCATAGGTTGCTTCGCTTACGGGCTTATCTTTATATCGCTCGTTCAGCTCTGCAAGGGTAGCATCGTTTGTTGTCAATTTTCTCCTTTCCGCCTGCGATTATCTATCTATACACGCAAGGGCTTTTTGTTGCAGGGGCGTTACTCCTGCACAGTAGCCGTATGGAGAAACAGCCGTCAGCCGTTCCTCCACGGCTATCGTTTTATTGTCGGTTATATCTCAAACCGCATAGGGGTTAGGCTTTTCATCGAAGAGCGAAGTCTGCCCGATTGCTTCATCGACAGCACCGCTGTCGGCATCGTCCGAGCCGTTGTCGGTATCATCATCGGAGCTATCAGCCAGTCCCTCAATATCGGCATAGCTCATACCGCTTGCGGTCAGCTTGCCGATCAGCGTATGCTCCGCTGTCACAGCATCAAGAAGCTCCTGTCCCTCTTTACCGTAAAGCTCGGAGAGTTGTCCGTAGGTATAGAGCTTGTTCTCCATAATGATCTTGTGCTTACGCTTCAGAGCATTCTGAATGGACTTCTCAATCTTGTCGAGCTTTTCATCATTCTCAGACAGCACACCGCCCTTGACGGTATCAGCAGACTTGTCAGCGACCTCTACTTTATCCTTGACCTTCATTCACATCACCTCTTTTCTGTTTGGTATCGTGGGATATGAATTAACCCCCACGATAATATTATAGCGCGCAACACCGCCGTTTGTCTACTGGCATTGCGCTCAAACTTTCTGTCTCGTTAGCGTTTCTCCGTTCGACAAATTGTTATGGGGAATTTCAAAATGCAGACCGACCATATCATCATTTCACCCTACTTCTCAACGATGATATTAGCCGATAGGGTATGACCGAGGACAGTCCGATCTCTTTGCGATATGTATAAAAATTCGCTGTTGAATTTAGGCATAAGGGAGAACCGTGATGAACAAAGTGTAAACTTTTGCAAATTTCTTTGTCCAAACCTCAAAATCCTCGGATATATAGTAGAGGGATATTTTCATCAAACTGCCGCCCAGGCTGCGCTGAAACTGCGCCGAGCCAGTTTACAATTTCAAGTGTGATGATATTGAGGGCATCACGGCAGAGCGTGAGCGAAAATGACCGCCGACCAATACGGCGGAGGGAATGAAAGTCGTATAGCTCCAATTCGCTGATAGAACAGCGAAAGCCTGAGCAGAGGGAAAAGCTCAGGCGAAAAAATGCGCGACAGCGCAACAAAAATAACAAGCATTGTATTTTGCGCCGCACAGCGAGCGAAAATACCAAATGCTTGTTGGGGACACCCCAAGCCCCGAAATGACCGCACAGCGGTCAAAAAAATATCGGCTTACGCCGAAGTAAATACAAAGGAGACACCACTATGGAAAATGCAAAACGCAAGAGGGGGCAGACCGCCCAAACCCAAGTTTACCGAGCTGTCGGGAATGACTTATGAGGGAGCTATCAATCACGCTCTTGACCAAGAAGTCAAGTCTGACCTTGACAAGAGCCTTGCCGACAAGGACGAGAGCCAACTCACCGACGATGAACGCAAGTACCTGAAACGCAAGAGGGAGAAGAAGTCCTACACGCTGAATGTTCGCTTTACAGAATCGGAAATGCAGGATATTCTTTCCAAGTGTGAACATTACGGCTATAAAAACAAAACGGAGTATATCCGTGATTGTGTTCGGGCGAGGGTTGACCTTGCACCCGACACCACCGATATATCCGAGTGTAATCGTCTAATGAAACGCATCGGAGCAAATATCAATCAGATACTCATTCGCCTACACAGCGCAGGGAATATTTATGCCGAAGATATTACAGAGATAAAGAAAGGGGTAAACGGGATTTGGCATACACTTCTATCCATTCAATCAAAGCAACAGACGGGGCGGCTCTCCGCTATATCACAAACGGAGATAAGACCGTCAACGGTTTATATGTCAACTCTTATGCTTGCAGAGCCGACAGCGCAGGAGCAAGCGAGGACTTCCGCACCGTCCGAGGAACAGGCACAGGGCGAACACAAATCCTTGCCTACCACATGATTCAGAGCTTTGCTCCTGGTGAAGTTACACCTGAACAGGCTATGCAGATCGGTGAAGAGTTGTGTGACCGTTATCTGAAAGGCGATTATCAGTATGTGCTTGCGGTTCATACGGACAAACAGCATACGCATATTCATGTGATTTTCAACAATACGAATCTGTATAACGGACTCAGCTTCACCACCGAGCATAATCAAGGCAGGAAGAACGAAAGAGCGTGGGCAGAGCTGCGTGAGATTTCGGACGAGCTATGCAAAGAACATGGTATATCTGTTATCTCCGAGCCTGAAAAGGGACATGGGGTATCTCACTTTGAGAGGGATATGCAGAAAGAGGGCAAGTCATGGAAGGACAAGCTCCGTGTCAGAATCGCAGAGGTCATGCTTTACGGCCGTGACTTCAAGGATTTTCTTGAAAAGTGCAGTGAGTGCGGTATCGAATATGTGTATAAGCCGAGCAATAAGGTTAAGCTGAAATTCAGGCTATCAGGTGACGGTCAACAGAAGTTTACAAGAGCCGACACGCTAGGTGCAGATTATACTGCCGAACGTATCACCGAGCAGATAGCAGAGATACAGGAAAAGCTGTCAGCGGCGAATGTAACTCCCGATATGCTTATCGAACCGCCGAAGCCTGTTGTTCCCAAGCCTGAGCCGAAGCCGACACAGACAGTCACAGCACCGACAAATCCGAAACAATCTGCCGAGCCTGAAACTATCACGGAAACCAGTGAAACCGCAAAGAGAAAAGCTGCTGCGGAACAGGTTGAGAAATTTTTTGCAGCCCGACGAGCAAGACGGCAGGCACAGCTTGATATGCTTAACGCAACTGCTACCAAGCCCACCGAGCCGAAGCCTGAGCCGTCTGCCCCGACACCACAGCCCGCACCTACCGAGAATAAAGCACCTGAAAAGGAAAAAGATGCGTGGGCAGAGATCAGGAGTATGCGTGACAGCGATAAGATGATTGCCGACCTTGAAGCTGGCGGCATCACATCGCTTGACGAACTCAGGGGCTTCTTCTGGAATTTCAAGCACCCTGATGACCACACGGACGAGCTTGCCAAACTGAGAACAAAGATAGAGCCGACAGACAAGCTCATTGCGATGATGCAACAGCATTCTCAGAACTATGCTACATACAAGGAGTATCAGGAGCGTTCTGCATTTACACAAAAGAGTTTCCGCAAGAAGAATGCTGCCGCTATCGACGCATTTGAAGAAGCCGACAAGTACATTGCCGAGCATATCAAGCCTTACTACATCAAAGGGAAAATGCCTAAGCAGAGCGATTTGCAGGCGAAGTCCACCAAGCTGAAAGAGAAATACAATGCTCTGGTGCCTGAGCATAATGCCTTTGTCACTAAGCGTGACACGGCACACAAGTACACCCGACAGGTGCGTAACTATCTCCAAAGCAAGGAACAGCAGGAGCGTAGCAGGCAGTACCAAGAGAAAAAACGCACTCAGAATATAAGAAAGGATACACTTGAATGATAACAGGCTCTCTGACGAGCGTAGATGCCCCTCAGAGCTGTCTGTGACGGTTACAGGATGTTGTACTCCTAAAACTGCAAACGTTCCCTGAGCGTTTATAGTGCGTAATGTGTGTATTATGAAAAAGGCGAGTGCTAATTCTGCACTCGCCACATTAAGGAGAACATAACGCAGTCATGTCATGACCGGTTAATAAGATGATATCATCATTCTTTACCAGAACCAATATTTTTTCTTAGTGAATATGTATATAAGCGACATAAGCAGGATCACACCTGCTGCACCCAACACCCATACGATGTTGATTTTGAATTTATTCATATTCTTTTCGGTTAAAAGATATTCTCCAACGCTACTTATTTTAATAGTATTATTGGACAGAGTATTTAGCATTTGATAATCTTTACTATTGTTCATTAAATAGAAATATTTATATGTATTTGAATCGTTTTTTAGCGAAACAGTAATTGTGCCTGGTAGCTTATTTTCATCTGTCATGTTTATTAATAAACCATCACTTGTTTCAGACAAATCAAGTATGGTGTTGATTTCATTGTTTGCGTTAAAAATATCCTGACCTCTAATTGAAAGATCGTAGTCATCAAACATTACAGTAAGCGTTTTATCAGTGCCGTATAATTCTTTTAGCGCTGATGAAGATATTTTACTTATTCCGTTTACTTTAACTATATTGTCGATAGACTCTTTGATTTGTTTCGTAAGTTCATCAGTTATATCTTTTTTACCCGATGTATCTGTATCAGGTTTATTCTGCACTGTTGTGCCATTACCATCCTCATTTACAATGATATTGACAAGAATTGTTGTGTCTTCGTTTGAAACTATAACGGATGTACTGCCAACCGATTTTGCTGTAATTACGCCGTCTGGTCCGACAACAGCTACTGAATCGTCATTTGATTTAAAAGATAATTCCTGAGAGGCTTCAGCAGGCTGTACATTTGCTTCCAGTTGAAACTGTTCGTTTGGTTTTATGACGATATACTTACTTTTTACGTTAATAGATTCCGTCTTGACCTTAACTCTAAGATCATAGTATACAGTCATATTATCACAAGATATATAGATACGACATGAGCCTTTCCCGACCGCTGTTATTTTTCCTATCGAACTGACTTTTGCAACAGATGTATTGGAAGAAGAATAACGGACAGTTTGCTCAGATGCATTTGCAGGAAAAATAGTAGCTGAGAGATCTTGAGTATCCTTTACATACATCTCTTCATTAAAATCAGACAACTCAATATCTTCAACAGGAATATATTCCGTGACAGCCTCATATAAATTAGGAACATCTACAGGTGACTCGTCGATTATATCTGGTGTATCAGGAATAGAATTATCCCAATTATGTGCAGGCTCATCTGCTTCAGCATTTGTTTGCTCTACGATTTCCGAATCAGGTTCAGTATTAACATCATGTTCATCGGCGTAAGCGTTTATTGTTAAAGGTATAGAAATAATAATCAGAGCTGACATAAAAATGCTAATAAGTTTATTCATAATTAATCCCTCGTGAGTAACCCTAATGATTCAAGAAAATAATCAAAATATGACAATTCGTCATAAATGATCCTTGCTTCAACGGACATACCGTTAGATATGTTTACTTTATTTCCTTTGCTGCTAATTAGGTAAGGTGTTTCTATTTCAATTTTGCATTTAAAAAATGTCTGCTCTCCGTCCTGACTTGACGAAACATCATTGTCAACAGATACAAGTTTACCTTTAAGGTTGCCATAAGTATTCTGAGCAAGTCCTAGAACCTCGATATTAACTTCATCACCCAATGATACACGAGGACGGTCATTTACGCCAAGGTACGCATTCACGATATACTCATCATTTTCATTTGCGATACTTCCTATAGCACTTGCTGCTTGAACCACCATACCTTCTTTATAGTCATTTATCATATGAACAATACCAGATGTATTAGCAATCACTTGATATTCGGACTGTCCATTTAAAATAGCGTCATTCTGAACTTTTAACTTATCTATTTCATTCTCATACTGAGTAATGCTTTCATTTATTGTTTTAAGTGTTGAATAATACAGCTCAGAGATTTTAGCATTATTCTTTGAGAGTTCTGCTTCAATCTGAGCATCAGAATAACCATAGTTTTTATATGTGCTTGTATCAATGTCATTCTGTTCTATTTGACTCATATACGCTTCATACTGATTGTAATATTGCCTATCATTTTCTTTTGTAATATCAAAGTAGTTTTTGCCGTCCATGATTGACTTTTCCAGTTTTCTTAACTGGTTGATATTTTCGGTATATACATCAATTTGTCCGGTGATCTGTTTTTCTTGCAAATCGAGATCTGTACTTTTAACAGTAAATAGAACATCTCCTTTTTCGACGAAGCTTCCTTCGGAGATGTTCATATAATTAATTTCGCCCGTATATGCAGACATTATATAGTTTTTATTTGTGCTTTCAATAGTTCCTTGACTTTTGATAACATAAGTTTTCGGAGTCTTTAAACTCCAAATTACAACTGCTATTATAAGAACTGTGATAATGCTGACGATACCATATCCAAATGGAGGTAAATCTTTTTCGTACAGCAATTTACTATCCTTTAGTTCAGATAATGCTTTAACAGCTTTTTTATTCATTTGGTTTTCTCTCCACAAAGATATCTGCTATTATATCATCATCCTGCTGATCAACAAATATAGTATAGTTTTCATTTTTAAGTTCTATATCTTCTTCAAAAGCTGTTACATTAATCTTATCATATGCTAATTTTAGCTTTTCTTCTGGTCCAATGTAGTGTGCATAAATACAATTTTGAACTCGAATTATAGAATCAATATTGTATGGCTTTTCTATTTTGTTGATAAATTTATTAGTTTGCCTTAGTATAAGGGCATGAGCAGTAATCTCACCTGATTGATTAAGCGAAAAAAATGTTTTTTGTATCAATGGTCCAATAGAGATTGCACCCTTAGACTTTATGTAGTTTTCAAGTTGAATAACTGTATTATTAAATCCTTGATTATCGCTAATATCAATTTCCAGTGAAACAACATTAGTAAGTTTTAATGTTTTATTATTACTGATGTTTATTATTCTTTAAAGTGTACCCCAAACCGTGGACAAAATTTTGCAACCATGGACAGATAAAATGAACCCTGCCTGATGCAATTGCTCATGATAGATATGCTGTTCTTAGATTCCGAACCAGAGGCAAAACCAGC
>Ga0255342_1002463_pt1 | contig 22866 bp, 28 predicted proteins | sample wastewater_treat_3_FD_192416 | JGI IMG/M metagenome (GOLD analysis project Ga0255342, IMG submission 192416) | Wastewater microbial communities from Lulu Island WWTP, Vancouver, Canada - plant14 | ecosystem: Engineered > WWTP > Wastewater > Unclassified | place: Canada: Vancouver, British...
GCGAATCAAAAGAATCGCAAATGGAAAACAGATACTCAAGCTGCTTCTCCATTGGCTCTGGCTCTACGACCTGTACTCCGTCAAGATACCCCTCTTCCATCTTAGGAAGATCTGAAACCCAATGATGCGGAGTCAATGGCATGAGGGTACTCTGAACGATAGGACTAAGAATGCCTTCCTTATAAAGGAACTCCCTCATCTTCACGGTTCTCTCTCCTAACCCCATACTCAGGACGTTCTGCGGAGCCAATCCACGTAGTAAACTTGGAAATATGAGGGCCATGCCAAGAAAGACTCCGGGTCAGGTTTTTCTGAATGACTGAGTCTGAAACAGGAACGACTCTCCAAAAAACTCGGTAGTACTGAAAAAACCGGAGAATATAATGGATCCAGTTAGTAAATGGAAGGTAAAACAAAAATGAGGAATACAAAGCGTAATAGTAGTGCGTGGACGTGGGTATCTGATAATCCGTTCCATAAACAACAGCAGACCAGAAAGTCAGGTGATGCTCTTCCGTCCGGTATGTAAGAATATCATACGTTCCAAAGGCAAAAAGAATCGCAATAAGAACATACCCTGCTACTCTCCGCGGAACCTCATAGAACTGGTAGTCCTCTCCCCGAAGAAGGCGGCTGCCTACCAACTTATGCCACAAAAGAAAGACCACTCCCATAAACCCGACAATACTTCCGGCCTGAAAATACCAAGAAGCGGAACGAAGTCCCTCGGAGGGGTAAACAGCATGGCACAAGCTAACGGCAGTATGAAACATCATACAAATGAAGCCCCAATGCATCAGCATCAGCGACAGCCAGTAGTCCTTATCCTTCTTGTAGTAAGGGGTAAAAAACAAAGAATCCAGAAGAAGAGACAAAAACCACCGGCTCCTGAGAGGATATACCTCACAACGAAGGGGACAAGGAATACGGATCCACTGATACAAGTAGAAAAAATACCCGCAAAAGAGCCACACCAAGGAGAATATTACAGCGTACCGTGTCATCTCTTCTCCTCCAAGATTTCCCACCATGGCTTCTTCAGCTCATTTCTCATAGAATGTATACCTGGATTAAATGGCTTATACAGGTATCCCTCGGGGTGGGCTTCTCCTGTCACCTCGGAAATCATCTTCTCCATTTCGTCAGTATCCACTGCCATATCCGCGAACTCGCCGGCGAACTTCTTTGTTTCCTTTACGTCCTCGATAGAGGACATCCACTTCATAAACGAATCAGGCGTATAGACTTTGGTTCGCATTGCCATGGCGTACCATTCGCAGATTTTTGCCCAATGTTCAGGGAATCGTTTACGTATTCCAATAGCGCCTGTTGCAGAGCCTTTTGGACAGAGAAGACATCCCATTCGTGATTCCGATCGATACGCAGTGTGAAGCTTGACGCCGAATTTCTCGAGGTAGAGGGCGACATCGCTTCCGAGCCACTGAATGACAGGGGAGGCATAATGGTCTCCTCTATCCTTAAGAATACCTCGATCCGGGTAGATCTTCTGACGGTTGGCTCCTTCTTCATAACGTATACCTATGATCTGGACGGTCTTGACCCCGAACTTGTTTCCTATACCCTGCTGGTGAAGATATGCTCTGATCTGGGGTATTTTGATGTGTGACTCAATCCAGCAGCCCTTCTTCATGCCAGGAAATCCGATCTGCATAAGCCAATGCTCCCACATTCTGGGAGCAGCTGGGTCAGGCGTACCAACAAGATGCACCTTGACCCCGAACAGCTTCTCCCACACGCTGATATACGCCAATGAATGAGGCCAATCGACTCCCCATCCAGGATTGGTATATACGGCTACGACCTTGTCTCTCTCACAGTTCTCCAGGATCCAAGCCATAGCGGCCATACTGTCCTTACCAGAGGAAAACCCGACAACAATCTTATCGTGCCAATTCAGATAATCGACCATACTCATCTTTCGAAGAAAGGCAAGCTCGCCCGAGAAGGCCTTTATCATTGTCTCTTTGAGGGGTGCAGTAATATCTTCGACATCTTCCCTTCGCTCGTCCGGCTCATCGAGAGCCTTCTGAACCGTTTTTTCTTCCTCGGTCAAGGAAAATTCCTCTGGGAAAAGAGACATAATAGCCTTATCGTCAAATCCGAGTTGATTGGTGGAGATCCCGACTTTCTTCAGGTCCGTGATTTCCCCCCAGAGATTCTCTTTGTCATACTCTCCTTCGGCAGACTTATTATCGAGAATCCGGGCCAGTCTTGCCCCCTCTTCGTTCAGATCAGAGACAATGACAGGAACCTCCTTGAGGTGCAGCTCATGAGCTGCCTTCAGCCGACCGTGTCCCTTGATGACAACATAATCGGAATCGACAACGATAGGCTGATCCCATCCGTAATCACGAATGGAAGCAGCGATCCTACGAACCTGAGTGGATGGATGAGCCTTCGGATTATCCGAATACGGCTTTACTCTATCAATGGGAACCATGATTATTTCAGACATACTATCTCCTCTGCTCGGGTAGCTCTACATACTGCACATCGCCCCTCAAATACCTAGACAAAAAATAGTCAAAGGTCTCTCCTATGGCCTTATGCCATATACGAGGAGCATCAATGATAACTCCCTGCTCATCCACAGTTACTCTTCCAGTACTCCAAGAGGTGCTTACCCAGTAATCTGGCATTTCTTTTCCTCTTCATCACCCTCGTCGACCACAACCTGGCCGACAGCGCCACCTCAGAGCATACAGAGACTAACTTCAGTCTCTGTATCTTTCTCCCCCATTTCCAAATACTCGGATTTCAGATCGCACCGGAATGGATGCAAGTTTGGATCATACGGAATAGTAAGATAGGGACGTGTTGGAAGTGGGGAATCAAAGAGCTCCTCCAGCCAATCTTCCTCCTCATCCATGCCAAAGCAGCTGCCGGAATAGAAGGAGTCAAACCTAGCCCGCTTCTCCTCAGGAGGAATGTCATCAAGGGATGTGAGGTATTTGACCAGATGAAAATTAGCTACTCGGCCGTCAGAACGAGCACCCATCGCGATCCACTCAAGCACCCGCTTCCATAACTTAGGATATTTCTTCCTGGAATTAATGCCCTCTTGGCGCCCGGCATTAGGGCACATAAAGCACCCGAGACGATTCGTGGTAGCATAGGCCGAAATGATTTTCAGGTTCCGGTCCCCAAGAAACTTAACAATGTCCGTATCTTTCCAGCCAATAAGCGGACTGGCATAATGCATACCTTCAAGAATCCCACGATCCGGATACGTCTTTTCTCGCGTGGCGTCCTCCGCCCACCGAACGCCGAGGACATGACAGACTTTCTCTTTCGGATCGCCGTACTTCGGGCCGATTTTCTCTTGTGCATAATACCCCTTCACATGAGGGAGCTTAAACTTGTTCCTCAGCCAGCAAGAGGCAGGATGAGGATAGTTCATTTCAAGAAGCTCTTGCTCAAAGAGATGAGGATTGGCATTTCCCGATATGAAAATCCTCTTGCCAATCATCTTCTCAGTAGCAAAGACATACGCGATGGCGTGTGGCCAATCTACTCCCCACCCCAGATTACTATAGAATACGTTGATCTTCTCCCTCTCGACGTTCTCGAGACACCATATCAAGGTGGCAAAAGAGTCCTTTCCACCGGAATACCCGATAAACACGCGGTCATGCCAATTCAGATAATCCACCATAGACAGTCGTCGTAACCACGCCTTTTCGCCGCGGAAGGGCTTGATGGTGACCTCTATAATGGGAATAGTGGGATCGTGGCCATCGGCTCCGGCTGCCACCGTCTGATGCACGATGTCCTCTTTAGGAGCCTTGGTAACCTCCTGGGCCCTGCCAGGAAACATATCAACAATATTCTTATCGGAGAATCCGAGGTCCTGAACCTTCATCCCCTGGCTTTTCAGGTGGCTTATTTCCTGCCAAAGAAACTCGTTATCCCACTCAGACTCGGCACTCTTGTTATCCATGATACGAGATAGCCGCTTCTCTTCTTCTGTCAGGTCTGTGCGAACAATAACAGGAACCTCCCGAAGCTCGAGAAGCTGGGCCGCAGCAAGCCGGGCATGGCCCTTGATAATAACCATGCCCTCGTCTACCACGATCGGCTGATCCCAGCCGTAGGACTCAATAGAATTGGCCACCTTCCTCACCTGAACAGAACGGTGAATCTTCACATTCTGCTCATAAGGGATGATCTGCTCTATCGGAACCATGATAATACTGGTTGCCGCTGCTTCTTTCGTCATGTCAGTCCCTCCTCTTCGGCCTTCCTCTTTGCCTCGGCCACAGCAATTTCCATATACTGATCAAGAGGCATATCACCGCGAGCAGCCTTAGCTCTCTCGGTCTCTTCCATCATCTTCTTGAAGTTCGCCGAATGACCGACATCAACCCACCACCTCCCCCTTGAAATGTCGTATCGGCCTTCCTGTGGAAGTTTTGCATCCTTCTCGGGATCCCATCCGTAGTCGTCCCCTTCACGAATCTGCTGCCGCTTAGGCTGTGGACAGTCAGGAAGATACAGGGCAAACTCTGCATACTTCCCGGTTTCCCTGGCCTGGGCCCCATCCCCAATCAGCTCGATGGCCTGCTTCCCAAAAGCTCCGGAATCCACGTACTCCTTGCAGAACTGGGCCCTTCCGAAATAAATCATCCACCTGATCCACAGGTCAAGATCGTGCTCCTTCAGGAACACGGCATCAGGACGGCCGTACATGGGACAGCCGGGGCAGATGTACTGATCTGTGACACTGTACAGGGGGTTCAGCATAATGCCGAGAGCCATTGAAAAATGAAGGACTTCCTTGTCGTCTTTGTCGAAGAACGGGGCTGCGTAGTAGGCTCCGTCATCAAGCCGGCCCATTTGACGGAAGGACAGCTCGCTGGGAGGATTGGCGCCGAACCCGAAAATGACAACGGTATTCTCCGGATTCTCGGTATACCGCCTCTTATAGCTGTTATACCGGAAGGTATTGCAGCACCACGGCTGCTCGTGTGTGGGATACCCACGGCGCTTGATCTCGTCTTTCCAGTCCTGACAGCGATCCTCGGCCCGCTTGATCTGGATGCTGAGCTGCCCCTCGAGGTAGGTCAGGTAATCGTCGTGCCACCGCCACATCCTCTGCCCGAAATTGGTGTCGAAGGCCACGATCTTCTCTTTATCACAGTTGTTAACTGCCCAGATCAGAGCCGCTACTCCATGACGATCGCCGGCACAGGGAACGAGAATCCGCTCGAACTTGTTGATCCACTCCACCAGGGACCCTTCGGCATGTGCAACAGAAGATCCCACCTTTCCGTCCAGACCGGTGATGAGCTGCGCGGGGACCACACCCTCGAGACCGCCTTTGATGGCGAAATCCTCAGAGGTCTCAAGAAGCCCGGGCAACATGGTCTTTATTTCCCTATCTGAGAATCCCGTCAGCTCAAGATCGGCGTCGAGGTGATACAGAGCCTCCAGCTCCTTCATGAGATTATTCATGAGCCAGTAGGTATCTGCGGTCTGATTATCCGCGATCCTGCTGGCCCTCGCCTCATTTTCGGTCATGTCGGATCGCACGATGACCGGAACCTCGGTAAGACCGAGGTGCCTCGAAGCGGCAAGTCGCCCGTGTCCTTTGATGATGACCATGTCCTTATCGACCACTATAGGCTGGTCAAAACCAAAAGCCTTGATGGACTTTGCTATCTTTTCCACCTGTTCGGGTGGATGCTTCTTTGGGTTCTTGGGGTATGGCTTGACTTGATCGATGGGCATCCAGACGGCTTCGGTGAAAATCCCTTTCATGCTTTTCCTCCCCTTTGAAGGTATGAATGGGGACCGGAGTCACCGCGTCCCGTTCCACCACAGTCCGGGTTTATCGCTATCCGGTCCCCAGTCGACAGGCTACTTTGAGTAGTACTTGATAATCCGTTTCTGCTCCCCTTCGTTGAGGGAAGCAAACTTCCTGAAAGTAATCTTGATGATCTCTTTGATCTGGGCGATGCTCACGGAGATCTTCTTTCCTTCAGCGTCGGCCACTTCCTTCGCAAACACGTTCAGGTCCATTGCTCTCCTCCTCTACCGTAATTAACTGCTTAGTTACTCCTCTATTCCAGCCAGCTCGAAGACAAAAAAGTCGTCCTTGGTATCCCTGAGAAGATAGGCAGAATCAATAGCAATGAAGCCGGGCGGCATGCCTTCGGCCGCCCAGTCCTTTCCCTTCAGTTCCTCCTCGGTCACCTTCTCGGCGCCAAGGTCGATCTTAACCACCAGTTTCATTGCTCAGCATGCTCCTTATGTCCTGCGGTCCGGACGGCTGAAGATCAACCCCGTAGACTTCACGGACCCACCGAAGAACATGCTCGATCGGCGTCTTGGTAGGCCCGTCTGCGCTCTGCTGAATCCACTCGTAGCAGATGTACTCCAGTGCTGTGGTAAAGGAATTACTCTCCGTAATTCGCTTAGCTCGCTCGATGGCGTCCATGATAATAATGGCCTCACTCTCGCTCATGCGGATCTGAATAGACGCAACCTTTGGCGCGTTCTCGTTCAGGACTCCTTCGTTAAGGTACTGCCTGACAGTCTCGTTGATCCCGTCTGCCGTAGACGATCGCGCCCGCTCCAGCCATTGTGCTGCGTTATCCTTGCTCAACACTCTGGCGATGGCCCGCATATGAGTCCATCCGATATCGGTGATATCTTCCCACTTGACCCCGCTTCTCTTGACCGCATCAGCAATACTAATCAAATACCGGGCCTTGCGGTACTTCATCCCGAGCTCCTCCTTGCAGTAGTCTTCGAGATTCTCGAATCCCCACTGCACGAAGTAAGCGTTTTCCCACGCCTCGTGCAAGAGCTTACAGAGCTCGATATACTGTGTCTCGATATTACTGGCACACTCGGTAATCTTCTTGCGGACCTGCTCTGATCGTTCAACCAACTTTCCCCCTGCCATAATTCCCTCCTAGTGTAGGCCTTTCTTAGGCTCGCCCTTCTCCACTGCGCTATCCACAGCAGCCTCAGGCTTGGTGGACTGCTCTGCTGCGGCCCTGATCTTGCGCCAGCTCTGGCTGGTTTCGTCCTCCTTCTGCTTTACCTTGGAATGTGCGACAAACCGGACCTTCTGCTGCATCCAGTTCCGGATCACATCGATCCGCTCCTTGCAGGTATCGGCCTGGGGAACAAACTTGGCAACGGCAGTCACAAGATCCTCCGTAGTCAGGTCTCGGCTGGCTTCCCAAGCATCGAACATAGCCTCCTCTACCGCAGATTCGATCTCTGCGCCAGTAAAATTGGCGCTAACAGCCACAAGCCGAGAATAATCGAAATCTTCGACTCTCTCAGGCCTCACCTTCCGAAGATGGATGCGCCAGATGTCTGCCCTTTCGACAGGGTCAGGCTCCACGACGCCCCATATTTCAGAGAACCTACCCTTCCGAAGAAGCTCCGGGGGAAGTGATTCCACGTTGTTTGCCGTGGCCACGATGAACACAGGCTTTTTATTCTCCTGCATCCAGGTGAGGATCGTGGACATAACACGGGCGGTAGTTCCAGAGTCGGTGCTTCCGGAGCTCTGTGTCCCTGCCATGGACTTCTCGATTTCCTCGATCCAAAGAACAACAGGGGCCACCGCCTCTGCCGTCTTCAAAGCAGACCGGACTGTCTGCTCGCTGGACCCGACAAGGCTCCTGAAAACCTTGCCAATATCGAACTTCAGGAGAGGAAGTTCGAGGTAATGAGAAACGCAACGTGCCGCGAGAGACTTCCCGCATCCGGGAACACCGACAAGGAGAATGCCCTTGGGAAACCGGAGACCGAACTCGGTGGCTTCAGGAGTGAAAGCGTCCTTTCTCTTACTGATCCACGACTTAAGCTCTGAGAATCCTCCAAGGTCATCCATGGATTCCTTTACATGAATGAACTCGAGAACATCACTTCTCTTGATTGCCTGCTCCTTCTCAACCTGAACAACAGCCGGATCGACCTTCTTTCGGAGAACGATGCTCAAGGCGATGGCGTTTTCCCCCTGCATCTCCGTCATACCAACGGCAGACTTGGCCGACATCTCGATATGACGATCAGTAGTAGGGGTGGTAATGCTGGTCTTGTACGCGTCCGACAGGACCTTGAAGTTCGTCTTGAACTTATCGGCATTCGGAAGATCGAGGTCGTAGACGGTAATAGTATTCTGGAGTTCAGGGGGAATGTCCAGATGTGCGCCTACCAGAATCAAGTGTGTTCCGGAAAGGCGGGCCTTATATGAGGCATCCTTCAAGCTCTGAATGACAATAAACGAATTTTGAAGAAGCTGCCTGACATTATGGAAAACGATCAGGTGAGCGTTCTGCTGATTTCCGGCATACTGGATCGCGCTGGCCAGGTCCTCAACGATGGGATCGCCGACCGTGGGAATTTCCAAAGACCGCTCGGGGGCAAGACGAAGACCCGTAGTGGACCGCCATTCCCCGTATCGGATGGAATTCCTCATGGACTCGATCTTATTGATCGACTCCTTCACGAGTTGAACCGCCCGATGATCCTCCTCGGTACGGATATACAGGAGAGAATACCCGGCCTTCAGGTAGGCATCAAAGGTAATATCCTTGACAGGCTCTCCCACGATGGGATCTTCGGATGCAGAAACATCGGCATCTTGTTTCTGACGACCGCGCCTGGAAGGCTTGCTCGAACTGAGCGCCTCCTGCAGGCTTACTGCTTTCTTCTCTTTTTCTCCTTTCAAGAACTCCATTACTTACCTCCTGTCGACTTTTTTATGAGAACCTCAGCCTCGATCAGCCTATCGAGAATGGCCTCAATAGACTGGGCCTCATTCCGCATTTCGTCGGCATCCATCCTTTTCGTATCGTAATACAGCCGACGGCAAACCCGCTGTAATCCCCTAACCTCATCTGCGTGAATGTAGTAATACTCACCTGTGATCTGTGTTCTCGGCCCGATACCCATAGTCTCCTCCTTATTATCTGCCACAGATCATATCACAAGTAAAAGTTTTTGTCAAGTCTCAATTTGAAGGCTTATACAGAGGATTCAATTTCAGCGTGGCCTTTATAACTTCCAGTTCGTAACTAAGCGGTGCCTTTCCGAAAGACCACTCGTAAATCCCGTGCGCGAGGCGTGCCGCACAATAGGCGTCGGCCTCGTTGTCGTCATTCACATCCACTCCCCACTTCTTAAAGACAGACTTGATAATCACGTTCTTCTCTGCCTTCGCCGCCCCGGTACAGTACTTCTTAAGCATCTGGGGGCTGGCGATAAGAAGCCGGGAAGGGTCGATGTTGCACTCATAGAGAAGCCGCCACTTGATAATCCCGGTCAGCTCGGCGATAGCAGACATCTTGAACTGCTTGCTGTACGCAAAGTTCTCAACCATAACCCAGTCATCCGGGGCCGGCCGATATTTTGAAAGAAGCTCATTGCAGATAATGTCACACCTCTCTATGGGATGAACCGTTGTCTTATGGGGTTTCGACTGAATCAGGAACGTCTGGTATATAGACGGACTCCGGTGTATTATCGCGTACCCTGTCCCTGTCAGACTGATGTCCAATCCTATAAAATTCATTGTCTCCCCTTTCTATCTTTGTCTGCCCGCGGTTATAGAGGGTGGAGCATGCTGAGCACTGGGCGCAGCTCCTAGCCCTCGTTCCTGTAAAAGCGGTCCCGAGACAGACATTGATGGGCGGGGGGAGAATCCCCTCGTCCACCCCTCTCGTAAAGTACTCGGCCTTAGCCTGGAGAGCATTGCACAGGGTCTGATTTGGCCGAACCGCAAAGGTCTTCACGGGGGCCCGAACATTGAATATCTTGGTGAAGTAAAACAGGTACCCGCAAGACGTGTCGATAGGAACCGGAAGCTTCTTCTCCTCGGGAACAAACTGATAAAAGAACATGTACCCTACGAGCTGGGCAACATCTTTACCAGCAGGAGCGAGAACCTCTTTGCCGGTAGTCTTGATGTCCCCGAACCGATAGACGTTCTGAGACATCCTGAGAATGGCGTCGAGCTTCATGACCACTCGATACGGCTTTTCCATCCGGCACATCCACTCCTCGTACTGCGTTGCCGCCGGAAGAGCATTACAGACCTCGCACGGCTCTGTAGGACGAACACCAAATCTCCTGATGTTATTGCAGGCTAGGCATCTCCAGTACCCTAAGAGCCTTTCTCCGAAATACACAGGACTGTTCTGAATCCAGTGATGGAGCGAGGATCCCATATCCATCATACACACGGTTGAAAAATGGTGGGTGTCCATACGAGGGTTATCTGTCAGATGGCCGATGACCCACTCTCGAGGACACAGATCGTCAACCTCGGAAAGACGCATATACAGATACCTTCTCTCCGTTCTCCGAGGCTTGGTTTCCAATAGGTTGTTGGTCAGGTGGACCGGGTCGCTAATCTGGTCAACAGCCAGTGGCTCGACCCGCTCCACTCTGACCAATCGGGTATTTTCCTTGATAAACTTCATAGATGACTCGCCTTTGCCATATTGTCTGCTGAAATCCTGTACTTCCTGCGGAAATCCTTCTCCAAGTATGCGGGGAGAAGGAGTACTCGGTGACCCGCCGAGAGCGCCATCTTAAGCTTCTTTTTTGACGCTGAAAGCCACATCCCCTTAGTCTCCACGAAGACGCCTTTGTCAAGGAGATAAAAGTCGGGGGTATACGTAGGACCGTTCAGATCTATAGTATACCCCTCGTATTCGAACCTGATACCCTCTTCAGAAAAGCATCGTGCCAGAAAGACTTCGTACCACGACCTATAAAACCCCTTTGTTATAGAATCCCATCGTTCGTGGGGCTGACTGATCGTAGAACGCCGGTATTCCGGGGCCCCTACGACCGAAGGCAGCTGCTTGACATGCTGAAGAAAGCATTCCGAGCAACAAAACACGGGATAGCCGCTGAGTATCTGGTTGCGCTTATACTGATCCACATACAGACCCTTCCCGCAAGTACAGAGCAGATTCATTACGATTCCTGTTCTTCGTTCTCTTTTGCCTTCTGGATATAGTGGTCAATGATAAACTTCTTGGCCGACAGAAACTTCTCGTTGTCGTACCAAGACTCCATGATGTCGCTCTTCAGCCTGAAAGTCTCTCCTCTGAACGACCACGGATCCCTTCCGATCAGTCCTGCGGTTTCGGCATACTGAAAAGCGGTCCGATAGTCGTTAATAGACCCCTTCACCAGTTCTCCGCCGTCAGACACGGTAGCATAGAACTCGGCTGCTCCTGAGAGGGTGAATATCTTTCTCTTATTTCCCATAGCAGCCATGGACGCCTTAAAGCGTGCGTTAACAGGAAGTTCTGTCTCTTTGTCAATATCCGCTGACTTCACCTGAGACATGCGAAAAGTGAGATGCCAATCGTGCTTCGATACAAAGCCGCCAGGTACTTCTTCCTGGGGGCCTCTGCCAAACCCTCCGATCTTTGCTCTCACCTGATTTGTCGCAATAAAGGCAACCTTATGATCTCTTTTTTTCTCCTGAATGAGGATTGTCTTGATTCGTCGAATCATTCTTGCAATGAGCCGTGCCTGGACAGCCACCATATCGTCCGCTGCAGAAGCGTCCAGTTCTGCCTGCGGGGTGAGCATGGCAAGAGAATCCAGAACCACAAGACCCACATCGTCAGCTCGAAGACACTCGGCAATAATATCTGCCGCCTGCTCTCCGGTATCAGGCTCGGCTACCGCAAATTTCTCCTTGCTGGAGTCCACCCCAAGCATCCTTGCCCAAGCAATATCAAAAAGCTCTGTACTGACCCATACCACCTTGCGGGAATCCTTCTTGGCGCATTTGCAATCCCAGAGATACTGAAAACACTTCCAACAAATGGATTGTGCTCCCGCGCACGCTCGAGTGAGAACCAATGTTTTTCCGCCGCCGGGAGGGCCATAAGGCGAGGAAGTCACTCCTACCGGAAACCCTCCTCCGATAGCATAGTCCAATGAGAATATACCTGTTGGTATCCTCGGATAGTCATGTCCGCGGGTGAATCCCGTCAGATATGTGCCCTTCCCGTATTTCCTGTCCCCTCTTGCGAGAATCTCATCCAATGTCGCCACCCTCACCCTCCTTGTTTCTTATTCCGGTACTCATTCATGGTGGCGTACTCCTTGGCCATCCGAGTATCGACCCAGTCCTTCACCTTGTCGAAAATCTGATCGATCTCCTCAGGATAGCAAGGAAAGGAGAGCATAATATCCACTCTGGCGGATTCGTAGTTCCCCAGATTGATCGTTGCCCCTGCCTTGACCGACACAACAGCAGGATGAGACAGGAAGGGCCTCACACGAATCTTCTCAGTAGAAACCTCTTCCTGCCCCAGAGCTGTTTTCGACACCTCCAGGAACGCCTCTCTCGACTCAACACACCCTGGCTTTTCTGCCGCCTCAATCTTATCTTCGTCCATTGGAACCTCCTTACGGTCTTTGCCAGTTCTCAGAGAGAAACTTCTTGACCATGTCCTTATCCCACTGCTTGGACTTGAAATTCTTGATGGCTATTCCGAGCAGATCAATCTGATCGGAGGTGTAAAGGCGCCAGCCACGGCTATCTGTGTAGGAGGTTTTAGGAATCAGTCCGTTCTTCTCCCATGCCCGAATCATCTCGGGACTCCTTCCCATGACGCCGGCCGCATACTGAATGGAAAACAGGGGGACACCATCCTTCCTCTTGACGGTATACCCCGCATGCTTGTCCACACTGGAATAAAGGGTCCTGTACCGTGTCCGGGCAGCGTCCTGAAGGCCCTTCCGATGAGCCTCGTCTTCCCAGTACCGCTCGCGCCGCCTTCGGTTAATCTCCGCCTTATTCTTGGCGTAGTACTGACGGTTGTATTCCCTTTTTTCAGCTTCGGTCTTCATCTAAAGCTCACCCCCTTCATACTCAATTTCTGCACGGTGCAGTTCTTTCGTGCATAGAAGGAAGACCTCGCCCGATTCCAGTTTTCCGCGTCCTTATATCCCACATCAAGAATATCCACGACAACAGGCTCTATCTCGGGACCGATCCTGCAAATCCGTCCGATAGCCTGCTCCACGTCAGCCAGTGGAGTAGCAAATAGAAGTGCACGAAGGGTAGGAATGTCCGTGCCGAGAGACATCATGGATGTCGTAGCGACGATAACAGGACACTCTTCGGAAATCCTGTCCCTTTCGGAATCACTGGTCTTGCTGATATACACGCCGACATCCTCGGGAGAAAGTCCGTACTTTCCCACCAACAAGTCTCTTATTTCCATAACATGAGGTATCCTCTCTGAGAGGATCAGGGTTCTGCGCCCAGAGTCCACCAAATCCCGGACAAAGGACGCTATCATTGCCGTTCTGTTCTTGTTCCTTGAAAGTCTCTTAATGATAAACCCTCGTCGATTGATCTTATCCATTATGCCCTCAGGAACAAATGCCGTTCCGTCCTCGTACTCAACAGAGATGACACGAGGAACAGGATTATCGCTGAATTCCTGAGTCACTACCTGCTTGCCAAGATGATCGTAGAACGCCCTGATAAGGCCGTCCTGCCTCCTTAGGGTAGCTGTGCATCCGATACGTCTCTGGGCTGGAAACATGCCTCCAACCCGAGAAAAATACTGTGCTCCGAGCTTATGCAGCTCATCAAAGATGACAAGGCCGAAATACCTTTTGAATTCCTCTGGATACTTGTCCTTGCACAGACTGTGAATCATGCCAACCACAATATCCTTGCCCTCAAACTCACAGGTATCCTGTCGAACAACACCGATCCTCTCCTCAGGGATGTTAGTGAACTTCTTGATCTTTGCGATCCATCCATTCTTTCCTTCCAAAAGGTCAGTCTTCGGCACGATGACAAGCGCTGTTCGCTTGATATAGGTAGCCCAGATATACAGGTTGATGACAGTCTTTCCCGATCCTGTTCCGGCGTGAATGATAAAATCATCTACTCCGCTCGAAAGAAGGGTACGGGCCTTTTCGACAACAGGCACCTGATAGGGTCTGAGCTCCTGTGTGAATCGAACATCCACGGGATGCCCCGCTATCCTCAGATCTTCGAGATCCGCGACAGGAAATGGGAGAATCTCCTTGGAATGCCGAGGCAGTCCAATTCGATTGTCGTCTTCCCTGAAGATCTCAAGAGGCAAAAGATTGTCGAACCGAGGAATCAGCGTAAACTTCTGGCGCAGATACTCGAGATCGAGCCCATCCTTCGGGAGCCAGAGGCAATCAGAGTATTCGGCCTTGTCAACGTACATTAGAGTAGCTCTTTTAAGGACCTGTTTTCTTTCGAAGGCGCATCCTTGCGCTCAAACGGGTTACGGGCCTCCTTGCCGGGAAGGGGGTCCTTGATATTCTCCTTGGAGCCGACAGGATCGGCCATGCCTAGTGCCTTCCTGAGTTCCGCAGGAGTCTTGGGTTTGAAAATCTCCTCGTAATTAAACGGCCTCAACCACTCGTCGGGATCGGTCCCGGGAGGGCAAAGCTCCTTCAGCTCCTCGGGATTGACACGACCAACAAACTCGAAGTCCTCTCCGGTGCTGCACTCCTTCTCCGTAAATCTGGAAATCTCGAACATGCAATACCGAAGATCGCCGTCCCTCCGCTCTTTCTGCTTGAGAACCTTATTCCGGGCACCGGCCTTAAGAACAATGATCTTCTTTCTGGCCTTCACGTCATTGCCCTTCTTATCCTTGTAGGTGGAATGGTCGATGATCGTGAACGCGGCAACGTATGCGTACTTACGACCATCCTCGCAGGGAGGACACTCCTCGCCCAGATCGGAAAGACAGGTTTCCCAGTTCAACCATGAGCCATTCAGATACAGCTGATGCTCTCTGAAGAAGAAGCCTTCCGAATCGAGGAAGGTGACCTTCGCACTCTTGTTCGGCGCAAGCCAGAACCGGTTACGGCTGGGATTCTGCGAAGCCTGGGCCCGAGCCTTTGCTGCTGCTTCTTCCTCCACCGACCGGGCCTTTCCTTCATCACCCTTCTTGTACCAAGACATAGTCTTATCTCCTGATTGAGAATTTTTCGGGATACTCGATGCTCTGCTTTTCACCTCCTTTCACTCCGATCCGGATGGCATTCAAGAGAACGGCATCCCATTCCTCTCTTGAATCAAGATCACCGGCATCGTTCTTTCCAACCACAGCCCAATCAAGAAAATCCACCACTGCACTTGAGTGCACATGCTCCGCGACTACCTTTGCGTAGTGGTTCCCCTGATCGTCTGCATCGAACCCAAGAAGATACCTCGATGCACTCAATCTGGAAAGTTTATCCTCTCCGATCGGTCCGCACGAGGCCATAACATTACCTACGCCAAGAGTTCTAAGCCGAAGAACGTCAGTCTCCGACTCCACTAAAATCACAGGCTGACTGAAATCAACAAACTCGATACCGTACCAGAAATCCTGCCTTCCCCACCGAAGCCCCTGATAGCCTAAGACAGTCGGTGTAAGGTAATAGAAAATCTTCTCCTTTATGGATCGGAAGTGCATAAGATAGACCTTCATATCCACATCACGGATACAGAAAATAAGTCCGTCATTTCTGCTATCCCGGCGAACACGGTAGGCATGGGCAACTCCGAGATCAATGCCCCTTCCCTGAAGGTACTGGGCCGTTTGGTTATCGTCTTTTTCCTGAATAACGGGGTAGTTCTGAAGGATAAGATTGGGAACCTGCCTCGGTGCTTCTTTCTGGACAGGTTGAGAATATATCTCCGTGAACTCCGGAGTTCTGTCCTCATCAACAAATATCTCCTTCAGAGATAGCCAATCGCTTGCCTGGGGGTTATAGCCAATAAGCCAAGTAATCCTGTGCATGAGGCCCTGAAGGGACCCGTGCCCGCACACAAAACAATTATAGCAGGATTCGCCCTTGTCGTTCACTTTTATACCAAAACTTGGACGACGATCCTCGCCCTTTTGGTGGGTCCGTACAGCCAGTGGACAGGAAGCCTGCACCCAATCAGATCCAGAAGTGTCGATATTTCCGGCCCTTAGAAGCCTGAGAAACTGAATGATGTCCCCTCTTCGCATAAAACACCCCGTATTCTGAAGGAATCATACCACAAACAAAAACTTTTGTCAACGATTTTTACCCCAGCGTCAGCGGAAGGGTGGTCCTTTCTGCCTCAATTATCGCTTGGAGATAAATCGAAGCGATCTCCCTCACATGATCGGAGGCTTCGGGGTTCTCGACCAGACGCTGTGCTTCCTCTTTCATGTTAGGAATCGAGACCTTTGACCATTCGGAAATGGGCTTGTCGAACTTGCTGTGCAGCCCTACGGACACGTTCGGCGTAAACCGAAGGATATTCGGACAGCCCCCGATAATCGCCACTTCCTCGAGAAACCGGTGGTACCACTCCGCACTACAAAGTGGAAAATCGTTCTCTTCGCCGCCAACAAACAGCGAGTACCCCATATTACCCCCTACTTAGGCCCCGAACGGGCAGATTTCCGCGCCTCGGGGTCTGAAACTCGGTCTGGATAGGTTCGTAGATAGGTTTCCCTTTCACCAAGGCAGAAATTACGTTCTCCCGAACGTCATCAGGGATGACCAGCTGACCGTTCTTGTCCTCGTACACCTGACCAACAAACTGCATGGATCCGATACGGTACCCTCCGTATCCGGGCTTGTAGTAGAGATCAGTCTTCCCTTCGGAGTCGTGAATCAGGAAGAATGTAAAGATGTCGGCCTGGTTCTCGAGAGTCCACTGATCCTTCAGCTCCATGGCCCGGGGTCCCATCTTTACTTTTGTCTCGTCATGCACCCTCTCCGCCCTCCAGGTCTTGACCTCAAGACCGATCGGTCGGATATTCCCCAAAACACCCTTTTCAGCGACCAGATCGACGGGATATTTATGAGGGGTATCCTGTACCCCGAGTATAGCCTTCATAATCTGCTCTCCCTTCAGTCCCAGCTGCATATTGGTCATATTCACGGCCTGCCGGGATAGACACTCCCTGCGAAGCTCCTTCAGGCTCAGGCATACCGAGATATATTCTCGGATGATGGCATCTCCCCATACCTTCGGTATCCTGTATTGGTGGCGAAAGTTCTGGATGTCCGAGCTGGACACCTTATGAGGTCCTTGCCTGGTTCCGACCAGGTAGCACCTGCAGCGGGAATGAAACGGAGGAAGAAAACTGCTTCCGTCTACGGTTCCATCTTCTCTTATCCTCGGCCAAGGAAAAGAATTAGCCGCCTCCTCTGCGCCCAGGGCGATCATAGCGTTCTTCTGACTCTGCCCCTCTTCGATGCTGACCTCGGTTCCGTCGATAGCCAAACACACCTCGCAGGTCTTTCTGTCCCTCATGGAGATAATAGTGTACGTCAGATACCCTAGCTCTTTCATAGTATCCAGCATACCCCACACGGAGGCGGTAGCGGTGTCGAAATCAGAAATAGCGTCCCAGTATCCATCAGCCTGGACAAACTTCTTATACCTCTCTCCGATCTTCCTCATGCGGGCCTTGTCCAGGACCCCTTCTTGGAGCTGACGCTGAAGACGCTCGGTCTCTGGAACGATGAAGCGATCGAAATAGGCCCCTTGCGTCTGAGAGAACCACCGCCCGAGGGTATTTCGGATGCTGCGAGCCTGAGAACCAGTCATCTCGGTCAGTTGCTCGACCAAGACATCGACATCAGCCTTTCTCTTGGCGTTCCCGTACACGACATGCTGAATGCCGTCCTTGTACGAATGATTGATGTACTCGTCGAATCGGGGGAATGCCGCCTCAATAAAGGAGGTAGTGCACCTATCCCTGTGATAGTTCAGCATCCTCTTAGGAAAGGTAGGATCCCGAACGCCTTCGGTCTCTATCCACAGATCCATGTCTTCGGAGAACGGGGAAATGCGCTTACGCCACTCCGTCTTCAGAATCTGAGACAGGATAAGCCCCTCTCCTACCATCTTCATGAGGCAGCCGGCGGCAAGACGGGCCAGCAGTTCCCTTTCAAGATCGAGACGCATCACTTCCACTCCCCTTCTCTTGGCTGCCCAACAGCAATCTGGGAACCCTTCACCTTCTGCCGGCGCCGAAGCAGATCAACCTTGAAAAGCGGATCGTTCGGTTCCACCATTTTCTCGAAGCTGTCGACTATAGGAGTTTCCGAGTTGTCCACAAGATTGTATATTGGTTCTAATACGAGCGGTCCTCTCGAAGACATGACGCACCTCCCCTTCACCAGTCAGCCTTACTCGAAGATACTCGAGTGCGCGTTTCTTGTAGGCTATTATATTGCATGTTGTACAGCTGAACATGAGTGCAATGTCGCTTAGAGATATGCCATAAAAGTAGTACAGCCTTATAACCGTCCTTGCGGTGGTTGGCAGCTCGTCAACCGCCTTCTCTAGAATCTGTCTCAGCTCCTTCGTATGAAGGATCTTGAATGGATGGTCTCCAGACTCTACATTCTTCAATAAATCTTGAGCAATCTCACTATCCTGGCAACCAGGAATCCTGTACAGCTCCCTAAGCTCATCCGTAATCTGCCCGATAATCCTGTGATAGGCAAATGTCTTAAACGTGCTCTTTGTCTCGTGATCTGGATTCCATCGGTCTGCCGCATCGATCAAGCCAATATAACCGACACTCTCAAGATCCTCCCGAGACATCATTGTTTCCGGAACCCATAAGAAGTGTTTCCTTACAAGGTGAGAAACAAGATACATGTGTCCCACGATAAGCTCTTCCTTCGACATTGCCCCTTCCAGGCCCCCTACCTGGGAAATTATATTCGTCATCCGCCTGATTTGCAGGCAAATGCACGTGCCCTTTCATAGATGGGACGAAGGCGTATGTAATACATAGATGTTTCGTGGGTTTCCGCATTGGTGCGGACCACGATCATCTGTTCGTCCTCTCCCGGCATCCGAATATCCGGATCGTCCTTGTATACCTTCTCGATGGCCTCCTCCATTATCTTCTCGTCGATATGCAAGGAGCTGTCTAGACTAAGTATCTTGCTCATCATAGTATCCTTCTGAAGAATGAATCTTGAAACCACCTGCAATCTTGGTTCTTGTTGATCTCCTCCGGTCGGCGAGACAGAAAGTACTTGACTCCCGTGGATTTCGTCTGCATCTTCCTCCGGTTCTGAGGGGCCGTACAGCTATAGTCCACCCCACCGGTATCCGGCTTCGTATAGTACTTACATTCTGTGCAGAGCACGACTCTCATCTTTCCTGAACTCGAGTGCAGTCGGCTGTATTCTTTGGAATAGTCTACTGGCTATTCTCCTGTAGTAGTATATGTATATCTGGCCTATTAGGCCACATGCATCTGGCCTGAGAGGACACATGCATCTGGCCTATTAGGCCACATGCATCTGGCCTGAGAGGCCAGATGGGAAATCATTGAGCTTTTAGCTTCTGATGAATCTGACCTCTGCACGAGTATTTTCATCTTCCTTTTCAGTATACGGAGTCCTGGAGAATTTCAGTACGCCTCGCTCTATCCGTATGAGGTACTCCCCTTTACTGGCGTCTGCTGCGTATGCCTGTCCGGGCTGTAGGGTAGCCAGCACCTCACTGAGTCCTTTCGGTCCCCTTACTGCCACCGTCGGGCTAGGGCCCAGCAACTCCACCGTTATCTTATCCCCAACAATCTTCAGCAGCACCATCACAGCCTCGGTATCTTGATGCTCTGTTCGGATTCCACCACCATGGTGGTATTCCGGATTTCAGTGCCCGGATAACCATATCCCTGGTACCACGGCTCTCGTTTATGTTATGGTGGAAGGCAATCACACAGTCGGGCTTCCCCTCATCCAGCATGCGCTGGTTCCTCTTAGGCCCCGCTCCTCTGCCGTATCTGTCCCACTCCGCCTTAAATTCTCTCACTTTGAGTCCTAGGTCATGAGCCACATTATCGGCAATGGAATCCGCCCCAGGAGCCCCGCCGTGAATGATAGTTACTCCTTTGTCAAACACAGCCAGCACCTTCTTAATGATTGCCTTCCCTCTCCAGTTCCTATCCCCGCATATCAGGACTGCTCCCATACGACCTCCTTCAATCGGGTATAGTTTATCGTGTACCATTTTGTTCTGTTCATTGGGGTGGGTCCGAGCCACCGGTACTCAAGGATACCCATGCACTCAAGTTCAGCAATCGCCCGTCGCACAGTCCGGAGAGACATAAATGGCAACTGGGCTTGCCAGCCTTCGTAGGTGTTATAGACCCATCGCCTGCCGAAGAACTGGTGCTTTGAGCGCTGGACCCAGTAATCAATCTGACCGAGGACGATAGCTTCGTAGAGTCCGATTTTTGTGGCCCACTCGACATGGATGATCCTAACCCCACTTTCCCCTTGACTTTGTTCCCTATTTTGTGTTGTCATTCAGTCTGTCCAAGTCCTTTCGCAGCCCTCCTGCGGAAGGGCGCTTCCCCCGTGTTCCTCTCTTCTGCGAGAGCCCCCGTTCACCCCGTTCGGGGGCTTTCTCTTCCATCAGCCGAATCAGCACATCTCCATGACAGGGCTTAGGATGGCACCAGCAACCTAGAACCTTACCTTCAAGCTCGTGGAGGGAATCCATAAGCTCGGGCGTGGATCGGACGTAGGCTTCGTACAGCAGTAGCACTTGGTCCCTCTCTCCATCTACCCCGATAATGTATGGATTCCCCCACTTGCTCGGTCTTCCTATATACACATCGAAGGGCTCCTTCTTGCAGTGGACGACTCGGGTCATTTCACGATCTCCGTTTCTTACGTCTTGCGTACCATGCATTCCTTGATAGCCTCATTACTCATGCTCCTCTGGCCTAAATTCTATCCTCCCTCCCATCGTTGCATCGGACAGTTTCGCCGCTTCGTCTCTCTGATCCGCAAGCTTTCTGAGGGTGTTTCTCAAGTGAGAGAGGGCAAGATACATCTTTGCCGCCTGCTCGTCGTTCTCAATGCTCCCTAAAGCATCGGTCAGCGGCTCCGTTATGGACTGAATCTCCTCCACTCCAGAGAGCTGGCCGAGGTTTGCAAGGGCCATAACCAGTGCAACCGGATAGTCCGCCCACGGGGCCTTATCCTTCCCTTCGTACACGGTAAGATCGAGTCCGAGAACATTGTTAGCCACCCGGATGCCTTCATTGATAGTAAACACTCCCCACTTCGAGAAAGTGTCGAAAGCAGATATGACGTCCTGTCCGGTTACCAGCCTCGGGCCTTTGCTCCTGTACCGCCATACGGTGGCTCCAAGTGCAGGCATGAGCAGGATGTTGATAATCTCATCGAAGTTAAACCGCTCGGGAACGAACACCTGCTCCTCTGTCACCATCTTTGCGGAGTCCGCGGTTGCTTTCGCATAGGTCTCCGCCATTCCGAGGTAAAGCGGGGGTAGTCGGAAGGATGCTCTAACCCGCTTCTCCCCCTTCTCGACGTAGTTCGTGAACATGGCGTCCTCTTTCCTCGCCATGGACATTTCCTTTACATCGACCTTCGCGGTATTTTTCTCATCGACTCCCCCTTCGCCCTGAGACTCAAGAATGACAACCTTGTTGAAGTTCTCTGTGCCTCTTTTCTGCATCAGGATGTCCATGACGTCCTGTACTGACTCACTGGTCAGCGACCCTCCTGACACCAGGATGAACAGCGGGGGGACTACCTGGTTCTCGAACAGGTCCCAGTTCACGAAGTCGCTGGCGTGCATGCCCATCGCATTCAGGACATTACCAATCCACCGAGGGATTCCATAGGTGTCGTTTCCTATCTTCAGATGGATCAGCTCTGAGGCCTCTTGCCGGATCTCTTTTGTCTGTCCCTCCGCATCGCCTTCGTACTTCCCGGTGTACGCATCCATCTTTCTCGGGTCGCCGTACTCCTTGAACCACTTTATCCGATTCCCGGTCTGGATCATGGCGAAGGCTCTGAACCGCTTCATTACCTTCACCTTCTTTATTTCCCCGTCACGAAGCAGCTCCACTTCTATTTCCACTGGGTCCCTCTGGATAGCCTGCAGCCGGACGTATCTGGAGTCCATGTAGTAGAGCATGGCCAGCTTCCCGTCCAGGAATCGAATGACTTCCATGTATGCATTCCCTGTCACTTCGATGTCTCTGCGAAGTGCTTTTCTCAGTGTGATGAAGGACTGAGACTCGTTTACCTGGTCGAAGAACTGAATGAGCCTCTGCTTCTCCTTCTGCGAAGCGTCGGAGTACTGGCTGTCTGAGGGACCGGAATACATCAGTTCATACCCGAACCCATCGATATTGGCGATCATGGCTTCGATACACTGTGGAAGGATTGCGCTGGACTCGTTGATTGCGTAGAGCTTGATAGGGTCGTACGGAGGCGTGATAAGGCGGTTCCCTTTTACAATGCTGTTTGTGAACCTTCCTTCTTCTGGTTCCTGCCGTGATGACAGGGTACTTATTCCGGCCAGCTTCTTCGTCATCTCCTTCTGCCGCATCTCTGCCATAGCCTTCAGGGATTGCCGCAAAGACTTCGTAGCGGATTCCTTCGGGGTTGCCGGGTTCTGCGGGGTAAGGGTCACGGCTGCCGGCCTCTCAACGACAGCTTTCTTCCTACGATTTCGTTTGCTCATGGAATGCGTCCTCCTTTACAGCCAGCGGAGTCATCTCTCCGAGGTTGTCTCCGATTTCTGCCTCAACCTTCATAGGAACAGTCAGTCTAAATCCAAACGGGTCCGTGTTCACGTGCTCTAGGTTTGCCTTCAGGATCGAGGCGCAGTACTCCACCTTGTCCTCTTTGATCTCGAAGACAAAGGAATCGTGGGTGAACAGGACAGGGGCACATTCATCGGGGTTGATGACAGGTCCGATGTGCGACGCATTCCTATCCATCGCTTGCTTTCCGCCGAGCAGGGTGTAGTCGCTGCTCGGGTTCTGAATCTCGAAGTTTATGCCTATTCTCTCCGCT